>Ga0208113_1000635_pt1 | contig 17440 bp, 13 predicted proteins | sample Knorr_S7_td_NADW_FD_185598 | JGI IMG/M metagenome (GOLD analysis project Ga0208113, IMG submission 185598) | Marine microbial communities from Southern Atlantic Ocean transect - Knorr_S7_td_NADW_ad_2505m_LV_A (SPAdes) (version 2) | ecosystem: Environmental > Aquatic > Marine > Oceanic | place...
ATACCTCAACACCTGATTTACCTAACAGCCGATATTCCATTTAATTCTTCTCCATTTTTTTCTGGTCATTTATTAAAATAAATCTTTTCTCGAAGAAAATCCAAAAGTCTGATACATAATTGCCAGGCAGAATACCAACACAATCAGCTTCTGGGTAACCACATTAAAAACCAAGGCGGAGTGGCTCAAAAAGGGTGATGGCGCCAATTCCAAAACACCGATATACATGGCAATCATCAAGGTAAATATGGCGTAGCCCAGGGCATATTTATTGGGCAAAACTGAAGTGCGGAAAATCACAAATGTATAGCAAAAGGATGTCACCAAAAAAAACCTGAAAATCCAATTAGCAAAGAGATCATGTGGAATTGGATAAAGGTCTCCAGGTGTAAAGGCAGTGCCAATCATACTGATACTGCCACCCAGGGCAAATATTGTGCCCAATATGGCAATGTAATAATTTGTTTTTTGATCTTTGAAGAACTGGGGCAGGGCAAGATAATAAAAGGTGAAAGTGAATCCTGCCAGGGTCAAGGAAATAACAAATAAACTTAAAGAAAAGAAATTATTCGCACCATTATATGCGGTATAGGTACCCAGGTCTGAAAAGAAATTTAATGTGAAATAATATCCAACAGTGGTCTTATCTAAGATTGTCCCGCCGGGATAGGTTATCATGGCAGCAATCTGCAACAAAATAAAAGCTGAAATAAACACGCGGGGAAGAATTACCAGCATGGTTATGTTTTTCAGGTAATGGATGAAACGTTCAAAGATCATAGTCTTACCAGATGTTACAATTTACATAATAAAACTCCCATACAAAAAATGTCGTCTAAACGGCCGCCGTCAAAATAAAAGAATAATAGTACCGAGCATGCCGGCTGAGGCATTATTCAGACGCAATCTGCATCCCCCTTCCTCAAGCGCGGCAAGCTCAGCAATCATGTGCACTGATATATCAAAATATCACGCTCGGCCATCTTCATCTATTTTTGCGGCCACTTCAAGCAAGGAATAAATGATGACACCGAAAAGGGCTGTCAGAAAAATAAAGTCGAATTTTTCAGCGAAAAATTCCATGATGTTATTCTTCTACTTTCTTTTCTGTGGAAACCGTATTTGATACAATATTGACAAGAGCAGAATTGGTTTTCTCTTTTTCTGCTGCCAGTTCTTCCACATAGCTAGTGGTGTATGTTTTACTGTTCCAAGTGAATAGTTCTCCAGGGCCGCACTCTAGCCTAGCCTGGGAAAAAGCTTCCCCAAAAGACATCCTGCCTGGCATTAATGGTATGGATGAATTATCGGATGCATATGTTGGTGCAGCCTCTTCTTCCACTGGGGGCGATGTATCCTCCGGGCCGTAGAATGGCTCTTCCCATTGAAAAGCGGGTGCGACAGCTGTTTCTTCGGATACTAATTCCGGTTCCAGTGTATTGTTTTTTATCACTACTGCCACCAGGGCAATAGCAAAAAAAGAAGCGGCAATAGTGGTTTCTTTTTTATGTTTAAGCATGACGTGCTCCTTCTGAGTTAATGACAAAAAAAAGAGGGAGCGCCTAAACACTCCCTCCATGGTTCAATTTATAAACCAGTTAAATTTTAATTGGTTCCAATATTTATAAAAAAAGGGCCCCTTGGCAGAGGCCATTTAGGTATTTACTACCTAGACTGGGAATAGAGCCAGTCCCACAGCGCTTTTGAATTCCATACGTCCGTCCAAATATCGTGCCCTCGTCCTTTCACCTCGGTGTATTTCGGAAAGCCGCCCGCTTGCTTTATTGCTGCATCCATTTCACGGGATCGACTAACTTGGATGACTTCATCCTTATCTCCGTGCCATGACCAAATGGGCATCTTGGCCAGAACCTTTCCCATGTTCGTATCGCCTCCCCCGCATATGGGAACGGCCGCCGCAAAAAATTCCGGACGCCTCTGGATCGCATCCCATGTGCCGTAACCACCCATTGAAAGACCCATGACATAAATTCGGTCGCGATCTATTTGGTTTTTTTTATCAGCAACGAAAGCATCCAGTGCTTCAAAAGCCATTCGCATGTGATTGGAGATTGGAGGCATTTTGTGTTCCAGCGTATTCCAATCAACGTCGACCCAGCGCTCGCCTTCGAATACTTGACCGGCAAAAACATAGGAACTGTGTTTTGAAAATACACCCTGTTTGACAAATGCTCCGACAGCAGCAGCATCCTGTAGTTGTCCTTTGTTATCGTTACCCCGGCCACCCGCTCCATGAAGAAAAAAGAGCAGAGGATACTTTTTTTCTCTTTCTACCTTTTCTGGTGCCCGAAAACGGTAGAGCAATGTTCCGCCTTGCGGACTTTGCCAAACCTTCCCTTCATATTTATCTATTTCTTTCTTTGTCTGGGTGCATGTTGGAATGAAAAGGAACCCGAGTAAAATAATGCTTATAGCTTGATTTTTCATTTCAAGCTATGTAACCGGATTATTATTGATAAAATCCACCGTTAATTCAGCAAGTTCTTCTCCCTTATCTTCCTGCAAAAAATGTCCAGCGCTAACGATAGTTGTGTGTGCCTGGCCTTTTGTACCAGGAATCAGCTTATGGAAATATGCATCGCCGCCTCTCGTGATCGGATCAGAATCACTGAAAGCGGTCAAAAAAGGCTTATCCCATTTTTTCAATACTTCCCAAGCCTTACGATTGGGACTGGAAGCAGGATCATCCGGTTTGACCGGAACCAGCATGGGAAACCTCCGAGCGCCTGCTTTATACTCTTCATCTGGAAATGGCGCATCATACGCTTTGCGTATATCTCCACTTATATCTGAGACACAAGCTGAAGCAATGATCTCCCCCACTTTGAACACTGGTGTTTTTTGGGAAAACTGCTGCCATTGAATGAATGCATCCGGGGAACGATAATCACCGGTAGGTAGAAATGTATTTGCTGCCAGAATTCGCTTGAACCTGTCTTCATGCTCTGCAGCAATGCGAAGACCAATTAAGCCACCCCAGTCTTGGCAGAAAAGTGTAATATTCCTCAAGTCCAGTTTCAAAACTAGGTCTACCATCCAATCCACATGTCTTTGATAGGTATAATCTTCCTGGTTTGCCGGTTTATCTGATTTTCCAAACCCTACCAAATCAGGTACAATAACACGGTAACCCGCATTCGCTATAATAGGGATCATTTTGCGGTAGAGATAGGACCAGGAAGGTTCACCGTGGAGCATGAGCACGGTTTCATTGTCACTATGTCCCTGGTCCACATAATGTATACGCAATTCACCGCACGTTAAATAATTCGGATCGTAGGGATAGTCTGCTAAATCAGCAAATCTATCATCAGGCGTGCGCAATATTTCCATTTGGTTAATTATTCATCCTCTTAGTTGAAGGGCTTTCAACTTATGGCCAGAGATATTTCGTACTAATAAATACCCTTTTTATCTTTAGCCGCAACTACTTTGTTGCGAAGGACTCCAACGCCTTCCAATTCAATTTCTACAATGTCATTAGGTTTCATCGCTTTTGTCGTACCGGGCGTACCCGTAAAAATAATATCTCCAGGAAAGAGAGTGAGGTACCGGCTAATGTAACTCACAATTGTATCAACATTGTAAACCAGGTCCTTGGTACGCTCCGATTGTTGTAGTTCACCATTTAGACGTGTTTGGAGTAATAGATCATTATAATTTAATCCTGTGGTAATCACAGGCCCTATTGGACCAAATGTATCTGAAGCTTTTGCTCTCAACCACTGCAAATCATCCCGTTGCCACTTCCGCTCGCTTACGTCGTTTCCAGCCGTTACGCCAAATATATAGTTATGTGCTTCAGACACAGTAATATTTTTTACTTCCTTCCCAATCACAATTACCAGTTCACCTTCATAATGAAGGTCTGTGGCATCAGAAGTCATTATAATACTTTCCTCATGAGCAATGATTGATGAAGGGTACTTGGCAAAAAGACCCGGATACTTAGGTATTGGTCTATTACCAATATGGCTGCGATAGTTTAGACCAACTGCAATGACTTTTGTTGGTTTGCAGGGTGCCAAAAGTTGGACTTCGGATAGTTGCAGAGTTTTTCCGCTAAGAGTCGGCGCAGAGAAAATATCCCCGTCCAACTCTCGTACAGTCTCCCCTTCTAATATTCCGTAAGATTCTTGACCCTGGTACACATACCGAATATATTTAGTAACCTCGGATCCGAGTAAAGTAGAATAAATTGCTATAAGCAATGTAATGAATAAACGTTTTTTTGTCATTGTTTCCTCTTGTTTATGCCGGCCGTTAATGACGCTTAGTTTACTCTTTTCCCAGCGGCATTAATTTTTACTATTAAATTGGTTCCTAAATATTTTTTCGGATCTACATTATTCAACAAGACGCTTTTTCTGCCAAGATTGGTCATAACGGTCACTTCAATATCGACAGAATCGATTCCTCTGAGGCCGAAATGGACTGGCATAGCATTCTGGGAATTGTAGCCCGATCCAGTATCTAAAATATTCATTCCTAGAAGTTGTTTCGTGCCCGCTTTATAAAGACGCACTTCAGAACCTGACCGAGTGTAGTGCCCATCGCCGTCTAGAACAACGACTTGAAGAGATTGTTGGGCGAGTTCCTCAGCAATCTCATTGCGAAGCAAGTGATGCATGCCATCAGATGAAGCGCCAGTCAGGGCAAGGTCAAGATCGCCATCTTGATCAAAATCTACCCAGTGAGCACCATGATCACCATCATTGTCTTTGATGATTTTTGGAGTGATATTGGTAAACCCACTGGCATCGTTATGAAATAGATAATCTTCATAGCTTTTTCCGCCAGTAATCGTTCCATTTACATAAAGATCCAAGCGACCATTATTATCATAATCCCCCCAGGAACCGGTGTCGTAACGATTATCAATTGCAAGGCCAAGTTCAGGTGCTACATTTTTGAAATTCCTGCCATTTATATTTCGATAAAGCCCGTTTGGGCCATAATTGGCTAGAAAAATATCTAAATTGCCATCGTTGTCATAATCGCCAAGAGAAGGTCGTACACTACCATAATTACCTGATCCAAGAGGTCTTCCTCCACTTTCCAAACCTACTTCTTTAGCAATATCCACAAATTTGGAACCATCATTCCGGAACAGGCCATTGGCATCGCCATCCATATTTGCGACATAACAATCGAGGTCTCCATCTTTATCGTAGTCAAACCAAACAGCACCGACGGTTCGTCGTGCATCATCAATATCTAACTGTTTCGCCATATTCTTAAAATTGCCACTGGTATTTTGCAACAGTACATTGGGTTTATTCCTCAAACCTATAAAAAGATCCAAATCGCCATCATTATCATAATCAACCCAGCTTGCTTGACGAAAGCTACCAGTGAGATTAACACCTGAAGTGCGAGTTACATCAGTGAAACTCTTGCCATCGCCTTCATTGCGATAAAGTTTGTTGCTGCTCTCATTCCTAGAGACAAAACCAACGAAAAGATCTACATGACCATCACCATCGTAATCGCCCCATGCCGCTGTACGGGTGACATTGGAATCAGCTAAGCCAACTTGATCAGCCACATTTTCGAAGGTACCATTGTTATTTCTATATAATCGATTTGGTTTATCCTTAAATCCTACGAACAAATCGAGATCGCCATCATTGTCGTAATCAGCAAAGGCATTGGTTAGGGAACCTCCATCTTTAAAAAGCTCTGGCTGGTGTTTGGAAAAATTGGCTTTCCATCTTTTGAAGGGGATGCGCGGCATCATTTCGTCGCGCATAGCAGCGTGATAGGCAAAACTAGCAAGTACAATGGCATTTATCTTTAAATCATCCACCACTATGTGATCATAGACATCCATGTTGTAATGCCAGGTTCGGGTTCTATAATCGATACGGTCCTGCAAAAATTGAAATCCGGGCAATCCTGCTTTGACAAAGGTATAATGATCCGTACCTGTGTTGCTGAATTGTGAAAGTGTTTTCATCTTCAAATCTTGGAAAGGTTTCATCCATGCTTCCAATATGGGACTTGCCGCAGTATGTCCTTGCAGATGTATTCCTCTGAACTGACCAGTACCATTATCCATATTAAAATACACGGAAAGTTTATCGTAGGCAGACTTTTTCCCTTCATCAGGATTTCCAAAATGCTTAGCGACATATCCACGCGAGCCAAAAAACCCCCATTCTTCTCCTGTCCAAAGAGCCATACGTATTGTTCGACGAGGTTTGAGACCGAGAGACTTTAGAATGCGCATAGCTTCCAGGACCACCGCACTACCGCTGGCATTATCTGCAGCACCAGTACCCGTATGGTAAGAATCCAAGTGCGCGCCAATCATGACGATTTCATCAGCTAGATCTGAGCCACGTATTTCCCCGACCACATTGCGACCTTCGAGTTCAGTATTCCCCAGTTTCACACGTACATTGATTTCCATTTTTACCGTATGTTTTTTCTCCAACAGACGGTAGACTCGATTATAGTGTTCACCGGTAATGGCCAACATGGGTAATGAATTTCTAACGGAATCATTGGTGCGATCCTGTTTTCTTGTTTGTCGTGATGTTACCCTAACGGTCCCATCGCCACCAGTACCCGAGTATAGCACGGCATTTACCCCTTCAGCTTTATAAAATGCTTCCAGTTCATCGTTGTTAATATCTTTGGGTCTCGGCGACCTTTTCATAAAGACCTGTTTACGACGCTCAGCCATATTGGTATCCACACCTTCTGTCGCATAAACATTTAACGAGTTTTCATCATGACGGAGGGCATCAGCTTCAAATCGAGGAGCAAATTCATGAATGGGAGAGACCAAAATGATTTTATTTTTTAGCTTACCCTTATATTTATCCAGATCTGCCTTTTGTTGGATATTAACGATCATCGCTTCCTGAGTAATTTTTCTTTTTGTACCACGCGTCAAAGCAATGGGATAACCAATCACCATCTGATAATCTGGTTCCAGCATGTGAATAGATACATATTCCAGATCCCAGCTCACATATTTTCCTCCCCAGGGCTCTAGCGCTGTATTCTCCAATTCCATTTGATCTATTATAGTTTTTACCCAATCCTGAGCAGCGCGCATATTTGGGGAAGCAGTCCACCTGGGGCCATGGAGTTCAGTTAATGTCCAAATATATTCGTCCACTTTAGACCGATCCGAGCCTTCTTCACGTATTCTATCAACAATATCCCAATGAATTTCTTCCTGAGATAAAGCAAGAGAAGACAATAAAAGAAAAACAATAATACTGATAATTCTTTTTAAGCCCCTTTTCATAAACTACTCCTAACGATTAAATCAAAACCCTGGGCAAAGAAGGATTTAAATGCATGAAAAGATCATAAACCGAAGCACCTGTTTTGGCTGAGATCCAGTTGGGATTGACCTCCGGTGCACCTGATCCAATTAGAGTTACAATATCTCCTACTTGAACCGATTTTTTATTCCCGACTTCAACAATGGAATGGCTGGCAGAAACAGCGCCGATAACGGGATAAGTTTTATTACCGATAAGTACTTTGGCGCCTTCAACAGCTTTCCGTGGAAAACCATCCGTATGTCCTACTGGAACAGTGGCCACCCAAGTCGGTTTATCAGCAATATAATTTCGACCATAGCTGACACTATCACCTTTGCGTAATTTTTCAACACGAACTACGCGCGCCTTAAAATTAATTGTGCTTTTCAGTGTACCTAATTGAGATTGTTTTTCCGGATCATTTGGGTAGCCGCCGTACAAGGCCATCCCTGGACGTACCATATCCAAATGGGCATCAGGAAAATCAAAAACAGCACTAGAAGAAGCGGCATGAAGAGTACCAAGTTGGATGCCAGCTTTGTTGGATTTGTTTACAATGGAAAGAAACCGTTTTAATTGTTCCTTGTCGAAATCCGGTTCTTCTGTAAAACCCATGAAGACACCTTGAAAGGACACCTTGCCATTATTTGCAATCTTTTTCAATAAAGGCATAGCTCGACGATATGAGATACCCATACGGCTCATACCTGTATCCAGGTAAACCTGTGCCGGAACGGAACCTCCAAATATTTTCGCCATGGGATTTATAAACTCCAGTGCATCTTCATCGATAATAGATGGCTGAATATTTTGATTTGCAATATCCTTTGCGGCAGATTGGGGAAATCGAGCCATGAGGTGAATGGGTTTTTTAATACCTGCTTCACGTAACACAATGGCCGCTTCAAGTTTGACTACCGCAAATCCATGGATCTCTGGCAAGCGTTCCAATATTTTGGCTGCCAAGGAAAGGCCTAATCCATAAGCATTATTTTTTATCACAGCCAGAATAGGTCTGCCTTTAGTCAGCCTGCGCACTTCTGAAATATTATGAAGTAATGCAGTTGGATCTACTTCTATCCATGGATCAAATCGATCATCGGAAATCTTTGAAACAACAGGAGAATTGGTAGTGGCATTTAAAGAAAACGGCTGGATACTCATTGCCGCGGCGGCGGCCGTGGATGAACGAATGAATTCGCGTCTTGAAATAGTCATAGTATCGCTAAACTAACTGCATCAATATACAGTTCATGATGTAGAATGCCCGTGGGAAACATACCGAATCACTACCATTATTGATTTCACGGGTTGGGGATTCAAACTGGTTGTGATAATCGTAATATTAACCCATAATTTCCTGGATAGTGCCATTTACCTGTTTTTCAATATCCTGTACATACCAATCTTGAAGCTTCTTAGTTATAGGTCCGCATGTGCTATCGCCGATATTTATGTCATCCACCTTCACTACCGGAATCACACCAGCGAAAGTGCCCGTGACTAATACCTCATCGGCGGAATGTACATCATCTACAACGAAATTTTTCTCTTCCACCTGCACACTGTTTTCCCTGCAAAGGCGAATCACAGTGCTGCGCGTCACACCGTTCAAGCAGTATTCGCCAGTGGAAGTCCATAACTGGCCAGCGCGGACAATAAAAAAGTTTGTGGAATTACAAGTGGCCACATAGCCATGGGGATCCAACATCAGTCCTTCATCTGCCCCTAGGTGCTCGGCTTCAATGCAAGCCGCAATGCAATTATGCTTGCTCAACGAATTAATTTTTGGATCTTGCACATAGTGGTCCCGCCGAGTTTCGACAGTTGCCAAGGTGATACCTGTCCGTTTGACTTTTTCGCTGGCTTTTTTGTATTCGGGGATAATAACCAGTGTGGGTTTACCCACTATCACCTTAGGATGCTGGTAGGGCGTATTTTTTAACCCGCGGGAGATAATTAAGCGGATGTGTACATCAGAATCCATCTCGTTTTTGTGCAAGGTATCTTTCAAGACCTGGGCCAATTCTTCTCGGGAGCGGTCTATATCCATGGCCAATGCTGCTGCCCCATTAAAAAGCCGGTCAAAATGTTCATCCAGATAAAGCAGATGTCCTTTGTGCAAACGGATACCCTCCCACACTCCGTCCCCTAGCAGAAATCCACTATCCAATACTGAAACTTTGGCTACTGCGCGGTGAAAAAATTCACCGTTAATATAGATTTGTATATCCTTGTTACGAGGGTCCGATTCGTAGTCATGGGTCGAAGCCATTGTTAATTATAATCCAATTTGATACACTTTTGCAATTTCATACTCCAACTTAAAATTTACAAAAACGCTGGAAAATATTGCAGGTATAGATTTATATGATATCTTGATATGTAATTGGCAGTCGGCGAATACGTTTACCCGTGGCCGCATAGACTGCGTTGGCCACGGCTGGAGCAGCAGGCGGTAAACCTGGTTCGCCCACACCTGAGGGAGCTGCATCGCTTTCGATCAAATGTACATGAATCTTTGGGGTCTCATCCATTCGCAGCACATCAAAGTCATCAAAGTTACTTTGGTCAATACGCCCATTACTCACCGTGATTTTACTTTTAAGGGCGGCCGATAATCCATAAATGATCGCCCCGGATATCTGAGCGTCTACAATTGAAGGGTTTATGACTGTGCCACAATCCACTGCACAGTGTATTTCACCAACCTTAATTGTATTATCTTTGACAGTCACCCTTGCAACTTGGGCCACATAGGTTCCAAATGATTTGTGGAACGATAAGCCCTGGTAATATGGTCCACTATTAAAGGTCTCCCAACCAGCCTTTTCAGCCAGCAGAGTTAATACATTTCTTTCGCGGGATGATTTCGGTAATAGTTCTAATCTGAATTGAAGGGGGTCTTTCCCGGCGGCTTCCGCTAATTCATCCATAAAACATTCGTTGGCGAATGCGTTCTGAGAATCATACACGGAGCGCCACCAACCCACCGGTACAGGCGTGTTAGCCATTCTATAATCCACTAAGATGTTGGGGATATCATATCGAATATTTTTTGCGCCTTCGACCGATATAATATCAAGTTTTTCTTTAAATGGGAACGGCATTTTTACCAATTGGGAGAACAATATTGAAGGTGCAACAACGCGGTGCGTCCATGCCGTTAAATGATTTTCATTATCAATTGCACCTTTCATGACATGCAAGCTCGTCGGTCGATAATAATCATGCTGCATGTCTTCTTCACGGGTCCAAACCATCTTGACAGGTTTCTCCATTACCATTGAAATTTCAACCGCGTCATTCACAAAGTCATTTATACTCCTTCGTCCAAAGCCACCTCCCAGGTAAGTCACATTCAATTCAACTTTTTTAATAGGCAATCCGGTAATTTTTGCAGCTTTTTTTTGTGCCCGGGCAGGTGCCTGGGTGGCCGCCCAAATTCGACATTTATTTTTCTGCACATCGGCTGTACAATTCATCGGTTCCATTGTTGCATGGGCCTGGAAGGGTGATTCGTACACAGCTTCAACCTGATTATCAGATGATTTAATGGCCTTTTTTACGTTGCCCTTTTTACGCGCGATAGCACCTTGTTTTTTACTCTTTTCAACGAGCAGTGCTTTGATCTTGTTACTATCAAGCGCATCATTCTCACCTTTATCCCAAGTGATCTTTAACCTTTTGCCCGCTTTGATCGCCACCCAAATGGAGCGGGCTACAATCGCTAAGCCATTCTCAATCTTAAATATTTTTATGACACCTTGGATATCGCTGATGCTTGCTTCGTCAAAGCTTTTTAGTTGTCCACCGAATACTGGCGAGCGCACAACAGTGGCATACACCATTCCTTCCAGCTGCACATCCATAGAAAACTGGGCCTTCCCATTCAATTTGGGTTGGGTATCTTTTCTTTTTATATTTTTACCAATAATGGAAAATTGCTTGGGATTTTTCAGTGATACTCTCCTGGGAATAGGGACCTGGCTTGCTTTTTCTGTTAATGAGCCATAGGACATTTTTCTATTGCTCATATTGTGTATGACGTGACTAGCCTTTGTCGTGCAATCACCTGCTGGCACACCCCATTCTTTTGCTGCTGCTGAAATCATCATTTCCCGTGCGGTGGCACCAGCCTTCCTGAGTTGCTTCCATGAACTTGCAATTGATCGGCTGCCACCTGTCATTTGTGAACCATACTTATCTTTATCTGCAGGTGCCTGTTGAACTTTTACTGTTGACCAGTCTAAATCCATTTCTTCCGCAATGATCATAGGCAGGGAGGTTAAAACGCCCTGCCCCATTTCAGATTTACCAACCATAATGAGCACTGAATTATCAGGATGGACTTTGATCCATACATTCGGTTCAAAAATAGTGGCAGCCTTGGTTTTCCCATTCAGCTTGTTGGTATAGGGTAAATAGAGGCCCAATACCAGCCCAGATCCTGTTGTGGAAACGACCCGAATAAAATCCCGTCTATCCATTATATTATTCATCGGCACTCAGTTGTTTATCGGCAGCACGGTTTATGGCTTTGCGAATACTTGGATATGTACCACAGCGGCAGATATTCATTTTCATGGCCGAATCAATATCTGCTTCGGTAGGGTTTGGGTTCCTATTTAGAAAAGAAACAGCAGTCATGATTTGGCCCGACTGGCAATAACCACATTGTGGTACGTCCTCTTCGAACCAGGCCTGCTGTACTGGGTGCGTACCATCCTCGGATAAACCTTCAATCGTTGTGATTTCACTGTCCTCGGCAAATTCAACTGTGGTCATACAGGACCGAGTCGCTTCTCCATCAAGGTGTACTGTACATGCACCGCATAATCCACGCCCGCATCCAAATTTTGTACCAGTATATCCAAGTTCATCGCGGAGCACCCAAAGAAGTGGTGCATCCGCTTCAACGGAGATAGAATGTTGCTTTCCGTTGACGTTTAAAGTGAATATTTTCATGATCTGAGATGAAAACTTACAAAAATTATCCACCAATATGTGGTGTCTCTTTTATAAATAAAAAGCCTCACTGCTTGGTGAGGCTTGATGAAATAAATCATCTTATTTGGGAATGGGAGTTATTATACTTTAATTATTCCAATTAGCCCCTAACTAAACCTCTATTTTCCAATTCTTTTAAACACTTTTTGAATATTTTTTTACTAGCACCACTAACACTAGGATCAAGATTTTCCATTGCATCATCTATTTTTTTTGAACACCTAAGTTTTACTTCAAGCATTTCTCCAGTTTCCTCATCTAGCATTTTGAAATCTTTGACTTTACTAATTACAGTATCTCCTTTTCCAAATTTTTTATCCTTATCCGAAAATTGTTTTTCAATTGAAAGCATGTCATATATAAAAAAATCGTATTTTTCTCCATTTGTTATTGTTTTTCTTTTGGTGACGTTGATATCATCATAAATCATTTTATTATATCCTTTATAAGATTTTTTTTTACAATAATTTGTGTTCTATTTTAATTGAAATAAGTTTAAAAACTAATAAAAAATAAAACCATTTAATTATAAAACTGAGATAAAAATAAAAGTGACATGAGGGATTTTATCATGACTAAATCTCCACTAAAGTGTATTTCTACACAAATATTAACAAGCCTTGGGTGTTAATCAACGGGGAAATAAATAGCGTTAAATAATAGTTTAAAATTCCTCAACGCCATAGCCCGGTTGTGGATGTTAAAACCAAAAAGAATAATTTTGCCTTTTCCATAAGACGTTTCCACGATAGCGCCCTTGTTTTGAATACGTTCTTCTCCAATCATCCAGCCACTGATCAATAATGGTTTATCAGGATAAGTGGCCGCAATATTGAGGGGATGATTACCTGATTCTTTTTCTAGGAAGTTGGGCATATCAAAGGCTCGACCTCGTGAAAAATAAGCCATACCTTTTTCTTTCATTCCATAGGTTAAGGGATGTTCAAGATTGAGTTGCAGTTTGATCAAGGATCCAGGGCAGTTGAAAGAATCAGCAGGCACATCTTTTAACACATTTTTCAATGACAGGTGGAAGCCAGATCCTGGAAGATCAGAAGAATTATTATTGCAGATCAATACACCACCCGATTCTACAAATATCTGCAAGTTTTCAACTCCGCTTTCAGAAATCCCACCGGTATAATCTGCTGGCATGGTCCCCTTTTTATGCCCATTGAGGATGGACAGCATGCGTTGATCAGGAAGGATGATGACTTCAAAGCGGGAAGACAGATCACCGGCCCGCATCTCTGCATCGGTTATGAACTGAAAATCAAAACCATGATTTTCCAAAATCAATGATAACCAGCCTGCATCCATATTCGCCACCCAAGATTTATACAGGCCGACACTCCGTTTTGGTACAGGTATAGAATTGACGATTGATCTACCCCGTTGGATGGTTGCGTTAGTTTCTACAGCAACTTTGTCCAACATATTAGCGGAAGCGCGCAAATTATTAATAATAAAGGACCCCCGTGGGTAATTAGTATTTCCTATGGTAAAACTTTCCGTAGACCGAGTAACCTTGGCCTTTGATTGCAAAATTTGATTGATGGCCGTATAACTGTTATTTTCACTGGCAGAAAGAAAATATTGATCCCCCTTTCCTTTTATACTTCCTTTGGAAACAGTTACATCATCAACGCGTGTTTTCTCCGCATCCAAAGGGGAACTCATGGTATGATAATTCAAGCCGAATTGAACCGGTAGTGTCCAACCGACACCATCGTAAGGGGTAAGAGGAGATCCGTCCCATTTAATAGTTCGGGAAATACCCTGCCACAGGTGGCCGTACTTCCTTAGGTCCGGATAAGTCTGTCTTTCCAAGACATTCTTTGCATATAATCCAAACGCTTGATTGGCAGGCACTATATAGGTGCCTTGGGGATAATCAATCCCTTCATGTGTAAAAGCCTTATCGGATCGATAAATATCCACGCCGTAATCGTGGAGTCTTTTCAACAACAATTCAAGGGCGCCTTTGTCACTTTGATTTATGGGGAATATCCACCCATAAGGTGGTTCCTGGCTGAACTTCATCATCACATCCGTCGCCATCTGGTATTTGTAATACAATAATTCTTCGCGGTACCTGGCAGCCACATCTAAAACTGCCTTTGACGCGGTGAGGGTATAATCCACTGCATCACCAATCCGCCACCAACCCCCTTCCCATGGGCTTGGATAAAAGGAGCCTATGGTTAGATCCTGGTAGGCTTTCGGAAAATCTTTCACAGAAAAAAACTTTGGTGTAGCATAACGGTATCCCGCTGTTTCCGTAAGTAGAGAGGGAATATTGTGACCATCCACAGCAGGTCCATCAGCATAGCCGGCATAAAAAACATCAAAAGAAATTCTGGATATTGCACCTTGTTTTCCCTCGGCATCAAATTGCTGACCCATAGCAGCGCCAATGAGATTTTTTACACGCTGTATCAATGGATGCTGATTGGGGTTCACTGGTTCCGGGTTTGGTGGAATCCAAATCCGGGCTGGAAAAGGGGCCGGCTGATGTTGTACATAAAGTACCTCAGGATACCAAGTTTTACCAACCATATGATGCATATTGCGCGTTTCCACTAAGTTAGCAACCATGAAGTCACGATTATTGTCATGACCAGCATATTTATGGTAAAGCACTGGCAAAGAACTGGTTTCGTAGGGCGTACCCAATATTTTTTTATACCAATCAGCAACAATGGTCATGCCATCCGGGTTAGCTTGAACCAACAGAAGGATGGTGTTTTCCCTTATGGATTCCGTTCGCTGGTCCGTTCCGGTGACCAAATCATAGGCTAACTGGATCTGCTGGATAGGAGGCGCCACTTCCGAGGAGTGCATTCCCGCATCAATCCAGACAATGGCTTTTCCTTCTTGGGAGAGTGATTTGGCTTCTTCAGGAGATAGATCCTGGGCCAGACTCAGCCTTTCGCTTATCTGCCTAAATTTTTCCAGGTTGGCTATATTATACTCGGAAGAGATAATTGCATATTTCATGCGCCTTCCTTCACTGGTGGAACCCATATCCCGAACTTCCATTCGTCCTGTTTCGCTGGCCAGGAGCTCCATATAGCCTACCCATTGCTCATAGGTCGCCAGTTTAAAATCAGCGCCCGGTTTAAAACCTAGGTAACTTTCTGGTGTAGTTAGTTGGCCAGAAACGGACTGTATCAAAAGGGCTATTAACAATCCTGGCCACCACAGACGTTTGTTCTTCAGTGCAAGAAAAATTCGATCCATACAGAAAATTACCACAAAAATGGCTACCAATGTGTAAGTCTCTTTCATAAGCAAAAAAGCCCCCGTAAGGAGGCTTTTTTATTTTTTAGTTTTTCCGAATTCTATTCAGCCTCAATTTGGACTTGGATACCGTTTACATCAAACCAGTCTGAAAAAAAGGAAATTTTACCATCTTCGTTAAATATTATAAGTCCATACCATTTGTTCGAGACCTTCTTACCAGTTTCCTTATGCGTGGGTGTCCATGTACCATAGACCCTGACGGCATTGGGATTATCCAAATCCGGGTAATAGGAACCAGCATAAAACCCTGCACCATCATCACCTGGTAAACCAACGCCTTCCTGAAAAGTAATATCATCGAAATTATTATGATAAAACGTTAAGACATCTACTATGCCTTTTAGCCCAACCATAACATTCCCATTGTAATCAGGTGGGCTCCACTTGGCCGTATCCGCATATAGAGCCATCTGTCCTTCCAGGTCCTTATCCGCAAAACCCTTGATCCACGTCTTAATGGTGGCCACATTCCGATCAAAGGTATCTTGATTTTTCTGTTTTGCCGCTGCTGCTTCATTTTCAGCTTTGAGTTCACTAATCTCTTTTATTTTACCAATACCTGAGGTTGAACCCGGAAATAAATCAACAGATTTTTGGTAATGAGCCAAGGATGTTTCATAATCTTCTTCCATAAAATAATATTCACCCATTGAATCTTGTGGATTATAGCCATTGGGGTATTCTTCCACATACTGGTTAAAATATGATTTAGCTTTAGATTTATTATCGGCAGCATAATATAAATAGCCTAAATTATTTATTATATGTATGTACCTGCGATCCGATTTTTTTCGGTTTTCTAACAGAACTTCCAGCTCAGCGATTCTTTCTTCTACTGTTGGTTTTGTAAGTGCATAATAATAATGAATAAAACCACCATCCGGTTCAATTTCATGCATTTTAGACCATACTTTATGCCTTCTTTCTCTTAAATCGTCCCCGGGAAGTACATCAAAAAATGATACCAGTAAATTCGAATTTTCATTTTTTCCTTTTACCAGTTCCCTCGCTTTTTTCTGATGCATTTCTCTTACTTCACCTTCAGGTGTCATCCACGCCAGCAAAACGTGGGGGCCAAATAGGGTAGAATCAATCTCCAATGCTCCGTGCAAATAGGTGAGTGCTTTTTCGTTTTCGACATTTAAATAATGACTAAGGCCCATTTGTACCATAGTATTAGCGATTTCATTGTCGCTTCCCCATTCGATATATTTCCCTTCAGGAACCTGACTGGCAGTATCTGATTGAGTGCATGAAACCGCGAATATTGATATCACCAATAATGTAAAAAATAGTTTCCTCATGATTATCTCCTTATGGGTTCGTTAGTGTAACAAATTATGATTAATGCCTAAAAAAAACGTAAACAAAAAAGTTCCCGCCTGAAAGCAATAAGCACCTTTTTAATATATATAAACGCCACTGAATATTTTATCGGTTCAATATCTCCAACTTTTTAGGTCTGCTCCGGGTGGTGCTGTATTTTCCATCCGCACAACTGCTTTGGGTATAAACATCTGATTATATCGCAACCGGGAAAGGGCATTAGGACGGGTATGATCACCATTCCAGCAGTGTTCAGCACGATCGCCATAATCCACTTTTCCATTGTAATACGGATTAGTGGTTTCTTTCAAAAACTCCTCCATTAAATATACAGCGTTGTTAAGGTAATAGTTATCCATATCACCACAGTAGATATGGATTTTACCTTCCAGATTGGAGCCTATCTTTGACCAGTCACGCTTCAATATGTATTGGAGATCGTAGTTCTCACGCCAATAATTGGCCACATCCTTATCAATTTTTCCTGTGTA
>Ga0208113_1000642_pt1 | contig 17343 bp, 16 predicted proteins | sample Knorr_S7_td_NADW_FD_185598 | JGI IMG/M metagenome (GOLD analysis project Ga0208113, IMG submission 185598) | Marine microbial communities from Southern Atlantic Ocean transect - Knorr_S7_td_NADW_ad_2505m_LV_A (SPAdes) (version 2) | ecosystem: Environmental > Aquatic > Marine > Oceanic | place...
CGTCCGTTTCCGCGGACGGGAAGCCGCCCATCAGCAGTTGGGCCTTTCGGTCCTGAAGCGGGTGGCCGATGAATTGAAAGACGAAGTACGTTTGGAACGCCCGCCGGCCATGGAAGGCAGAGCGTTGTCCATGGTGCTGATTCCGGCCCTGGTTAAGCCTGAAAAGGCTGCGGATGACGAGCCAAAAGATAAAAAACAGGACCAAGTAGAAGAACTGGCTGATGCCAAAACTTAAGACACATAAAGGGGCCAAGGCCCGCATACACATCACAGCAACCGGCAAGCTGATGCGCCGCAAGCGCATGAGCAGCCACCTGCGGCGGAAGAAGCCCACCAAAGTAACTAGGAAATACGCCGACAAGTTGGCGGTAGACAGTGCGGACTTCAAGCGTCTGCATAGGATGCTTCCCTACGGCTAGGCAATCAACCTGATTCACTAATCCCACCCCGGAGATTAACCCGTGGCCAGAGTCAAACGTGGCGTTACTAAACACGCCCGACACAAGAAGATACTAAAAGCAGCCAAAGGCTATACCGGCTCTTCCTCCCGCAACTACAAGTGGGCGAAGGAAGCGGTCATGCACGCCTGGGCTTATTCCTACCGGCATCGCCGCGAGCGCAAGGGTGATTTCCGCCGCCTGTGGATCATCCGCATCGGCGCAGGTTGCCGCGAGGCGGGCACCACCTACAGCCAGTTCATGCACGGCTTGAAGTTGGCCGGAGTGGAACTGGACCGCAAGATCTTGGCTGATCTAGCCGTTCAGGACATTGATGCCTTCAACAAGCTGATTGGCGTGGCCAAGGAACAATTGGCCGCCGCATAGACCGCTCAAAAACAGTAAAAGGAAAACCGGCCATTCCTTATGGAATGGCCGGTTTTTTTGTTCCCTGTGATTAGTGGCCCGGCTCAACGGACCGGTTACAGCCAGTCAGTCTACTTTCTAGCGAAACCGTAATAGGTGTCGGTGTCCAGGATGCGAAGCAGACGTTCTTCGGTTATGACTATCGGCCGGATGGGCGTGGCCCAGCGCTCCGTGAGCTCGTAATGCAGGTCGGTCAACGACATCGGCCGGTTGTTCCGGGCCAGTAGCGTGCGGAACATGATCTCTTGCAAAGGCATGTCTGACCGGATGAAGTTGGAGTCGTTCTTGTAATTCTGAGAAATCTCTCGAATCAGGGCCTTCACATCGCCCATCTCAGCCATCGACTTTGACTTGGACGGGCTGTCTGCGGTTAGCCTACCAGCGATCAGATGCACAGGGGAGCGTTCCAATCCTTTCAGACGGTCGGCGCTGATGAGGAACAAAGGGTTCTCTTTTTCAGGTTGCTCCTCTACCGATTCCTCGGCTGCCAGTTCTTCGGCATCGGGTTCTTGGGTCGTCATACTTGCACCTCTTCGTTCCAATCCAACATGATGATCTGTACCTGGTCGCCGGCGTCTTTACCCGGCAGGTCCTCGGGGCATATCGCCAGGCCGTTGGCCCGGGACATGGACGTCAGGATATTGGAGCCTTGGGGGCCAGTGGGAGTGGCCTGGTAGACTCCGTCTTTAAGTTCTACTTCCACCCTAGCATATACCCGGCGTCCATCTTCGTTTCTGATCGGGGCGGTAAGCACGCCTTCAACCATCGGCCGGGGAATCTTGGTCCGGCCCAGCATCGTGCGTATGGCCGGCCTGGCAAACATCTCAAAGGCCACCATGGCGCTCACCGGGTTGCCTGGCAGTCCCAGGAGGGGGATGGTCTTCCCATCGGCGCCGTTCAAATGCCCAAAGGCCAGGGGTTTGGCCGGGCGCATCCGCACCGACCAGAAGTTCATCTCGCCCCGTTCGTTGAGCACCTCTTTCACGATATCATAATCACCCTTGGAAACACCGGCCGAAGTGACCACCAGGTCAGCTCCCGCGGTGGCTTCCAACTTGGCGTTCAGGTCTTCCAGGTTATCTCTGGCGATACCCAATATCTTGGGGACGCCACCGCTGGCCACAACTGAGGCGGCTACGCTAAAGGTGTTGGAATCGTAGATCTTGCCGGCAGGTAGAGGCGCGCCGGTTTCTTCAAGCTCGTCCCCAGTGGCCAAAACCGCCACCACGGGGCGGCGAATGACTTTAACAGTGTCCATTCCCAGCGAGGCGATGACCCCGACTTCAGCGGCCCGCACCACGGTGCCTTTCTCCAATACCAATGCTCCCTGGCTGACATCCTCGCCGGCGGGGCGCACGTTGCAACCCGGCGGCATGTCGGCATAGATGGCCACCTGGTCCAGAGGTTTGCCTTCACGCTTGCGCTGGACCTCGTCGGTCCCCTCGAAGGGGACGACCGTGTCGGCGCCGTCCGGCACCGGCGCTCCGGTCATTATTCTGATGGCTGTGCCTGGAACTACGGTCTTATCAGGCATCTGACCGGCGGCAACGATCCCGATGACCTCCAGCGTGCTGGGGTTTTCCTGAGAGGCTCCGGCGATGTCGCTGTGGCGCAGGGCGTACCCGTCCATACCCGAGTTGGCCAAAGGTGGAAGGGTGAGCGGCGAGTTTATGTCCTCAGCCAGTACCTGCCCCATGCAATCCAACAAGGGTTTTTCCTCGGCCTCCAACATCCGGAAGCTAGCCATGATGCGTTCGTAGGCCTGCTCAACACTGAGCATGTCTTCTTGAGCGTGGCCATGGCCGTGGGAATGGACTGGTTCGTGTCCCCCGTCATGATGTCGGCCGTGATTGTGACTAGTCATATCTCTTTTGTGGTGGTGCCTTAGCTCAGGACCGGCTAAGCCCTTAGCGTTACGTTTAGTTCCTGTTCCAGGGTCCGTAGAAGACCGTCCAGAGACCGGTTCACCTCTTCGTTGGTCATGGTACGGTCCCTCGCCTGAAAGTATACGTGAAATGCCAGAGATTTGGTGCCTTCGGCGACGTTTTCGCCGGCATAGATATCGAACAACTCGGCCCGGTCAACGCCCCGGTGGCGCAGTATCAACTGGGTCACCCGCCCGGCATCCACGTCCGATGGCATCACAAGAGCCAGGTCGCGGGTGGCGGAGGGATATCTGGGCAACGGCTCAAACTGCCGCTCCGATGACGGCAGGGCAGCCAGGATGGGCTCGAGGTAAAGCTCAAAGGCCGCTACCTGCGGCGACTCCAAACCCAAGCGTTCCATGACCACCGGATGCACTTCACCAACGAGGCCCAGTAACGAATCGCCGGACTTTATCGCCGCGCACCGCCCCGGATGAAAAGCCGGGTCGTCGACGGGTTCGTAAGTGGCCGTCACGCCCAAATGCCCGAGCACCGATTCCACGACGCCCTTGACGTCAAAGAAGTCCAGCAGGCTATCGTCTTCGAGCCAAGAGGGTTCATGGCGCAGTCCGGCCAGCACCCCGGCGACGGTCTCCCGTTCTTCGGGCAGGTCTCCGGTGCGCGGCCAAAAGACCCTACCGGCCTCAAACATCCGGAACGGTCCGGCGCTGTGGCCTTGGTTCGCAGCCAGATTTGCCAGTAGGCTGGCCCTCAAGGTGGTGCGGAGATATTCACGGTCGGAACTCATGGGGTTGGCCACCCGCAGGGGCAAAGCCGACCGGTCCAGATGTTCGACCTGTTCCAACTGCTGCAATGTAACCAACGGATAGTTGATTACCTCTTGCATCCCAGCAGCCGCCAGCACGTCTTTGATCTGGTCGCGGAGCCCCATGACCGGCACCGGTTGCTGGAAGGGAATTGGACTCGAAAGCATGGTGGTCGGAACAGAATCGTAGCCGATGGTCCGCACCACCTCCTCAACCAAGTCCTCTTCGATATTCACATCGTTACGCCAGTAGGGGACGGTAACTTTAAGTGCGGCATCGCCCTCCGGTTCCCAGGTGAAACCCAGTGCGTCCATGATCTCTTGGACTTTCTTCAGGTCCACTTCCATGCCCAACATACGTTTGATCTTGCTGCTGGTCAGGGTCACCATCGGGGGTTCGGCGCCTTCGTCGGAAAGAACATCCACGATGCCGGGGGCCACGGTGCCGCCGGCGACCTCCTGGATCAGGCCGGTGGCCCGCCGCAATGCAATGGGCGCCAATTCCGGGCGAAGACCCTTTTCGAACCTCAGTGTGGCTTCAGTACGCAACCCCAGAGACTGGGCGGTCTCCCGGTTGTTGGTACCGTCGAACGTCGCCGATTCCAGAAGAACGTTCACGGTATTCTCACTGATCTCGCTATTGGCCCCGCCAATCACCCCGCCCAGACCGATGGCGTCGTTGGCATCGGCGATGACCAGGTGTTCATCGGTTAACTTACGCTCCACGCTGTCCAAGGTGGTCAAGACCTCTCCGGGCCGGGCTCGCCTAACGATGACCGTGGCGTCCTTGATCAAGTCATAATCGAAGGAGTGCAACGGCTGGTTGTACTCCAGCATGACAAAGTTGGTGACGTCCACCACGTTGTTGATGGGCCTGAGTCCAGCCCGGGTCAGCCGGTCCTGCAACCACTGCGGAGAGGGGCCGATCTTGACGCCCAGCAACAGGCTGGCGGTGTAGCGGCGGCATAGCTCCGGGGAGTCCACGCTGATGTTGACCCATTCCGTGATGGGCGGACCGGATTCCTCGTAGCTTGCTTCCGGCTCCCGAACAGTCTTTCCAGTCAGAGCCGCCACCTCGTGGGCCACGCCCAGTACCGAGAGGCAGTCCAAACGGTTGGGGGTAAGTTCCAGGTCCAAGACGGTGTCGCCGAGATAGTCGTCCAGCGGGGTCCCGGTGGGAGCGTCGTCTGGGAGCACGATGATTCCGGAGTGATCGTCACCCAGACCCAACTCGATGCCGGAACAGATCATACCCTGGGACTCAACGCCCCGAATCTTGGCTGCCTCCAAGGTTTCATGCCGCTCGCTGTGGGTGTTGTAGATATTGGCGCCGACTTTAGCAAAGCAGATCTTCTGGCCTGAGGCGACGTTGGGCGCGCCGCAGACCACTTCCAGCTCCTCCGCGCCGGTGGTCACTACGCAAAGTCGCAGCCGATCCGCGTTGGGATGGGGGCGGACGTCGGTCACATGGCCGACGAAGACCTCTTTCCAGCCTCCGATGACCTCAACCTCGCCAACCTCGATGCCGGCCATTGTTAGCCGATGAGCCAACTCCTGGACGGGCAGGTCAACGTCCACGTATTGTCTGAGCCAGCTTAGGGGGACTCTCATTTTTCTATCTCATGTCCCGGCAGGCCCGGGCCTGCGAAGCGGCGGACTCCTGCCCGCCGGTTGTGAATATCATTAAAATTGCCGCAAGAACCGGAGGTCGTTGGCATAGAAATGGCGTATGTCGTCGATCCCGTATTTCAGCATGGCTATGCGCTCAGGACCCATGCCAAAGGCGAACCCGGTGTATCTCTTAGTGTCGTAGCCCACGCCCTCCAAGACCTTGGGGTGAATCATCCCGGCGCCCATGATCTCGATCCATCCGCTGTCGCGGCAGATGCGGCAACCGTCGCCCTCGCCATTACAGGCGAAACAATCGATGGACATATCCACGCCGGGCTCGACGAAGGGGAAATAGTCACAGCGGAAGCGTATCCGGCGTTCCTCACCGAACATCCTGCGGGCAAACTCGTAGAGCGTTCCCTTGAGATCGGCGAATGTGATGCCCTCCCCAACGGCCAGACCCTCCACTTGGTAGAAATGCCATTCGTGTGTGGCGTCGGTGGCCTCGTAGCGGTAGCACTTGCCGGGCACCACTACTCTGATCGGCGGCTCCCTGCTTTCCATGACCCTGGCCTGCATCGGCGAGGTGTGGGTCCGCAGCAGCATCGCCTGCTCGCCCGCCGGGTCCTCATAGTCCACCCAGAGGGTGTTCCACATGTCCCGTGCCGGATGACCTTTAGGTATGTTCAGCATCTCGAAGTTGTAGTGGTCCCACTCAACTTCTGGCCCCTCGACAACCCCGAACCCCATGGCCGTAAAGGCGCTGCAGATCTCCCGGACGATCTGGGTTGTCGGATGGAGGCGACCTTCCAAAGCGGGGCGGCCGGGAAGGGTCACGTCCAGACGGTCCTGGCTGGCGGAGCGGATCAGTGCCGCTTCGTTGATCTTACGGACCCTTTCTTCCAGGCGTTCTTCAAGGGTGTTCTTAGCCTCGTTCGCCGACGCGCCGACGGTCCGGCGCTGGTCGACATCCAACGACGATAGACTGCGCAGAACGGTAGTCAACTCACCGCGGCGCCCAAGGTAAGAGACCCGCCATTGGTCCACGGCTTCCAGGTTTTCCAGAGAATCCAGTTCCGCGGTGGCGGACCTGGCGATCTCTTCGATGCTCTGCGCCGTGGGGGGCTGGGCTGAGGGCTCGGTCAATCGGGGTGTTCCTCCGGGGCTGTGAGTAAATGGAATCCGGGTCCGTGGGCGAGTACGGGAGAATCACGCACGCAACAAACAATTATAGAAACCGCCAATTCCGGGGTCAAGACTGCCAGGCTCAACGGCCAACTTAATTCATCAAATCGAAGGCATACGTGAAGAAATCCTGGGCAAATCTTTGGTCGGTTATGACAAGCAAAGATTGTCTTAGAACGTGTGTTCCTATGATCTAATCGTGTTACTTACAAAATCCAGTATGAGCGGTCAGGTAAAAACGCGGCGCTAACTCATAAGGTCACGCTAAATACCTAGGCACGCAGCTATCGATAATAAATACGCCAGGACTGACCTGAACGGGATAGAACGTGAACTGGTTCCGCCTTAAGACCCGCATCAAATGCCAGGGCGACCTGGCCGCTGACCAAGGAGACTGGTTGTGCCTGCAATGTGGCACCTACTACTATACCGGGTTGTACCAACTCCCTTCTCACTTAAATGACCGTCCGACTTCACCGGGCCCAAGTGCCTGTCAACAGCCGGACGAGAAATCGTTGGCCGCGAGAACAACTTCCTTGATCACAACGTTCGAGAGCCCGCCCAGTCGCGCGGTTCCTGCCATGAGTGCAGCCGTGAATTCCTTATGATCGCCACGCCGGACACCCCGGTATTGCTAGCGCTGGATGCGAGAGTCAGGGAGACGGGCTGGGCCGTGTTCAAGGACGGCGGGGTGATCGAAAGCGGGGTCACCGGGCTCTCGACCCGGCGCAAGCTGGAGCCCGAGATCCGGGTCTCCCACCTGATCGAGTCGCTCGACGGGCTGGCTGGGCGATGGAATCCCCAATCAGTGGCCCTCTGCCAACCCAGCGGCATCAACTGGCCGGTGCCGGCGTTGGACCTGCTGATATCATCATTGGCCGCCTGGTCCTCGGAACGTGGCCTCCCCCAGTTCTCCTACACGGCCCAAGAAGTCAGGACAGCCATCGCCGGGCACCCAAACGCGTCCCGTGACCAACTGGGGTACGCTATCATGCTGCTTTTGGGGCTGATCGGGCAGAGCCGCTCCACCCACGAGTGGGAGGCCATCGCCGTAGGCCACTACCACCGCACCAGACTGGCTAGAGTCTAGACACTAACCGCCTCACGCACAAAAATCCGCTCCCCCTTCAGGAAGAAGGAAAAGTCCCCTCGCCCGCGCACGGGAGAGGGTTAGGGTGAGGGCACTCGTTCACAGGAAACCAAACCCGCCGTCGCACCATCTTTTTGAAGTCCCCTAACGCCCCTCGGCCTCAGGAAACTTCTTCTCCCCGGCATTGATGGCTACCGTAAGCCGGTTCTCGGGCGGGGGTATGGGACAACTCCAGTTCGGGTTGTAGGCGCAGTTGAAGTCCACCACCGGCCGTCGCTGGAAAGCGGCAGGTCAAGATAGCGTCCATCTGAGTACGAATCATCCCACGTCGTGGCGTCCATGAACGGCAAGAAATAGTCCCCTCCGTCTTCACCGCGGTACACCGTCAAGGCGACCGGCGCACCACCCACAACGAACCTAAGTTGGCCCCAACGGATGTGTGGCGCTGAATCCCCTGAACTGGTCGCCATCTGAATCAGGTCTTTGGAATCGTCGGGGTATTCTTCCACCTCGAGGACGAATTGAAGGTCCGCATTTTCCGCGAAGTATTTTAGCCCCTTGAATCCTTTCCGCTGCTCTGGGGTCAGAGGCGAATTTGGGTCGCCTCCGAGATATTGGTCCTTGGATTTTCTAAAATCACCGATCTCTCACATTGCTATTACTGGCTCCCCACGCCGTTCTAATCTTCGAATCATTCAATAACTAGGATGCACCGTCCAAGGATTTGATGCGCCTGATCCATCCATCAGGGTATCTGGCGATGCCGGGCGTGTATAATAAGGCCCGTCCCGGACCAACGCTCCCATGCGTTAAATTAACCCGTGAAATCAAGCGGACCAGCGCCGCATCTGTGGAGGCTCCATGCCCATCATCCAACGCCCCTACGTTCCACCCGACGATCAGGTACCAAGTGAAGATTCCTACGTTAATCCAGGCGTGAGCCAGAGCGAAGGGACCGGCGAAGTCAGCGCTCCCGATGGAGGCTCACTGGACCCGATCACCTTCTACAGCGACTCCATGCACATCTTCAGCAGCCTATATTCAGCGGTGTTGTTCTTTGGCGAGCAGATGGAGGAGCGGGAGCCCATACTCAGAGCCCGCATCAAGGTCAGCCCCCAGATGCTGAAAGCCATCGCGCTGCTCACAACCAAACACGTCAAAGAGTACGAGGACTCCGTCGGGCCCATCACCTTGCCCGACCAGGTCTATACGGCTTGGGAATTGGACGGCCCTGACGGACCAGCCGAGGGAGAACACGGGCATGCCGCAGGATGAGGACCGCCCTCTAGCCGAGGACATCACCACGCCAATCAAGATTGATCCCGGCGTGGACCGGTCCACGCCGGACGACTGGAGTTGGAATTATGTATCTTCCAGTCAACCCAACGCCGCCGTCTTCCACATCAGCCACTCCGAGTCCACACGGGTGCTGATTGACAAGATCGGCCCGGACGATAGCCCAACCGACGCAAATTTCGTGCTGAAAGAAGAGATTCCCATCGTGATCCTGGACAGCTTGGACAAGTACTGGGCTGCCGAATCACGGACTAAAATGCCCCTTTCGGGAATTCGGGTTCCGGTTGAAGGGGATACCGTCGCGGAAGCCAAGCGGGCCTTGGCTGCGGACCTGGGCGCCCAGCTCCGTCTGCTGTTGCTGTTATCCAGCTCTCATAAGGGAAAGATTGCACCAGCCCTCATAGAGAACTTGAAATACCTTTCTTCTTGCATGGAGGCGGGCTCAGGTGGCTCCTGATCTAGAGTAGGTACTACTCCGAAGCCGCTGCCAGGCGATCTCGCACGACTTCCGCTACTCCGCCCAGCGGCACGCTACCGGCCTCGGAATCTGCCCGGCCCTTGATCTCCACCACGCCGGCCTTCAGGTTCCGCGGACTAACCACCAAGCGCACAGGCAGGCCCAGCAAGTCGGCGTCGTTGAACTTAACCCCCGCCGTCGCATCCTCCCGGTCGTCGTACAGCACCTCTATCCCCGCGTCTTGGAGTTCTTGGTACAGCTTATCAGCGGCCTCAGCGACTTCCTCAGTAGCGATGTTCAGTCCTACCAGGTGCGCCTGATAAGGGGCGATCGGAGCCGGGAATACGATTCCGTTATCATCGTTGTTCTGCTCCACCGCCGCCGCCAGCAGCCGTCCCACGCCGATTCCGTAGCAACCCATGATGATGGGGTGTTGCTGTCCTTCCGCGTCCAGGAAATCCGCGCCGAGCGCCTCACTGAAGAATGTGCCCAGCTTGAAGATATGACCTACTTCGATCCCCTTGGTGGAATCCAGCACATGCCCGCAGCGGGGACAGAGCTGTCCCGGCTGGGCCAAGGCGATGTCAATGATCAGGTCGGCCTGGAAATCCCGGGGGTAGTTGGCCCCACGGAAGTGGGTATCCGGTTTATTAGCGCCCACGACGAAATTGCTTCCGCTAGTGATGGACACGTCAGCTACTCGTTTAATGTCAGTGAGTCCGATAGCCGACGCCGACCCCGCGACCAGTCCCGCCGCTTTGACCTCTTCGTCTTCGGCCAGCCGCAGGTCGTGGGACTGGAGGGCGTTCTTCAACTTGACCTCATTCACGTCCAGGTCGCCCCGGATAGTGACGAACACGGGCTCGCCGTCGGACATATAGAAAACGGCTTTCAGAGTCTTCGATTCAGGAACATCCAGGAACTCGGCCAGTCCGGCGATGGTTTTGATGCCTGGGGTGCTCACCTCTTCCAGCGCCTGTTCGGGTTCGGCCTCGACTTCAGGGTAGGTCGACTCGGCCTTTTCGGCATTGGCGGTGTAGTTGCAGGAAGGGCAGGTAATGACCGTGTCTTCGCCGGTATCGGTGGCCAGCAGGAACTCATGGGAGTCCTTGCCGCCAATGGCCCCGCTGTCAGCTTCAGCCATCAGTACAGGCAGGCCGCAGCGCCGAAAGATGTTGCGGTAGGCTTGGGCCATGGCCTGATAACTTTCGTCCAGGCTGGCTTCGTCGGGGTTGAAGCTGTAGGCGTCCTTCATGTCGAATTCCCGCACCCTGACCAGCCCGGCCCTGGGGCGTGGCTCGTCGCGGAACTTGGTCTGGATCTGGTACAGGATCAGGGGCAGGTCGCGGTAGCTCTGGACGTTGGCTTTGACTAGGTTCGTGATCACCTCTTCGTGGGTCGGCGCCAGCACCATGGGCCGCCCGCGCCGGTCTTCCAAGGAGAACATGTTGTCGCCAAAGGCCTCCCGCCGCCCCGTCTGCTCCCAGAGTTCCTGGGGTTGCAGCGCCGGCATCATCAGTTCCTGCCCACCGGCGGCGTCCATCTCCTTTCGGATGATGTTTTCGATCTTACGTAGCGACCGCAGGGCCAACGGCAGGTAGGAATAGACCCCGGCGGCAACCTGGTGGATCAGCCCGGCCCGGAGCAGCAGCCGGTGGCTGGCTGTTTCGGCGTCGGGAGGGTCGGACCGTAGTGTCTTTGAGACCATCCGGGAGAATCTCATATCTGGGCAGGGCCCCCTTGGGAATTGATAAAAATGGATTGTCCTCGGCTTGCCGGGACAATCCATTATAACGACTGTGATTGGACATTTGGAGGCGGTGCGCCTCCAGAATAGCGGCGAGAGACCGGCGGCGTACCGCCTTACTAGTCTGCGGCCACCGGCGTGTTTTCTACTTCTTCCATCAGGGCGGTCAGCATCTCAGCCTCGGGCACAACTCGGACCTTCTCGCCCTTGCGGAATATCACAGCGCGGCCTGCGCCGGCGGCGATGCCCACATCGGCGTCCTTGGCTTCACCAGGGCCGTTGACCTCGCACCCCATGACGGCGACGGTGATTTCTTTGTTGCCTTTCTTGAGCAGGGCGTCCACGTCATTGGCCAGCTTTACGACGTCCACGTCGGCCCGGCCACAACTAGGGCAAGCGACCAAAATCGCGCCCTTCTTGCGCATATTGAGGGATTTGAGGATCTCGAAACCGGCCGCAACCTCTTCTGTGGAGTCCCCGCTCAGGGAGACCCGGATAGTGTCGCCGATGCCATTATAAAGCAGCACGCCCAGTCCCACTGATGTGCGTATGGAACCAGCCATCGGTGTACCGGCCTCAGTGATTCCAAGATGCAAGGGATAGGGCATCATGCCCGCCAGACGGGTGTAGGCTTCCACGGTGGTGGGAACGTCAAACGCCTTCATGGAAATCTTGATCTGGTCGAAGTCCTGTTCTTCCAGCAGGCTGATCTCCCACAACGCCGTCGCCACCATGTGGTCTACCACACTGTATTCGCCTTCCTGGGCCTGACCGGCTTTGGGAAGGCTGTTCACCAGGTCCATGTGCCGGGAGAATCCCCTGGTGCGGCCGATACCGCCCACCGGGGGCAGGCTGCCGAAGTTCACGCCGATGCGGATGGGCACGTTGCGGGCTTTGGCGGCGCGCACCACCTCGCGCACTTGGTCTTCATTGCGGAGGTTGCCGGGGTTCAGCCGAAGGCAGTCGATTCCACCCTCGAGACAGGTAAGCGCCAGTTTGTAATGGAAGTGGATGTCGGCGATCAGCGGGATGTGGATCTGCTTCTTGATCTCGGCCATGGCCTCCGCAGCATCAGCATCGGGCACGGCGCTGCGGATCACCTCACAGCCCGCCTCTTCCAGCTCGTGGATCTGTTTGACCGTGGCCTTAACATCCCGGGTATCGGTCTTGGTCATGGATTGGACCGTGACGTCCGCTCCGCCCCCTATCTTAACGCCGCCCACATAGACCGGCTTAGTTACTCGACGCTTATTCATTTCGCTCTTCCCTCAACGATCAGATCAAAGAGGTTATATTGTTGCCATTTCATGCCTGAATCGGCATACCTCGCATGCCAATGCTAAGGCAGGTTAATGGTACACGAATGAGGTAAAAGGTGCCAGAGCGCGGAGCGCCCGATAGGCGCGGGTCCAGGAGAATCAGTCCGGAAGCTAACCCAGGAAGCTGCGGCCGTCTATCAGGCGGCCGATGTCATTTACGCTGACCAAAACGATTCCGCCCATCAACAATGCAAAACCGATCAGGTGGACCATGCCTTCCCTGTGGGCCGGTATCTTCTTCCCCCGGCGCGCCCATTCCAGCACAACGAAGAATATACGGCCGCCGTCCAGCATCGGTATGGGCAGGACGTTCAAGATGGCCAGGTTGATACTGAGCAGGATGCCCACGCCGAGCCAACCGACCCAACCCCCGTCACGGGTGATCTCCCCGGTGACCTGAGCTATGCCGATGGGACCAGAGAACTCGGGAGAAGAGCCTTCCCCGAAGGCCCCGCCCAGGGTTTGTTTGACCAGCACCAACATCTCCCAAGTATTGACGAAGCTGTTGGGAATGGCCTCCCAGATGGGTTCGGACCGTTTGACGATGGTGACGTCGTCCAGGCGCGGAAATACGCCCACCAGCCACCTGGCAGACTCGGTGTCGAACCGGGGCCGGAGGTGCAGCAACAGTTCTTGGCCACCGCGCTCCACCAAGATCGACATCTGCGAACCGCCGTTCAGGTTGATCTCGCGGGTGAATTCCAACCGGTTCTCGATGTCCTTGCCGTTGGCCTGAAGGACCACATCTTCCGCCCGCACCTGCGCCTCTGACGCCGAGGTGTTCTCTCCTACCTCCTGAATGACCAGCCGCCCGACAGCAACGTCCTGGGGGATCATCAGCAGAACGGTGAAGATCAGCAGAGGAAGGATGGCGTTCATCAGCGGTCCGGCGATCAGGACCAAGAACCGCGTGCCAGTGCCCTTGCCGGCCAGGCTGCGTGGGACGTTGGGGTTGGCTTCTCCTGCCAGCCGGACGAACCCGCCGATGGGCGCCCAGTTCACCGAATAAAGCATATCGGCTAAGACCAATGACCCGTCGACGACAGAACGTACCTTGCCTTCGTGCTTTAGGAGGTCTTCTTCGCCAGGACGTTCTTCGTCCGGCTCATCAGCCTCTTCTCCCTTGGCCACCTTCTTACTCAGTTCGATGACGCGGGCCACCAGGTTGCCCTGGTCATTTTCGGCGGAGCTGACCTTGATCTTCTGGCCCCGGCCCAGGTCCTCGGGACCGGACAGGCCTACGTACCGGGTGGCGCCGTCCACCAGCACTGGGGTGTTTCCGGTGTAGACACCGAAGGCGCGCGGCGGGAAGCCGACACCGAATTCCAGCACTTTTACGCCCATGGCGCGGGCGGTGGCGTAATGGCCGAACTCGTGTATGACCACCAAGATCAGGAGCAGTGGCACCAGTGAGCCGACGGCTATGAGCACAGATTCCATGCTTAGTTAATTCGCTTCTTCATTGTTCGTAAATAAAGGAGAATGCTGTAATTAGTACGGCCAAATGCTGTTAGGGGGATTCCTAAGCATTGGTTAGTTCGATCGCCCGTACCGTGGCCCAGCGGTCCGCTTCCAAGAAGTCCTCCACTTTATCCCCGGGCTGGGAATCGTGCTCGGTCAGCACCCGGTCGATCACCTTGGGTATGTCGGTGAATCCGATCTTGGAATCCAAGAACGCCTGGACCGCTACCTCGTCGGACGCGCTCAGCACCGCCGGATATGTGCCACCCTGCTTACCTGCTGAGACCGCCAGCTCGAAACATGGAAAGCGGCCCGGTTCCATCGGGTCAAAGGTCAGGGTTTGGGATATCGACGTGTCCAGCCTGGGAATCATCGTGTTGGGCAGGCGCTTCGGGTAGAACAACGCGTACTGAATGGGCAAGCGCATGTCCGGCGGCCCCATCTGGGCCTTAACGGAGCCGTCTCCGAATTCAACCATGGAATGGATGGTGCTTTGTGGGTGGACGACCACTTCGATCCTTTCCCAGGGCACGTTGAATAGCCAATGCGTTTCGATCACTTCAAACGCCTTATTCATCAGCGTAGCAGAGTCTATCGTTATCTTCCTGCCCATCTTCCAGGTTGGATGCTGGAGCGCCCGTTCCGGAGTGACTCCCTCCATCTCCTCCAGGGGTGTGTTGCGGAATGGCCCGCCCGATGCGGTGATCAGCAGCCTAAGTATCTCGTTGTCCTCGCCCCGCAGGCATTGCCAGATGGCGCTGGGCTCGCTGTCCACCGGAAGAACTTCGCCACCGTAGCGCGACTCGTACTCCTTGATTAGACCGCCGGCCATGACGATTGGTTCTTTGTTGGAGAGGGCGACCGACTTGCCGGCCTTGAGCGCGTTCAACGTCGGCACCAGGCCGACGCTCCCCATCAGCGCTACCATCACCTGGTCCACGTCCTCCAGGCACACCATATCTTCCATGGAGGTGAATTCCATCCCCGAAAAGGCCTGGGCCGGAGGGTTGATGCAGCAGACGTGCTTGGGGCTGAACTCTTTTACCTGCTCTTTCAGAAGCTCAATGTTGTTTCCGGCAGCCAGGCCAATAACCTCGAATTCGTCTGGAAACGCACGGACGATATCCAGTGTCTGGCGGCCGATGGACCCGGTGGAGCCTAGTACGACGATCCTTTTCATTATCTGTGAGCTCCCTTTTGGAATTGGATGGATTGCAGATCAGGGGACAAACACCGTAACGATCAGATAATAGACGGCAGGCAGGGTCAACAAAACGCTATCCAAACGGTCCAGCAGCCCGCCGTGCCCCGGAATTATACTACTAGCGTCCTTCAGGTCGGCGATTCGCTTCAGCTTGGATTCAATCAGGTCCCCCCATTGGCCGACCACGCCCACCACGCCACCGATCACCGCCTGCTGCCATGCCGGGACCCCCAGATCAAACACCAAGCCAAGCACCAGCGCGGCAGCCACGGCTGAGGCGAAGCCACCCAGGCTCCCCTCCCAGGTCTTGTTTGGGCTGATGCTTGGGGCCATGGGCCGCCTTCCCACCGCGCGTCCCACCAGGTAGGCCCCGGTGTCCGCGGCAAAGGTGACCAGCAAGGCGAATAGCAGCCAACTGCGCCCCAGGTCTGACGTCCCCTCGATTTCAGCCCCGGAGCCGGTGATCTCTCGAAGCATCAGGGCGTGAGCCAAGAGAAATCCCACGTAGATGGGTCCCAGGATGAGATACCCAAATCCGATGGGAATGTTTTTATTCCCGACCGAATCGTCGCCTCGGTAAAACGCGATGAACCAGAGCAATGCGGCGAACGAACCTGCGGCCAGCACACCGCCGGATATGATCAGGAAATTATCGCGGCCGGATGCGGCTTGGGCTCCGGAAAGCATCGCCAGCACCCAGGCGGCGCCCAGCACTATAGGCAGAGGGCCAACCCCTGCAGGTGTCATGCGGTAGAGTTCCCAGATCGCCGCCAACCCGGCTGCCACGACTAACACGGTCAGCCACGGGGCCCCCAGCCAGATGGCGCCCACCAAGATGGGGATTCCAACCAACGCCGTTAGCGACCGTTGGAGCAAGAACTCTTCCCTGTTCCTACTCTTGAGGAATCTGGTGAGAGGTTGGGGATTCCGGGGATTGGTCTTCGGCGTTGAGAGCGCCGTAGCGGCGCCGGCGATTGCCGAAGTTCTTCAATATCTGCGTGAGCTCAACGGCGTCCAGGTCGGGCCACAGAGTGGGCGTGTGGTGCATCTCGCTGTAGGCCGACTGCCACAAGAGGAAGTTGCTGATGCGCTGTTCTCCGCCGGTCCGAATGATCAAGTCCGGGTCTGGGCTTTGGGCGGTGAACAGATAACGGCTGAACAAGTCCTCATCGATGGTCTGCGGATCGACCCTGTCCTTGACGATTCGCCGGACCGCTTCTAATATCTCGGCGCGGCCCCCGTAGTCGATAGCCACGTTCAGGGTGATACCGGTGTTCTTGCTGGTCAGCCGTTGGGATTCAGCCATCCCTTCAAGAAGGCCCGAGCTCAGATTCTCAGTCTTGCCCACATGGATGATCCGCACGTTTTTCTCATGAAGCAATTCGGTCTGGCTGGCGATGGCCTCTGAGAACACGTCCATGATGCCATCAACTTCGTCTTGAGGACGGCTCCAGTTCTCCGTTGAGAAGGCATAGAGGGTGACGAATTTCACGCCCAGTGGCCCCAGGGTCTCCAGTACGCCCTGGATACATTGCACGCCGAACTCGTGACCGGCGACGCGAGGAAGGCCCTGCTTCTGCGCCCACCGACCGTTCCCGTCCATGATAAAAGCTACATGGGCCGGTACGTTGGCGCCGTCACCGGTCGGCGGCTGAGGTGTGGTCGACTCAACCTGCACAGTGTTAGACCTGCAGGATCTCCGCCTCTTTGGCGGAACCGGTCTCGTCTATCTGCTTGGTATGGCCGTCGGTGGTCTTCTGCAATTGGTCCTGGGCTCGGCGGCCGTCGTCCTGGGAGATCGACTTCTCTTTCTCCAGCTTCCGCAAGGATTCCAAACCGTCGCGGCGTACGTTCCTGACAGATACCTTACCGTCTTCGATCTTTCCCTTTAGGAGTTTGACCATCTCTTGACGGCGTTCCGCGGTTAGCTGGGGAATGGGAACGGAGATGGTGGACCCATCATTGGACGGGTTGAACCCCATCTCCGAAGTCATCAGGCTCTTTTCAATCTCCCGCAGCGCATTTGCGTCCCAGGGCTGAATCATGATGGCCCGGGCGTCAGGAGTGGAGATAGATGCGATCTGCTTTAGGGGAGTCCTGGAACCGTAGTAATCGACTTCGATATTCTCCACCAGCGCGGGAGTTGCACGGCCGGTACGAAGTTGGGTCAGGTCACGCTTGAAGGCGTCCACAGCACGATCCATCTTGACGGAGACCTCAGACAGCACAACCTCGGGGGTTAAGTCTTTTGAAGTCATAATCAGTCCCTCGCTGTAATTAGTGTTCCCACGGTCTGTCCAGTGAGGATATTGCCCATTGTACCCGGTTCAAAAATATTGAATACCACTATGGGCAGTTGATTGTCCATGCAAAGTGAAAGCGCCGTCGAGTCCATCACGTCCAGCCGCATGTTCAAGGC
>Ga0208113_1000643_pt1 | contig 17338 bp, 15 predicted proteins | sample Knorr_S7_td_NADW_FD_185598 | JGI IMG/M metagenome (GOLD analysis project Ga0208113, IMG submission 185598) | Marine microbial communities from Southern Atlantic Ocean transect - Knorr_S7_td_NADW_ad_2505m_LV_A (SPAdes) (version 2) | ecosystem: Environmental > Aquatic > Marine > Oceanic | place...
TGGTCACGATGAAGTCGATGCGGTCCGAGTCACCTACCAGCCGAGGGACCATCTCGCGGTCGGGGTTGGGCGCGAAGTAGGACCTCACGCGCGAACGCAGGTCAGTGGCCTTCCCGACGTAAGTAACTCGGTCGTCCGCCCTTCGAAAAAGGTAGACTCCGGGCTTGTCGGGCAAGTCCAGACTAGTCGGGTCCACTGCCATATCGGTTGATGCGCTGCAGGTGAACGCCCATGAACCCGTGCCCTCGCTCCCGCGCCATGCTCTCCGAGGCGCAACTGCGTATCCTGTCCCGCCTCGCCGAGTTCGGGACTGAGTTGGAGGATGCATGGGACGTCCCCCGCGCGCTATCGCTCCCGGGTCTTGCCGAGTCTCTTGGAGTGGTCCGCTCGGCCCTCCACGCCCCGCTTTCGTCCCTCGAGTCCGAGGGCTATGCGACCACGCGAAGCGCGCACGTCATCGGTGGCGGCTCGCGCCGTCGCACGGTCATTCACATCACAGTGTCCGGTCGCGAGGCTCTTTCGGAGTACGGGGCACCACCTGCAGCGCGAAGGGGCCGCCATTTCGGCCCGCTTCCCGACCCCGTTGCTCTGCACGGCAGGGACGAAGACACCATCGCAATCTCCTCCTCTTTGCTCGGAGGCTCCAGCATCCTCCTCAGTGGCTTGCCTGGAATCGGCAAGTCGTGCCTCGCTCGGGCTGCTGCCGAGGAGGCCCTTGCCAAGGGCTGGACCGTGCGATGGGCGTCGTGCAACGCAGACACCGACGCCGCCGCGATCGGTGGGATGTGGCTCGGCGTGGACTCGCCGTCCTCGGCCTCAGCCATCGCCGCCGCTGCCGAAGGACCCCGAACGCTCTTGGTGGTCGACGAGGCCCAGGAGTTGCACTCGCGCCACGCCTCTGGCGTGGCGGAACTCCTGCTCGAGGCTTCATCCGGTGCCGGCTCGACTCTAGCAGTGGTCAGAGCGCCGAGCCCATTCGGGATCCCAGACGGCTTCAAGGAGGTCAGGTTGGAAGGACTCGCACCGGAGCACGCCGTATCCCTACTCTCCGAAGACACCGATCGAGACACTGCGAGAGAGGTGGCAGAGGCTCTCGGAGGTCACCCGCTGGCGCTTCACCTGTGGTCTCCGGAGGAGGACGTCCCGGAGAAGGGTGAGGCCGTTCAGGCGTATGTCGAGGCCACGGTCATCCGACGTCTCAGTGAGGGCGGCATCGGTACCCTAGACGAACTCTGCCTCGCACCGTTCGCACTTGAGACCCAGGAGATGTTTGATGGAGAGGGCACCGACGAATTGGAGGACTCTGCTATCCTAAGGTGGAGCGGACTCATGGTCGAGCCGCACCACCTGATCCGCAATGTCAGACGCGGCTCGTGGTCCGATGAGCAGACAGCCACACTGCATTCCGAGGCGGCTCGCAAGTGGGCCTCCCGCGATGGAGTCAGGGCGCGCAGAATGGAAGGCCACCACCTTTTGCACTCCGGCGAGCCCGACTCAGAGTGGCTGGCAGAGCATCTGCCGAGCATCACAGAGCAGGACAGTGCGGCCGCCGCGGTCTTGATTGAGCAGGCGGTCGGGCTCAGCGACGATGAATCACTGCGTGAGACGGCGGCCGATCTGGCTCTGGAGCGTGGCGAGGCAGAGATAGCCGAGTCGCACATAGAGAAGCTCTCTGTCGGAGCGGCCAGGAAACTGCGCTCAGCGCGACTAGCGCGCTTGCGCGGTGACTCTCGAACCGCTGACGAGATGGAGGCCAGCGCGCTTGCCGAACTCCCACCTTCAGAGCGCGCCAGGAGGACCATTTCCTCTCTGGTGCGGTCCTACGATGACCGACTGCCCGGACCGATCGGGGCAGGCCTCGCAGGTGAACTGGCCAAAGGCATCGAAGCAGTCGACCTCTCAGCACTGCCGGAGTCTGATCGCAGCGCCGCCAGTCTCGCTCTCGAGCTGTTGAGGCACCGGCTCGCACTGGACACCGGCGACGTCCCGGCCGCCGCGAGAGCTCGCAGCGCTCTCGAATCCGCATTGGGTCCGAATCATCCACACATGGCGATGCTGGACCTGCGCGCCCAACTGGCTTCTCGTACCGACGGTAGGGCGTCAGACGAGGCCATGGCCTCGGCCAGGTCCCTCATAGAGTCCTGCGATGAGCTTCCAGAGAGGATTCGCATCATCCACGCTACTCTCGAATCCTCTGGAAACCCTCCCGATTGGCTCGTCAAGGCGCACTTCTCGATTGCCACTGAGTCTTTGCGCGAGGATCTGGCCATGCACCGGCGACTGTGCGCCCAGCGCTGGTACTGGAGAGGGGTGCTGGAGTCCGAGCGAAGGCTCTCGCACTGGCATGAGGCAATCAGCCGGTTCAGAACCGCAGAGTGCAATACGGCTGCATCTGAGCTGCTGCAGATGATGACGAGCTCGATCTAGATCTCAGCGCCGATTAGAGTCCGAGTCTCGATGATCCCTGAAATTCCACGCACTCCCTTTACGATGCACTTGGTCAATTCAGCCTCGTCCTCAGCCTCGACCTTTACGAACAGGTCGTGCAGGCCGAAGATGATCCACTGCCCGACGACACCGTCAATCCTGCTGACCGCTTCGCGAACATCGACCTCCGCCCCGGTCTCGGTGGTGATGAGGATGAATCCCACAGCCATCATCACACCTCCACCGCAATCAGAGTCTCAGTCTTGATGACCCCTGGGATCGAGCGCATGCTCCCAATGAGTGTTCGAGCCATCTCCTTCTCGTCATCGAAGTCGATACGCGCCACGAGGTCGTACTCCCCGTACGCTACATGCGTCTCACTGATGCTGTCAATGTTGAGGAGAGAGAGATATACGTCGCGCTCGCAGCCTGGTTCGGCCTTGATCAGAATGAAGGCAGTGCTCATTTCCAACCTCTCGACGAGCATCGCGCTTGGTTGCTGTTTATGACCTCTGCTGTCGGACGGATTCCGCGCGCTCATGTGTGCGCAAGGGATAACAGGCAGAGGGCGAGCGGAGAAGCCATGCACGTTCACGTTTCGACGGCCCGCAGGCGTGCTGTTGCATTGATCCTCTTGCTGCTTGTTTCTGCAGCCCCGCTCGTCCCCGTCGCAACGGGCGCTGGGACGCGTACGACGACGGTGTGGTCCGGGACAGTGGTCCTTCAGGATGGCTACACGGTCGAGAGCGGGGACATCGTCGTGGTACAATCGGGCACCACCATACAACTCGGTGATGACGAGACCATCACTGTCGACGGCAGATTCACCGTCCAAGGGACGACTACGGCCCCGGTGCTGCTGGAATCGATACTGGGCAACCACGATGGCATCGTTTTCAACTCGACCAGCTCCGGCCTCGGCTCCAAACTGGAGAATCTCACGATCACCGATGCCGAGTACGGCGTGACCATCTACGGCAGCGATCCGATTCTCAACAATCTCACGGTCATCAACGCAGATAGGGTGGCAGTCGACCTGTTCAGCAGCGCATCACCGAGGATCAACGACCTCGTGATCGACGGCGGAGGGCAGGACGTGCACGCGATCTCGACCTCATGGAGGTACGGTATCGGCCTTTCGATTGGTGCTTACTCAGCACCGATAGTCAACGGCGTTACAATAGACGGACTAATCTCACGCGGACTCAATTACTGGGGTAACTCCGGCGGTCTGATATCGAATCTGCAGATTTCCAACATCAGCGGTGCTACTCTTGCCATCGCAGCCGGCATCTGGGTCGAGGACTCGCGACCTCTCATCACCGACTCCGATGTCACCCGCTGCGACAACGGCATCTTCGTCAGGCACATTACACCGGGCTGGACCACCCGTCCGACCTTCGTTCGCGCGACTGTCGAAGACAGTCAGTACCGCGGCATCATGGTCGAGCAGTACAATCACAGCTTGTATTCGAACGTGCCTTACAACGCCGTTTTCGAAGACCTCGAGCTGCGGGGGACCGGCGGCCCGGACGCCAAGACGCCCGGGCTTGGATACGCCGCATTCGAGGTCAACACCAGCGGCGTACATATCGATGAGGCGCTCATCGAGGACAATCCCGTGGTCGGCTTCAAGGCATACATGATCGGCCCTTCCACGATCCTCAATGACATCTCCCTGCTGCGAAACGGCAGGCCCAGCGCCGCAGCGCCACTCAACGACAGGGCTGGCATGTTCATGCGCAGCGCCAACTGGGCGCCGACTATCAACGACCTCGAGGTGCGCAACTCCAGTGGCCCCGGAGTACTTCTGTGGAAGGGCGGCGCGCAGGGCTCGAACTGGGTGATTGCCGACAACGGGGCCACCGGTGTCGACCTACGCGAGTTCCACCCCGACTTCTCTGGTGTACTCAGCATGGATAACGGGGGGCACGGTGTCTCGGTGCGAGACTCGAGCAATGTCGAACTGTCATACGTCACCACCTACCACAATGGCATCGGTGCCGCCTTCCCAGAACTGGGGGCTGGCATTTACTTCGACGAGTCGAACGACGTCATGAGCGGTGGCAAGAATGCGAGTTGCTTCGAATGCACCTCAATCGAGGACCAGCACGGCATAGTGGTTCGCGACAGCATCGATCTGCAACTGATCTCGAATGAGATCAGGGACCCAGCCAACGCTCCCGCGCTCGACATCGACAACACCGGGATGGACCACCACGGCAACATCATCATCAACGACATGAAGATCGAGCTCAATTCGACGGATTACGCGGTCAAGTTGGACGAAATGGATGGCACGGTGTACGGACTCGACTTGAACGGTGACAACGGAGGCCTTCTCTGGGATGCCAACGGCGAGGAGCCGTCATACCTCGAGAACAGCATCATCTGGGGCAACCAGAACTCATGCTTCGATATGGTCGACCAGACCGAACTCCTCATCGACAACGTCGGTCTTGCGTGCGATACCGCCGCTCTCGCCAGTATTTCTTCGAGTTTCGCCAACTTCACCGACTCCTGGATAATCACCGGGTACGCAGACAGCTTCGAGATGCTGGGAGACAGCCACCTGCGTTGGATCTCCTCCGCTCCGCTAGACACACCGACCTACACAGGTCAGGACAACATCCTCGACGTGATGTGGTTCGTCGAGGTACACGCAGTCAACCAGCACCTCCTACACATCCCCTACGCTGACGTCAACCTAACTTTCGACTTTTACGAAGCGGATTACAACGACACCCTGCCTTACTCCGGACAGGACTCGTTCGGTCCCTTCATCGGCGAGCGATGGACGCCTCTGCAGGGCTGGTCGGACGTTAACACCCTCCACACAGGTTGCGATTACGTCGGCGTCCATAACGACTCAGCCGCCCACGCTCTGGATGCCGACATATCTGTCACTTGCTTGCTCGATCTGCCCAACCAGCCGCCGTTCATCCTGTGGGCCTCACCTGAGGATGAGGGCGTCTACGCCAGTGGGGGGGAGGTGCTGTTCGATGCCAGCGAGTCATGGGACCTCGATTATGACGAGCTGAGTTACACCTGGACCAGCAGCATCGACGGCAACCTGATCACCGCCTGCGGTGCGTCTAACTCGGGCAATGGCTCCTACTTGCTCGCAAACACCGCCGGCCAGATTACCTGCCTGTCTGACGGGACGCACCAGATCACACTCGAGGTGTGCGACACTGACAGCCACTGTGTGTGGGAGACTAGGGAGATTGAACTGGTTAATCTGCCCCCCATGCTCTCGGTGGGAACGACCCCGGCTATCTCGGCGTGGGGCACGCTGTACATCGGGATAACGGCAAACGTCACCATTCACCTCGGAGGCACCTATGACCCGGAGGACGACGAGCTGAACTGCTGGGTCGAGACCTCCTACGGGTCAGGCTCCGGCCAGCCTCCCGCGGGAGACCCGGAGTGCCCCGGCACCATCATCCACACCTTCCCGGGCGCTCCGAACCAGTTCTCGGTCACAGTCTACGTCTCCGATGGAATCAACGTACCTGTTTCATGGACGTTCAACGTCGAACTGTACAACGAGATCCCGCTCGCTGTCATGGAGGTCTCCCGCACTGGCGAGACCTCCTCAGCCACCGTACACCTCGACGGCACCAACACCTTCGATCCCGAGGGCGATGAGGTGAAGTTCGAGTTCTGGAGCGACCGCGATGGACTGCTGTCATCCGGTATCACCCCCGACTCTGCAGTTGAGTGGATAGGCACATTGTCCAAGGGCAATCACGTCATCACGATGTATGCCAGCGACAACCGCCCGAACCACGCGGGTATGTGGAATTCGGTCTCGGTAGAAATGAGCGTTACCAACTCCCCGCCGGTGGCGATGATTGCCAGCCCCGCAGACGGCATACTGACCGACTCGGGCGAGCTGCTGGTATTCGACGGGACCGGCTCGGGCGATTGGGATGCAGCCTGCTCCGACCTGCCTGACAACGGCAGCGGACTCGTGTGCAACCCGCTGACAGACAAGAGCACAGACCTAGTCAGCGTACTCTGGGAGAGCGACCTGATGAGCGAGCCGATGGGAAGCGGATGGGTACTCGAGACGAGACTGCCCGAGGGCGTGCACCAAGTCACACTCACCGTCGAGGACGGCTCGGGTGACTCCGACGTCGCTGAGATCATGGTCAGGGTCAACGAGGCGGCACCGGTGCTGATTCTCGACTCGCCTATGCCCGACATCGAGGTCTACTCCAATCTCCCAGTGCTGTTCGACTTCCGGCGCTCGTTCGACCCGGACGGCGACGACTTCACCGTCAGCGTGTACTCCGACTTGCTCGGTACACCAATCCTTGAGGACAAGACGACCGAGTACTGGTACAACGACTACCTGCCAGCAGGGGTCCACACACTGCGTTTCGAACTCACCGACTCCAACGGGATGCAGCGGACCCACTCGCAGAGCCTCACGGTGCTCGAGACCGGCCCTATGGCAGTAATCACAGGGCTGTCCGAGGGTCAGTACATCCCACCGGGCGAGCCAGTGGTGCTCAACGCCTCCGGTTCCTACGACTATGACGATGACATCGTGCTCTACCAATGGAGCCTGCGCGACGGCAAGCTGCTGAGCGACAAGATAGTCTACTCGGCCAATTTCCCGCCCGGCCCCGTCCAGGTCGATCTGCTGGTCAAGGACTCCCGAGGGGCAGCTTCCTCAATGTCGATCAACCTCACCATCGGCTCCAGCTCGCCGCAGCTGTTCGAGTTCGAGGTCTCTCCCTCAAGCATCGAGCTCGAGGAGCCGACGACGGTCTTCCTCACCGTCAGGCTGGTCGACCCCGACGGCACTACCAACATGGTAGGAGGCGAGCTTCGCGCCGGAGGCGTGTCGCAGTCGCTGGAGTTCCGCGACGACGGCATGGAGGGCGATTTGTTCGCAGGTGACGATATCTGGTCGTACAGGTCCGTCTGGACGCTCACCGGCAGTAGCGCGAGGGTCGAGGTGTGGGCTCTGGACGGCGACATGGTCAGCCCCGGGCTGATTGAGATCATACCGATAGAGTCGCCTGAGGACACCGGCCTGTTCGACTGGCTTCTGGGCACCGGTCTGCCGTTCCTCATCGTAGCACTCACAATCGCGATTATGGCCGGAATCGCCTACGCGAGCACCCGTAGGAGGCAGATATCGAAAGATCTTGAGATGATAGAGTCCTGGTCTGGTTTCGACCCTCGCGAGCTCGATGACGAGTTCGATCAGCCCTGATTCGGACCCCAAGGGGTGAGTTGGCGGGTCAGACCCAGTCTGTGCGTGAACAGGAAGCGCAGATTGAGCAGACCGTCACCCCAGGTGTTGATCACGGCCTCTCCGACGCGCTCGCGGTAGGGAACGCTGACTTCAACGGTCTTCTTCCGGCCCAGATAGCGTCGAGCACGAATCTTGAATTCCTGGGAAAGCGGCATCCCGTCGTGCTTAGGGCGAACCCGCTCGTCCTCGAATATCGACTTGCGGAAAACCCACATCCCGGTTTGCGAGTCGTGGATGCCGTACCAGTAGAGCAGCGTGGCGGTAGTCGACAGGACCCAGTTACCGAATCCGTGCATCCCGGACATCGAGCCCGCCTCGGCCCGGCGCAGCCTGTCGCAGGTGATCCAGAGCAGATCCTCCTCGAGCAGCTTGCGAACCAGTCCCGGTACCTCCTCTCCGGGGTAGGTGCAGTCCGCATCCATGGTCACGATGACCTCACCGGGGGCAATTGCGAAACCGGTCTTGTAGGCGCGACCGTATCCCTTGCGCGATTCGTTGTAGACCGTCGCACCCTCGCCCTCGGCCAGTTCGCAGGTGCGATCTGTCGAGTTGCCGTCGACTATCAGGAAGTCCAGTTTCTCGCACCAGCCGTCATTCGGAACCGAGCGGATGGTGTCGACGATGGCAGCCTCTTCGTTCCTAGTGGGGATGACCACGGTGACATGAACGGGAAGAGCCTCAACCATGCTATCAGGGCGGGCCACCGAAGATTCTGCTTTGAATGATGCGAATACCTGCCCTGAGCCCGTTCGCTTGAAAGCCGGGCGTCTGAGCGCAAAGCAAGGGGTAGCGATGCATATTGCCATGCTGTCGGCTGAATACCCGCCCCGTTGGGGCGGAATGGGGTCCACTGTATACCATCTATCGGCTGCTCTCGCCGCGAAGGGGCACCGGGTAACGGTCATCACGCGCTCTGGTGGGGGCGGCCAGCCGCCACCGATCGAAGGAGTCGAGGTGGTGACGGTCGGCTGGGCCCCGATCCCCATGGCCTTCACCCGCTCGTACGGGCGTAGCGCCATGCGAGCGCTGAAGCGCCTTCATGCTCAGGACCCAGTCGACATCGTCCACCTCCACTGCCCTATGATCTCCTGGAGCGCGAAGCAGTTCGCTCTCTGCCGCGACAACATCGCCCCGGTCGTATCCTCGCTGCACGGCACGTGGCTGGGCGAGCGCGACGGACTAGTCATCGCCTCGGAGCAGAAGGAAGCGGCGATTTGGGCCAATCCCAACGACCTCGCTATCCTCCTCACCGCCAAGCACTACGCCGGCTACGAGCGAGCTGCCGTCAATGGCTCGAGCATCTGCGTCTCGAACTCGCTCGCGACCAAGCGCGACTTCGAGTCCCGGTACTCACCACCGCCCGACTGGGACTGCGAGGTGGTTCACTGGGGCGTCGATACCAGCATGTTCGTCCCGCTGCACCGTGATGACGAGGACGCGATGTCTGCACACGCAGTTATCCGCCACAGATATGGTGCTCAGTCGAGCGATTCCACACTGCTCCTCGCAGTCGGAAGACTTGCTGCTAGGAAGGGCTACGGCTCACTCCTGAGGGCCTTCGCCAAGGTCAGCGACTCAATCCCCACAGCCCGTTTGGTGATTGTCGGCAGGGGACACCTGCGCTCGCGTCTGGAGAGCCAGGCGAGAAAACTCGGGATTGGCGACGCGGTGACCATCGAGTCAGGGATGGCGTTCGAGGAACTCGCGGCGCTGTTCCGCTCGGCCGACCTGGTCGTATATCCATCGTACTACGAGGGGCAGGGGCTCATCCCGCTGGAGGCGATGGCTTCAGGCACGCCGGTGGTGACAGTGGACCACGGGCCGCTGCCAGAGATGGTCGACGACAGCGTCGGCAGTCTGTTCGAAATGGGAGACATCGATTCGATGGCAGACGCCATCCTGATGGAGATGTCCGACAGGACAACTCTACTGGAGAAGGGCGAGGCCGGTCGACGCAGGGTGCTCGAGAGATTCACTTACAATCACGATGCTGAGCGCTTCATAGAGATATACGGAAGAGCATTCGGGAAATGATGGGTCCGGGGAATTATTGATGCGTGGTACGCACTAGCGCAGGCGGGGGAGAGCATGGCAGAGAGACAGTCCCTGAGAGATTTGCAGTCCGGCACAGTGGCGAACATAGCGATAATCCTAGCGATCTCGGTCCTAGCCATTAGAGTCATCGAAGAGGTCATCCAGCCACTGGTAATCGCCGTTCTGCTCTTCCTATTGATCCGACCCGCTGCGCAATGGCTGGAGGAGCGCCCGCTGATGCAGGGGAAGTACGCCCACCCACTGATGCCCTACGGCGTTTTGGTGGCCCTCCTCTTCGTCGTTCTGTGGATAGCCTCTCAAGTCCTGTACGCCAACGTCACTGCCTTCACTGAGGAGGTCCCTATGCTGACCGAGAAGCTGAATGAGAAGGTCGTGTGGTTCGAGGGAATCTCGGTGATGGGATACAGTTTCGACATCAGCGGGCTGACCGAACTCTTCTCTGTGGAGACCATCAACGAGTACATCGGCGACTTCGTGGGCTCGCTGGCGAGTTTCACCACGAGAGCGGCGACCGTCCTCATCTTCCTGCTCTTCATCATACTCGAGGCCGAGACGCTCCCGCGCAGGCTCAAGGCAGCGTTCCCGGAGGACGCCGCGCGTATCGAGGGGATCACCAGCAACGCGGGGGAGGGGATCAACACCTACGTTGTGACGAGGGCCACCGTAGCCTTCGGGCAGGCCGTGATCGCCGGGATAGTGCTCTGGTATCTCGGTGTTCCCGGCTGGTTCATGTGGGCCTCGATCACCTTCATGATGGACTTCATCCCCTATGTGGGGGCTCTGATATCTCTGATTCCACCCATCTTCATCGGACTCATCATGCTCTCCGGCCCTCAGGCCATCGCACTCATCTTGGTTCTGGTGGTCAACCAGCAGGCTTGGGGCGCCGTGGTCGAGCCTCAGCTAGCCGGACAGAGGCTCGACATCTCCCCTATCGTGCTCCTTCTCCTAGTGGCATTCTGGGGCTGGGCGTGGGGCATCATGGGGATGGTCCTCGGCGTGCCTCTGGCCGTCATCATGAAGATCGCTCTGGAGTCCGACCCGAGGACTCGGCCGATTGCGCTGCTGCTGTCACAAGACCCGAAGCCCGTAGAAGAAGAGTGACTACTCCCCTCTCGGTATGATCACTGCGAGAATCCCGTCGGCACTAATCCGAACTACTTCTCCGGTGCCCCGGTTGTGGAGTCCCCTGGTGGATAGCCCAAGAGGCACTCCGTCCAGATTCCATGCGGCTCCTTGCAGATGGACTCCTCTAGAGGGACTCAGAGCGAAGACGGAGAACTCCTGACCCTCGGCTATATCGAACTCCGTCCCGCCGTCCTGCGGGTGAATTCTGTGGGTGATCGAATCCTCATGGTGGATGCGGATTTGTGCCCCTCCCGGTGCTTCGCAGAGCGCAGCCCAGCCTCCTAGGACGTGTCCCGTAGAGCCTCCGTCAGAGCCCACCACATCGATATCGGTGTAGCCTCTCTCGATAAGTAGCGCTATCGATTTGGCAAGGTCGCTGCTGGAGTCGTCGGGGAGTTCGTGGGTCCTGCCTTCCCATTGGCCGAGCTCGACCGAATCGAGGTCGCCCAGGACCTCCTCGACTGCGATTCCAGCCCTAGCGGCCTTGTCCGCGCCTCCATCGACTCCGAATACAGTGGAGCCAGCATGCAGCAGGGCCTGTACAACGTGCTCGGAAGGCTGCTGGCCGTTGCACCAGAGGAGCGCGCGCATCGGATTCACCTCTTGCGAGCTGTGACCTTTCCCTTGACCACGAGATCGATGTCGTTCAGCTCGACGGTTGGCTTGAGTATGACGCCGCGCATGTGCACTCCCACATTCACAGTCCCGCCAAGAGCGGAGTTGTCACCGAACCCGAAGTAAGCGGAGCCGCGAACAACTTGGTCCTCGAGGCGGTTCCCCGTAAGTCTGGCTCGTGAGTTCATCCCGAAGCCGAACTCGGCGACCGTGTTCACCAGATCGGTCTTGGACTGGCGCAGTCCGACCTTGGCCTCGTCGAGGATAGACCGGACACTCTCAGCGAGATCGCCGCCTGTGATGCTGACTACCAGACCATCCTCCACGAGGAAAGTCAGCGGTTCATCGAGCAGACTGCCCTCCCACGCGCCGTCGATCACTATCTTGCCACTCATCGTCCCCTCCTTCGGAAGAACGAACACCTTCCCGGCAGGAAGATTGGTGATCTGTCCGGGCCGATTACAGATACCGTTGTCCTCCAAGACCCATCTGAGTCCGGTACGGAACGTGATGTCGGTGCCTGCGGGACTCGTCACACGCACGTCACGACGCCTGCGAAGCATCGGGTTGAGCCCCGATATCTCGCGCTGCAAGGCGTTGTAGTCGGCAGTCATTCCGCCGATTGCCAGCATCTCCTCGTCGATGCCGGGCATCGAGGCTATCCTAGCCCCCTGCTGTGAGGCGGTGATCCTCGCACGGGTGTGAGTCAGTGAGTTTCGAGTGGCGAGCAGCACAACGTTCTGTCGACGCATCAGGTCGCCAACGGAAGCAGGGGGCTCGTTGCCCTGTCTGTGACTCCGCGGCATCATCATCATGAGTATGCGGTCGGTGACCTCGGCTGCCGCCTCGTACAGTGACCGCCCCACCTCGGCAGTTGAGGGGTCAGTCACCACCAGTACGTGCTCGTGAGGGCGAACCTGCATACATGTCCTCACGACAGAGCGGGCTGCGGTGAGCATGGCCTCCTCACGCTCACCGTCGTCGCTAATGGAAACATCGGACTCCTCGGCCATCGCTCTTCAGCCCGTGATGGGAGTTCCACTATTCAACACCACTCTGTATTGTCAAATCTATTCACCACGGCAGTCATAGGTGAAGGAGGTCTGCGCAGAGTGATGGAAGGCGTCCGGACGGTGCGTCTCGTGGCCGCGCTTGCGGTAGCTGCGATGCTCGCCGGAGGCTGGATGATGAATGCACCAGTCGACGACATCACCGACGCCGTCGGTGACGATGGGGGCACAGCCCCCACGTTCGCCGAAGAGGACTCCTCGGGGGACTCGGAGGGCTCTGATGGGGAGCCCGTTCTGAGGCGCGGGGAGAAGGACGACTCAGACGACTCCGGGATGGACCTGCCAACTCGGCTTTTCGCCGGCGGGGTCGGCGCACTCGGCTCGCTCGCACTCGGCTCGATACTGTTCGAGGCCATGCGAGTCACCGTGCTGGTCGCACTGGTCTCGCCGATGCTCGCTAGGATGAAGAAGAATCGCGAGGACATGCTCACTCGTGGTAGGCTTCTCGGTTACTTGGAGGCGAACGCGGGAATCCACTTCTCGGCCCTGCGTGACGCCTTGGGACTTGCCAACGGGGTCACGGCATACCACCTCCATACCCTCGAGTCGCAGGGTCAGGTCATCTCATGGAGGGACGGCAAGCTGCGACGCTATGCGGTCTCCTCCCTCACCAGGGAGGAAGTCAGTCGGATTCGCAATCCGATTGCCGGCACCCGCCTTGCGATCCTCGAGGTCCTCGCTGAGTCCGGCAACATCGGGCTCTCAGGCACCGAGATTCGCGTGAAGCTGGCCATCTCGCGACAGTTGCTGAGTCACCACCTGAGCGAGTTGCGCAATGGCGAGATGGTGGAAGCAGCCTCCGAGGCCCTACGCCCCAAGTGGCGACTCTCCGATACCGGGAAGGACGTGCTGATTACCTCCAGAGAGGTCGCTCGGGTCGAGGCTGCGGCCGTATGATTCAGGCCCACGAGGATTCAAGGGGTCGGGGCAGCAGGAGAAGCCCGTGAGCCTAGGCAACGGCACCAGCCCGCAACGGCGAGCGCTCGCCATGTCCGTGCATCTGGGCACAGCGTCCGGTGCGCTCTGGGCGCTGCTGTCGTTGGAAGCTATCTTCGTCGAGAACTACCGGCTGGCCTTTTTCTGGATGTTCGTCGCCATGATTGTCGATTCAGTCGATGGACCTCTGGCCCGGTGGGTCGACGTCAAGCGGCATGCGCCGCAGATTGATGGGGCACGGCTCGACGACATCATCGACTACATCAACTACACATTCGTACCGGTCGTCCTCCTGATCCACGCCGGCTGGATGCCGGATCCGGCTCCACTCTGGGCGGCGGTGCCACTCGTCGCGAGCGCCTTGGCGTTCAGCAACACCGGCGCGAAAGACACCGAGGAAGGCTTCTTCCTCGGCTTTCCATCCTATTGGAACGTCTTCGCTTTCTATGTCGTAGTCGCGGCCCCCGACGGCAGCGAGTGGTACGTGCTCCTGCTGATGGTGGCCCTGAGCGCGCTGAGTGTGATGCCCCTCCGCTTCGTCTATCCCAATCGATTCGACCGATTGCGTTGGTTCTTCATCGGCGGAGGCATGGTCTGGATAGCGTCGATCCTGCTCATCGCCCTGCTCTACCCGGACGCTCCTCGACTGCTGGTGCTCGCTTCTCTGGTCTATCCAGCGCTGTACATCGTGCTGTCTCTGTGGCTGGATCGGCAAACTGTTCCATAGGGTAGGGAATATGATGCTGCAAAATGAAGAGTCTGTGTTTCAACTTGGGTTGAACACCTTTGGTGACGTAACAAGAGGCTCCGATGGCCAATTCGAGGAGCATCATGCAGTCCTGAGAAACGTAGTTGAGGAAGCAGTACTAGCGGATAAATTGGGTTTGGATTTCTTCGGTGTCGGAGAGCATCATAGAGATGATTTCGCAATCACTGCTCCAGAGGTCGTTCTCGGAGCAATCGCCAGTAGAACTGAGAGGATTCGTCTAGGAACAGCCGTTACAGTACTGAATTCAGACGACCCGATTAGAGTCTACGAAAGATTCGCAACACTGGACGCGCTCTCAAATGGCAGAGCTGAAGTAATTCTGGGCCGCGGCTCCTTTACCGAGTCATTCCCTCTTTTCGGATTCAGGATGGAAGATTATGAAAGGCTCTTTGAAGAGAAACTGGAAATATTCTCTTTACTGAGAAATGAGGATGAATTCGATTGGGAGGGGACAATTCGCACCCCCCTTCTCAAGCAACGAGTTTACCCGACTACAGAACGAGGGAGCCTCCGGTCTTGGATAGGTGTTGGAGGAAGTCCCGAATCTGTTGTTCGTGCGGCAAGACACGGAATCCCCCTATGCCTTGCTATCATAGGAGGTCAACCATCTCGCTTCACATCTTTTGTTGATCTCTATCACAGAGCACTGACTCAGTTCGAACAACCCAGTCTGCCTATTTCTGTACACAGTCCAGGCCACATTGCTGAGACAGACGAGCAAGCCAAAGAAGAGATTTGGCCGCATTACCGGGAGATGTTTGGCAGAATCGGACGAGAGCGTGGTTGGCCACCAGTCACTTACGAGCAATTTGAGCTTGGAGTTGGTCCACTCGGCTCGATGTATGTGGGGTCTCCTGAGACGGTGGCGGAGAAGATTATTCGAAACTCAAAACTGTTGCAGACATCTAGATTTGATCTCAAGTACAGCAATGGCGGTATGCCACATGACCAATTGATGAGTTCGATTGAGCTGTATGCAAAGGAAGTGGCTCCGATAGTTCGCGAAGCGATTACAGATTTCACTCCAATTCCTTGATACGATCTGAATCAAAGGGTAGCCTCTGAAAGGGCCCACTGAAAGCCCATAGATTCGTGAAGCCTAATCGCATGGGTATCCCTTTGATTGGGATGATTCGATTACTCGCCTTCTAGAAAAGCCCTCTTCCATTCCTCATACTGAGTTTTCATATCTTCGATATCTGCCGCTGGATCTATTCCCTTCATTCGCAGAGTCGCTTCGAGAAATGTCCTGGACTCGTATGCGCCTCGGGCTTTGTCGTAGGCGATCTGCTTCTCACGGAAGGTGGGGGTGTTGGCCTTGATGTCAGCAAGCACCTGCTGGTGCTTTGCCGTCACTCGCTCAACAGATTCATGATAGGTTTCGATTTCAGCCTTCCTTTGAGCGGGGGCTGGTCTATTGTCCATCAGATAGCGATGCCTGGATATCCTGCCCACCCTGCTCCTGTATTGTTTGGGAGTCTCGAGTGGCCTCACTGCGATTTTCTTCCGGTATTCCTCAATGCGGCGTTTCCTAGACTCTGACTTATCGTCGTCTATCAGACCACCGCCATGTCATCTTCGACCTGCAGATCCTCGTAGTAGGCCATCATCCACGCACGGTGCTCGGCCATACGCACATAGCGGAGATCGATTTCCATTCTTGGGTCGTCCGGTTTGGTTCCCGAATTCTCGTCATCCATTAGCACCACCCCCTCTGGAAATCGAACCAACCTACGTCGAAATCGAATGTGTGTTTGACATCGCCAAACCACTCGGCGGCGCACTGCCGGAAATCTTCTTCTGGGTGTTCCCTAGTGTCGTCGTCGAAATAGGTGCGTGCCGCGGTAGTATCGTAGCCTGCCTGTCTCGCCGTGTGCTCAAGCCACTGCAGATACTCGGAGCTGATGATATCGTCAAAGGGCCCCGATGAAACACTCTTCTTCTGCTTCTTCTGCCTAGGTTGCGGATCCATATCGAAGATGTCCTTAGGTCTCGGCTTCGGTCTGCCGCGCCTGGTCTTCTTGCTGTTCTTTCGTTCCTTGTTACCGTCTCGGCGGTGAGGACCCCGGGAGGGCCCGTTGCCAGAGCTCGGATTATTCTTCTTCATTCCATATACCCCGTGCTGATGCACAAGGCGTCATTCATGACGGTGATCGCAAACACTCTGGTGGGGTGGTTGCGGCTGACCGTAAGCATGCTCTTACTGTTTTCTGGGCTGTTCATTATTTTGTGTTTTAGCACTACGCTGGCAAGTCTCAATTTTCACGAATGGAGAGTAGCGTCTGAAAGGGGCCACTGATAGCCCATTGATTCGTGAATTGTAATCGGATGGGTCTGAGCAAAAACCCATTGATTCGTCTGTTTATCGTTAGTCAGGGTAATCTATTCGCTCTTAATTTCCCATGGTCCGAGACGGGTCTGCATCTCCAAGGCTTCCTTAAGATGGGATTGAAATTTGGAACGAGGCCAAAGTCTAGCGCCGAACCTCTCTTTCCATGCGGCGCTCGTTTGACAGTCAAACAACTCGATCCCCCATTCTTTGAGGGTGCGAACCAAATAGACGAAAGCAACCTTTCCGGCGTTATCCTCCGAGTTGAACATAGACTCTGCGAAGAAAACTCCTCCTAGGGATATGCCGTAAATCCCTCCAACAAGTTCCCCCTCCCTCCAAGCTTCGCAACTGTGGGCGAACCCCTGTTCGTGCAGTTTGGTGTATGTCTCGATGACTGTATCATCAATCCAAGTCCCCCCCGAGCGACTATCGTTTATGTCTGTCACTGCACAATTTCGTACCACACTATTGAAGGCTCGATCAAGTGTTATTTCCAGAGATGAGCGGGAGAGAACTCGGCGCATAGTTGCCCCCACATGCAACTCGGAGGTGAGTAAAACCATTCGTTTTCTAGGTGCATACCACTCAATCTCTGGATTGACATCCCAGGGAAAGACTCCACATTTGTAGGCATCTATGAGGAGTTCCGGAGAGAGGTCGCCACCTTTGGCGATCCACCCCTCATCAAACTCGTCATCGACGGCTTCCACCCCGGATCGCTCGATCCAGTT
>Ga0208113_1000647_pt1 | contig 17272 bp, 15 predicted proteins | sample Knorr_S7_td_NADW_FD_185598 | JGI IMG/M metagenome (GOLD analysis project Ga0208113, IMG submission 185598) | Marine microbial communities from Southern Atlantic Ocean transect - Knorr_S7_td_NADW_ad_2505m_LV_A (SPAdes) (version 2) | ecosystem: Environmental > Aquatic > Marine > Oceanic | place...
AATGTCAGATTCTTTAGTCAGCGTTAAAGAGGTCAACAAAACTTATCAAAGAGGTGGAGAGACACTAGTTGTATTGGATGAACTTAACTTGGAAGTACCCAAAGGAGATTTTCTTGCTCTGATGGGGCCGTCAGGATCAGGCAAGTCCACCCTCTTGAATCTTATAGGCGGTCTTGATACACCAACCTCAGGGAGTATTGAAGTAGATGGTAAAAGATTAGATACGTTAAATTCTAAAGCTCTAAGCAAGTGGAGAGCTTCTCATGTCGGGTTTATTTTCCAGTTTTATAATTTATTACCAGTTCTAACTGCATTTAGAAATGTGGAACTGCCATTATTGCTAACCAAGCTTTCTGGCTCAGAAAGAAGACAGCATGTTGAAACCGCACTCAATATAGTGAGTTTAGAAGATAGAGCTAGTCATAAACCTAGTGAGCTTTCTGGAGGACAACAACAAAGAGTAGCTATCGCTAGGGCCTTGGTATCAGATCCTGACATTTTAGTCTGTGATGAGCCAACAGGAGATTTGGATAGGGGCACAGCAACTGAAATTCTACAATTATTGCAAATACTGAATCGAGATCATGGAAAAACTATACTTATGGTAACGCACGACCCCATGGCAGCTGAATCAGCAAAAAGGATATTACACCTAGACAAAGGAAAGCTAACTTACTAATTATGTATTGGGTTTTAATCAGAGCCAGTCTTTTTAGGAAGAAGATTAGAACCTTCTTAACCATAGCCTCGATCTCAATTGCTTTTTTACTATTTGGCTTGTTGCATTCTATGTCTTCAATTTTTACAGGAACCCTGCAGGGCATGTCTGCAGATATTATTATGGTCATGCCAAAGTACAACATGATGGGCACGCAGCCCTATACGACTGTTGAATATGTAAAATCTGTTGAAGGAGTTGAGAAGGTAACTCATATGACAATGCTCAGTAGCGACATGATTGGCAGCATGTTTGATGGAGTAGTTTTTGCAGTTGATGAGAATTTCTATGACGTTTATGAAAGATTTCAAGCCACAGAAGAATATCAACAGGCAATGCGTCTCAGGCCAGACGGTGCGTTGGTAGGGAGATTACTGGCAGATCAAAAGGGTTTCAAGATAGGCGATAAGGTAAGGATCAAAGCCAATTCTAGGAACGAAGACGGTACTTTCAATTGGGAATTTGAAGTAGTTGGTTTTTACACGGTTGCTCAATACACAGGCGATGAAATGGGCATTATCGCGAATTATAAATACATTGATGACAGCCGGTTAAGTATGAAAGGAACTACCAGTTATATTATGGCTAAAGTACTATCTCCAGAACTCGCGGACAGTGTTTCAAATAAGATAGATAAAAACTTTGAGAACTCAGACAGAGCGACAAGAAGTGGACCAGAAAATCAAATCGCTATGGAGATGGTAGGGGAGTTCGGAGACATTGAGTTGATTATGAACTTAATATTGTCCGCGGTCTTTTTCACCATTCTATTGGTTACAGGCAATACCATGAGCCAAGCTGTGAGAGAACGGACAGCTGATTTGGCGGTACTCAAGAGCATAGGTTATGGAGACTTGCAGCTATTTATTTCTGTTATGTTAGAGGCATTCATTATTATCTTCTCGGGTTTAATCCTGGGATTGGGGCTTACTCTTTTAATGATTCCCGCAATAGTTGCTGCCAGCCAAGGAATGGCAGAAGACGTACTCTATCTAAGTAGCTCTTCAATCTTATTGGCTTTCTCAATAGGGGTCTTTGTTTCATTTGTGTCTGCTTTTATGCCAGCGTGGCAAGCACTTAGACTAAAAGTAGTGGATGCTTTAGCTAAGGGATAACAATGAAGTATTGGGTTTTAATTTCTGCAGCTCTTAATAGAAAACGTTGGAGAACCGGTCTCACGATTGGTTCTTTAACAGTCGCATTTCTGATGTTTGGGCTATTGAGATCTGTTGCTGTTGCGTTTACTGGAGAGGTAGATTTTGAAGGTGATGATCGTCTTATTGTGATGTCAAAACTTTCTTTCATTGAACCCTTGCCTCTCTCTTATCGAGAAAGAATTAGGGCGATAGAAGGAGTTGACCTTGTAACTCACCGCGAGTGGTTTGGTGGAACTTATATAGACACAAAAAATTTTTTCCCCAAATGGCCAGTTCCAGCAGAGGATTGGTTTGAAGTTTACGACGGATTCAAAATTAGTGAGCAAGCAAAAAGAGATTTCATAAATACAAGAACGGGCATGGTAGCGGGAAGAGCTTTAGCTGAGAAATACAACTGGAAGGTCGGAGATAAAATTCCCATTATTGGAGATATATGGCCAAAAGAAGATTTTACCAATCTATGGGAGTTTGATTTGGTAGGAATATTCGAGGAAAAAGAGGGTTCAGCAATTTACGGAGGAGAGGATCAGGTGTTCATTAACCACAGCTATTTTGAAGAAACAAGAGCTTGGGGAAAGGGGACTGTAGGGAATTACATAGTTAAGGTTAAGGCCAAAGAAGACAATGAAAGAATCGCTAAAGAGATAGACACCATGTTTGCGAACTCATCCAACGAGACTAAGACTTCAACAGAGTCCGCTTTTAGTAAGATGTTTGCTGAGCAAGTAGGTGATATTGGTTTTATGATGAATTCTATTCTGAGTGCAGTCTTTTTTACCATGTTGCTTCTTACGGGTAATACGATGAGTCAGGCAGTGAGAGAGAGAACTTCAGAATTTGCAGTGTTTAAGACAGTTGGCTACTCGGATAAGGTTATTTTAGCTCTAGTCTTATGTGAGTCTCTTACGATTTGTGTAGCATCTATGGTTTTAGGAATTATTTTAAGTTACATGGTGTTTTTAGCCATATCGGCAGACTTACAAGCTTTTGTGGAGGATATCGCTTTTGAATTCTCAGTTGTATCCTGGGCTTTATTTACTGCAGTTTTGATGGCAATAATAACCGGTCTACCTCCTGCAATAGGTGCTATGAGGTTAAAAGTTGTTGATGCTTTAAGGAAAAATTAAAAATGAAACAGATATTAGCTATTTTAGGTATGAATCTTAGAACCATATTGGCAAGATCGGGCTCTTCAATTGTTATCATTATCGGTATAGCGGGTTCCGTAGCGGTCATGGTTTCACTACTAGCAATGGCAGAAGGCTTAAGTAAAACTATTGCGAGCACAGGAGAAGAAGACCGTGTCTTAATTTTTAGAGATGGAGCAAATTCAGAACTCAGTAGTGGCATCTACCTACCCAATGTAGCAATCATAGAAAATATGCCTGGAATTAGGAAATCTGAAGACGGCCCAATGATTTCAGCTGAACTCTTTACCATTATTGATTTAAAGAAAAAAGGTGCCGACGATACTTCAAACCTTCCTTTGAGAGGAGTTGAACCAATGAGCTTCAAAATTAGACCTGAATTGAAAATTATAGAAGGAGAAAATTTTACCCCCGGTAGAGCTGAAATCATTGTTGGCAAAGGAGCTAATAATCAATATGAAGGCTTGGATATAGGAGATCAAATAAAAGTGAGAGATAGCATGGTTACTGTAGTGGGTATATTTAGCACAGGAGGGGATGTGCATGAATCCGAAATCTGGGCAGACCTTGCTGGCTCACAAGGGTTTTTCAGAAGAGAAAATTCAGCCTCTATTGCTATTGCACAAATGGATAACAGCTCTGTTATATCCGACTTCGCAGTCGCTCTAGAGTTGGATCCTAGATTAGAATTGAAAGTACAGGGCGAAGCAGAATTCTATTCTCAACAATCATCAGGTGCATCCACTGTAATTGAAGTTTTTGGTTACGCTGTGGCAGTTATTATGGCCATAGGAGCTATATTTGCAGCTCTCAACACTATGTATACCGCCGTTTCTACTAGACTGGTAGAAATAGGCACCTTAAGAGCTATAGGGTTTCATGGAAGTTCTGTTTTATTCGCTTTGATGGTCGAATCAATGGTTCTAGCCTTATTAGGAGGACTTCTAGGCGCTGGAATTTCATACTTTATTTTTAATGGTTATACGGTTTCCACTTTAGCTTCCGGTTCTTTTACCCAAACCGCTTTTGATTTCGCAGTTACCGGGTCGATCGTAAGCCAAGGCTTGATTCTCGCTTTGATCGTAGGTTTTCTAGGTGGACTTTTACCGGCTAGAAGAGCAGCGGTCCAAGATATTACTGAAGCTTTAAGGGCTATTTAATTCTTTCTCACTTATTAACAGGCCATTATTGTCTGCGTAGACATACTGTCCAGGTTTAAAGGTTAGCCCTCCAAAAGAAATCTCAGCCCCTAGATCACCCAAACCTCTTTTTTCACTTTTTACTGGAAAAGTACCCAGTGCCTGAACACCTAAATTTAGTGTTCGAATGATATCCACGTCTCTTATGTAGCCATTAATCACAATACCTGACCAATTGTTTTTGACTCCAGCCTCAGCTATCAAGTCTCCAAGTAACGCAACCGTATGGATACCTCCGGCATCGACTACTAAAATTCTTCCCTTTCCTTCTGAATTTAGCTGTTCCTTAATAAGAGAATTATCATCCGGGCAGTTAAGTGTTTCAATGGGACCACTAAAAAAAGATTTGCCCCCATAATTTGTCATTATAGGTTCTAGTGCTTTAGTTTCAGGAAAAGCGTCTGAAAGATCAGGTGTAGAGAATTCCACTTAAGCGACTCTCTGTTCTCCTCTTATCAAAGATCCAGGCAAGGCTCCAGTTGCTTCATCATCTTTAAAAGTAACCACACCACTCTTTATTGTTGCTTTATAGCCCGAGGCTTTTTGAATAATCCTCCTACTTCCAGTAGGTAAATCATGGACCATCTCAGGTTTAAAGACACATAACTTATCGTGATCAATTATATTAATATCAGCCAACAGTCCTTCTTTAAGTTGACCTCTGTCCATAAGACCAAAAGTTTCAGCAGTTTCTTTAGTTTGCTTGTTTACTATAAATTCAACAGGAATCTTTTCTCCTCTGGTCCTGTCCTTACTCCAATGGGATACATTCCAAGTTGGCATGCTAGCATCACAGATTAAACCGCAGTGTGCTCCTCCATCACTCAGTCCTGCCACAGAGCTTTTGAACTCGATCAGCATTTTATAGAAATCTAAATTGTGATCTGGGTAAGGACCAAAAGGTGCCCAAATAAATGTCTTCCCATCGTTTTTCAGTATTTCATCATAAGCAACTTCCATTGCCTCCTTTCCTTCAGACTCAGCTATACCAGCAATACTTGACTCCCTTGGTGGTTCATAATCAGGAACATGATCCATAGGAAACTGTTGCTCGAAAGTAGTAATGAGCCTGTAGACCAAATGATTATGATCTACCATTGGTTCCTCGCTCAAAAGTTTTTCTTTGAACTCTGGAGTTCTCATGACTTTAACTTTTTCCTCTAAAGATTTATTAGCTATTTCTGAATAGCTAGAGTGAGCTATGAATGGGTGCACAGTGGATTCTAGACTAAACAACATACCAGTAGGCCTTCCAGAGTATTGAGGTCTAATTTTTACGCCTTTAGAGAAGTTTTCTTCACAGTACTTCCATACACTAAAAGGATCTCCGCTAGTTTGAGCATAGGTTAGAGTTCTGTCTGATTCCTCTACAAACTCTTTAACCCAATCTAACTCAATGTCTTTATCCATCCAATCAGAAACTATTTCTAGAGTTCCTTCACCCAAGTTAGCAATAGCATTGGCTATCTTTCTCATTTCCTTAGCACTAGCCTCTGTGCCAGGAACATATTCCCCAGATTTATCTGTGTGAAGATAAGTTCTAGAGGTACTGAAGCCTAAAGCTCCAGCTTTAATTGCCTCTTCAGTAATTTCAGCCATCTTTTCTATTTCCTCATCTGAAGCATCTTCTTTCCCTTGGCATCTGTCATACCCCATCACATAGGATCTGATAGGACCATGACCAACCATAGCCCCAACATCCATTACAAATTCTTTCTTTTCGATGGTATCCAGGTACTCAGGAAAAGTTTCCCAGCCCCAATCTATGCCCTCGTGAAGTGCGGTACCAGGAATGTCTTCAACCCCTTCCATTAATTGAATTAAGAATTCTTCTGAACCAGGTTTAACGGGCGCAAATCCAACACCGCAGTTGCCCATAACGACAGTGGTTACACCGTGCCAGCAAGAAGGGCTTAGATAGGAATCCCAGCAAACTTGGCCATCATAATGGGTATGTATATCCACCCAACCAGGCGTAACTAGGTGACCGTCTGCATCAATTTCTTCTTTTCCTTGTTCTTCAACGAGTCCTACTTTAGATATACGATCTTTATCAATTGCAATATCACCAATAAAGGCTTTCTTGCCACTACCATCTACTATTTTTCCATTTCTAATAACTAGATCATGCATATAGGTTCTCCTTTTTTAAGAATAGTTTTAATAATAGCTTCTTTCTTGACAACAACAAAATATCAGGAGAAGGTATCTTGGATGAGTAACATCCGCGAATTTAAGATCGAGGTTTTAGAAGAGGATATAGAAGACCTGAAACGACGCTTAGTCTCAACCAGATGGCCTGAAAAAGAAACCGTGGAAGATTGGACCCAGGGAATTCCTGACGCATATATGAGAGAGCTTAGTGAGTACTGGTTGAATGAATACGATTGGCGAGCAAGGGAGGCATATCATAATCGTCTCCCCCAATTTTTGTCCACCTTTGAAGATTTGGATATCCACTTTATCCACTGTGTTAGTCCCCATAGCCAGGCCAAGCCTTTATTGATTACACATGGCTGGCCCGGTTCAGTTGTTGAATTTCATAAAGTGATAGAGCCACTAGTGGATCCGGTTGCTCATGGAGGCAGTGAAGACGATTCATTCAACGTTGTGTGTCCTTCACTTCCTGGGTATGGGTTTTCAGGCAAGCCTAACCAAACGGGTTTTGGGGTCGAGAAGATCGCCGGTATTTGGGACGAACTGATGAATGAGCTTGATTACAGAGAGTATTTTGCACAAGGCGGCGATTGGGGATCCGCAGTGACAACAGCAATAGCAATGCAAGACCGGGGCAGTTGCAAAGGAATACATGTGAATATGCCTTCGGCACCCCCCACGAAAGAAGCTCGAGAAAACCCTACGGAAAGGGATAAAATTGCGTTTGAAGGTGGAAATTATTATCAACAATGGGGTGCTGGCTATTCAAAGCAACAAAGTACCCGACCTCAAACTTTAGGATATGGACTGGTCGATTCTCCCGTAGGTCAAGCCAGTTGGATCGTAGAAAAATTTTACGAGTGGACCGATTGTGATGGTCATCCAGAAAATGCGCTCAGTAAGGATGAACTTTTAGATAACGTAATGTTTTATTGGCTAACAGGGAGTGGGGCGTCCTCTGCTCGCTTGTATTGGGAAAGTTTTGGGAGAGCCTTTGGGGCTAACATTAATAAAGTCAAGCTACCCACTGGCTGTAGTATTTTTCCTAAAGAAATTGTACCTACTCCTAGGAGTTGGGCAGAAAATGTTTACAGCAATATCGTGTATTGGAATGAATTAGATAAAGGTGGTCACTTTGCTGCTTTTGAACAACCTGATCTGTTTGTCGATGAGCTCCGCAACTGTTTTCGGTTAATGAGATAGCAACTCAAACTAATTTCTTTCAAATAAGAAATCACGTTCTTGACAACTTCATTGCCTTAACGTTTCATAAAGGAATCAAAACAAGGAAGAATAAATCATGAGTTCACTAAAAGTTGTTTCCCCTGAATCTGTAGGACTGGATAGCAAAGTAATAGGAAATATTAGAAATTACCTTAAAGAACAGTACGTTGAGCCCGGTAAATACGCAGGCACACTAACGTTAGTAGCCAGAAAAGGTGAAATAGCTTATCTAGACTCCCTTGGTTTTATGGATCGAGAAAACAAAAAAGCCATGCAAGAAGATGCCATTTTTAGTATCTATTCAATGTCTAAACCCATAACCAGCATTGCCTTAATGCAACTTTACGAAAAAAGCCTTTTTAGGTTGGATGATCCTATACATTGGCACATACCCTCCTGGAGAAACCTAAGGGTTTACCAATCAGGACTTTATCCCAATTTCTTAACTTCAAGACCAAAACGCCATATGACCATTAGAGACCTGTTGTCTCACATGTCAGGACTGACTTACGATTTTATGTTGAGAACCAATGTCGATGCTGCGTATCGAAAAACAAAAGTACAAGCGACTGGTGATTTACAAGCGATGATCGACACCCTTGCTGAATTGCCTTTAGAGTTTTCGCCAGGAGATCAATGGAATTACTCAGTTTCAACTGATGTCTGTGGTTACTTAGTTGAATACTTTTCAGGCATGAAGTTGGACCAGTATTTCCAAAAACATATTTTTGATCCCCTGAGCATGGAAGACACAGGATTTTCATGTTCGAAAGACAAAGTAGACCGACTGGCTTCACTTTACGAACAACACCCCAAAAAGGGACCAGTATTGGTTGATCCAGGTGGAGCTAAGACTGCTCGGGTTAAAAAAAGAAAGATGCTTTCTGGTGGTGGAGGACTGTTGTCAACTATGTCAGATTATTATCGTTTTTGTTCTATGTTATTGAATCAAGGTGAACTTGATGGCACTAGGATCATCGGACGCAAGACTTTAGCCATGATGGCTTCAAACCATCTACCAGATGGCAGGGATTTAACTGAAATGAGCCAATCGGCTTTTAGTGAAACCACTTATCAAGGGGTAGGATTTGGTTTAGGTTTTTCGGTGATACTGGATCCAGTTAAAACTCAATCTTTAACGGACGTAGGAGAATATGGCTGGGGCGGCGCTGCCTCAACAGTTTTTTGGGTAAATCCCAAAGAAGAAATGGTAGTAATATTCTTAACTCAATTATTACCTTCTTCAACTTACCAAGTTAGAAGGGAGCTTAGGTCTTTAGTTTATTCATCGTTGATGCCTGAGTAAACAAACCTACTTTATGGCTTGATCAGATTTAACCCAATTTAACCAGGTTTTTTTAATTCGATATGGTATTGCTCTATCTTCAAAGGTAATTCAGGCTTCTTCGCTTCTTCTAATTCTATCCCAAGATCTATAACCTAATACGATAATGAAAAGATAGGTAAAAAACAGAAAAGATGTTAAATAAAGGTCTCTTGACAGAAAGATGTAAATAGAAATTGAGTCTATTACAAACCAGTAAATCCAATTCTCAAGAACTTTCTTGGCCACCATATAAGTAGTGATAATTGCACCCCAAGTAGTCAAGGCATCCATGAACGGCAAAGCCGCTTCAGTATATTTTTCTAACATCCATCCAGATCCAAGGGCTAGGAGTAGAATCACTGAAATAGCAGATAAATGTTCTGAAAGATTCCATGTTTTAACTACCAGTCCTTGGCTGTCACTATTTAGAAGCCACTGCGACCATCCGTAAAATCCCATGACAATGTAAAAAATTTGTAAACTTGCTTCCATATAAAGACCTGCCATATACATTACGAAGAGATATAAACAGGAACTTAATATCCAAGCAATCCAACACCAAATATTTTGTTTTACAGCTAAAACCAAATACAGAATAGCTAAAATCACAGCTGCAATCTCGAGAAGCTTCTCAAGAGAGAGATCAAAAATCATATCGAACTAAAATACCCAAATGCCTTGGATCCCCTTGTCTTTCGTAGAGAGCTGGGGAGAAATCAGGGGGCTTGTTACCGAAATAGAAGCCACGAACAGAGTAATAGTTATTGAACAGGTTTCTTATCCAAAATTCATAATTCCATTGTTCTTTTTTATAACCCAATACAAGGTTCGATAAAAGGTAAGATTTTGATTTATTTGCATGAGAATCTGAGTAGTAAAAACTACTTTTACCTGTCATATCAAAGGACAAGTAAATACTGTTCCTAGGCTCCCAGTTTAGTCCAATGGCATAAGTTCGCCTAGGAGCATGTGCTTGGTCTCTTCCTTCAAGCTCTGGCCGTGATTCGTAACGATTTATTTTTGTTCTGAGAAACCCCACAAAAGAAAAGATATTTAGATAATCGGTTAAAGCTGCATTTAGATTCACTTCAATCCCATAGTTAACACCCTCTGCTGCATTTTGGGTCAGGAAGGAAAAAGTGTTTGGATCGTTAGGGTCAGCTTGAGTTGATATAAGCACCTGTTGATTTTTTCTATCTGAATAAAACAGCACTGCGTCTAGACTCAACTTAGAGCTTGGATATCTCGTGTTTATACCAACTTCATAATTTATTAGGTATTCAGGATCATACATAAGATTCTCGTCTGATGAATTGGGCTGAAGCCCTAGTCCTAAATTGAAACCGCCTGATTTATAGCCTTTGCCAATACTTAAATAAAAGTTGGTGGTTTCATGCCATGCTTTTAAAAGAGAGATTTTTCCACCCGACATCTGATTGGATGGCGAAAAGGATTCACCGTATGAATCGTTATAATTTGACTCCCAATCTTCCCATCGAAGACCAAGGATCACCTTTGCTGAAGTCGAAATCAGATATTCAAAATGACCGAAAGCTGCAAGGTTTCTCGAGTCGTAATAACTTGCCGAAGAAAAGTCAACTACGTATGGTTGGTAACCGCTAAAAGGGTCTTCATAAATGCCTTCATCCTTCCTGTCATTTCTTTCTTTTATATCCAAATAATAAATACCCGTTACCCATTCATGTCTAACGCCTCGATCAAAGTCTGCTCGCCTGGATAAAATCCTAATTTCCTGATTAATAGATTTTCTTGATCTATTGGTTTCAGAAAAAAAATCATACACATAAGGTGCATTCGTCACGGGATTTCCCCAATCAGCATCATAGCTAAATATGATGTCTGAATGCGAATAACTAGATAAACTTTGTAACTCAAATCCTTTTGCCCTATGAAAGATTTTTAAACCATAGGCATTGGTGTCTTGCGAGTCCATACCCGGTTTATCAGAAAGAGTGTTTAAACTTCCATCGATGGTCCAAACATCAGCTGGGTCGTTCAGGTCAGTGTTCATTATCAAGAAATTTAGATCAGTTTTATCATTTACCTCCCAATTAAATTTTACACGTCCAGTGAATTCATCCTTTCTAGACGTATCAGATCGTTGTAGATAGAGGTTCTTTCGAAAACCATCCATTTGATCTTTTCTTAAAGCAACTCTGTACTTGAAATTTTGATTTGAGTTAACAGGTCCGCCAAATGCCAGTCCAAGGCTAGCAATACCATAAGATCCAAAATTCACTTCACTATTTCCTTCAAATACATTGGTAGGATCTTTGCTCTTGATATAGATAAGACCTGCCAAGGCATTAGCACCCATTCTTGATCCCTGTGGGCCCCGATATACTTCAATTTGCTCTAAATCAAAAGCAGTAGCTATACCCCCTTGTCCAGAAAAATCTATATCATCAATAATGAATCCGACCGAAGAATTAGGAGTTCCTTCGTAGCCAGATCTTTCACCAATTCCTCGAATTTGAAAATAACGAGGTCGGGAGTCACTGCCAGCAAAATTTAAATTTGGTATCAAGAAAGAAAGCTGCTCAAAATGCTTGATTGGCTGACTCTTAAGCAGTTCTTGATCAAGAATTACAACGCTACCGTCCGAATCTTTAAGCTCAGCTTGTCTCCATGTACCTTTAACAACAATCTCTTCTATCTCACCGGTCCTGGCTTCAAGACTAAGCCACGAAACAGATAGGATTAAGAAAAAAAAAGTTAATTTAGAATTCAATAAATACGCCATCCCTCCGCCATTATTATATGGTTCAGGTTCAAAGGGTTTCCTTTAAGATCTCAGGTCAATGACCACCCCTTGTACTTAGTTGAAATGATAATATAAATTCCCCAACTTTTGTTGAATTTTACCTTTTGAAATAACAATATGAATATCCTAGGTACTCTTAATCTTCTCAAGTGGGTTACTATTCAAAATAACTAGATCCGCGTATTTTCCAGGATCAATCGTTCCTATTTTATTGTCCAAATTGAAAAACTTAGCCGGAGTGATTGTTGCTGACCTCAATGCCTGTAAAGGAGTTAGGCCTGCTTCAACCTGCAACTCCAGTTCTTTGTGTAAACTATATCCAGGGGTGAGGAAGCCAATAGGGGTATCAGTTCCAGCTATAATTTTGACATCGTGTTCATTAAACAAGCCCACGATTTTCATGCTTCAATCTTCAAAGATTTTATTGTTTTCCAGCACACATTGTTTAGAGAGGTCAATTGAATCCGCTAGCCAATTTTCCTGAACTATCCTAGGGAGAAATTGATAAATATCACGCCATTTACTATCGGCAAAAAAACTTTTTGAGCCGACGGTGTGGATGCTTATGGAGCGAACAATTCCATAAAACGCGAATTTGGACATGCGGAGATGATGTCAGCAAGCCTTTGCATTTCGACATGCTTTTCGTACCTTTGGGGATTGGGTCTTATCAGGTGATATTGCCTAAACCGCCAAAACGATGTGGCTACTGCAGCGTACACCGTAAAGATCTGTAAGGTTTCTTTTTCAATCGGCTGAAGAGTGGTTTCTTTCTGGTATCCGCTGATGAAACGGGCGGCTTTATCAAAAGAGACACCTTCACGATCGCTACACGCTCCTACAATGAGCATACCGAGATCGAAACAACGGTAATAATGGCAGGCTTCTTCAAAATCGATGATCGCAATGAGCTGATCTTCGCGGACAATTACGTTATCGAAAAACACGTCTCCATGTATGAGTGCCAACGGAAGATTCGCAGGGATGTGTTTTTCTAAATAGCTGTTCTTTTCCGATAACCATTCAATGTAAGTGTGATCAAGACTGGAATCTGTCACATCGGAAAAATAGTTACGCCCATAACGGAATGATTGAGGTAGGTAAGAAGGTGCTGGAATCTTATGCAACTGGGCTATTTCTTCTCCCAACTGAAAGAGTATGTTTCCCGACAAGTTGGCCGTGACGTTTCCCTCAATGTAGTGCTTTAACATAACGGGTTTTTCATCGTACAGCACGACGTTGGAATCGCCTGGCGGTACAACAACTCGTGAAGTGCAGACATCATGTTCGGTGAGATGGACCAACAGATTCACAAGATTAGAAGCTTGCGCGAATGTCTTTTGATCGCAAAGCGTTAATACATACTTTTCCGATTTTGTTTCAATACGGTAACTGGTGTTTTCCAGCCCGCCTTCCAAGTTAGAAAAAGCAGTAACACCCTCAATTCCAAACTGGCTAGCGAGAGCTTCGATGGTGTTTCTATCCAGTCGAGCATAGATTGCCATGATGTTAGGACATGCTTGATTGATTATTGACGTGAGAAATCAATTAGGAGGATATCCCTGTACCCTTCGTTGCCATGCATGTTTAGGATAATAGGGGATACGTCGTGCCATAAGGTATGATCAAAATAATAGGAATCGAAGTATTTCAGTTGCTTCATAACTGAGGGGTGTCTTTCTGGCTCGCTTTCACTACCGTAAAAATAGTTTACACCGCCGTCTATGTTGTGACGTTTAATCAGATGTTGCACAGTATATGTTTCATCGTCGCGGTGCACACCTTCAGGTGTCGGGTTTCCCGAGACTCCGGGCATCGCGATGATGCGAATCTGGTGAACGCCGATTAACCAGTCGACTTTAACGGATGTTGTCGAAGTGAGTTGAGCAAGATCAAATAGCATGAGTTCCTGCAGGAATAGACTTTTAACAGAGTCTTTGGTAAGTGAAGCAAACCTTCTGTGCTTGCCACCATTTAGAGGGTTAATGTTGATGTCTTGATAAAACGAGGCATCGGGGATGTAATTTAATCGACCGGTGATAGTTGATAGATTGAACAGTCCATAGCGTCTAAAGCGATATCTACCCCTATCCGCCATGTAGGGATCTAACTTGAGATGATCCCAGGCACGGCTGAATTGCTTTCTGGATTTACGTAGAGAGGATGAAAAGGAGAATTTGTGAGCAGGAACAAGTGCGAAGTGATCATTTTTAATTAGACCTCCTACATTCACCTGGATTGAAATCATCTTTATTTGCACTTAATACGGGCGGCAAGTATACAGTAAAAAACCCCGTATCAGGCGCTATGTTGCGCCCGGCTGGGACTGCATGTTTATGCTATATCAAAGAGGCAAGAAAGCCTTTATTTATCTATATCTCAGAGGACTTCTTTAAAGTCTATTTTTCCTAAAAATGAGACTAACTTATATTAATATGGGTATAGGTATGGGTGGACTCCTGCAGTGGCATGTTGGTAGGCAGATGAAACTAATACCAATAGATGATTTAATAGGTAAAAAAGGGAGGGTGAAATTATAACTTAGGTATCCTAATCATTAATCATTCTATAAATATGGCACAATACATAGATAAAATAAGGCTTTCAAACTTTATTTATTCATCGTTGACGTCATAATAAATAAATTATATTAAGCTATAGCTTATGAGATCCCCTTTTTTCTTGCTAACTCTTTTTATATTCTTATTTAGTCTTCAGGCTTCTTCTGGGATCATCATAGAAAATGCAACCCTAATTGATGCTACCGCCTCGGTCAGGGAAAACATGACGGTTGTCTTGCAAGGAGATGAAATTCGATCTATAGAAAAATCAGGCTCTAAAAATATAACTATTGAGGATAAAGACACAGTCATAGATGCAACTGGAAAATTCTTGATCCCAGGCCTTTGGGATGCTCATGTTCACCTTACTTTTATCCCAGAACTAGATTATGAAACTGCATATAGTCTCTTTATTATGAATGGGATAACCAGTATTCGTGATACAGGAGCAGCTCTTAGAAAACTACAACCAGCAATAGACTTCGCCAATGAAAATCCTCATATAACACCCAGATTATTTTTTTCAGGACCGTTAATAGATGGTAACCCAAGGGTATACAAAGGAGGCGAACCTGGATTTCCTGAGTTATCCATTGAAGTGAATGAAAGCACTGACCTTGAAGCTTTGGTTGATGAACTGATTAAAGAGGGGGTCTCCTTCTTAAAAACTTATGAAATGTTATCTCCAGGCACTTTTATTAAGTTACTTGGAATTGCAAAACAAAAAAATCTTCGTGTTACCAGTCACATCCCCCTTAGCATGGATCTGATTGACGCTGTAGATGCAGGTTTAGGCGGCATGCAGCATATTCGGAATTTGGACCTTGCCTGTGCTGAAAATGCTGAAGAAATCTTAGTGCAAAGGCAGGAACTGTTAAAAAATTTGGATTTGCTTCCGGGTTCAGCTCTTAGATCAAAAATTCATCAATCGCAAAGGTACGCTGCACTAGGCAACATAGATGACAATCGTTGCAATAAAATCATCAAATACTTAGCTACAAATAATGTTTTCCAAACTCCCACCTTGACCATTAATACCGTTGGCTCAAAAAGATTTTTTGCTGACAGTAAATGGCAAGATACTTATAAACTTCTACCCAATGAAGTGCAGAAAAGTTGGCTGGATAGTTCTGTAAATCTCTCACAACAACCAGTAAGTAAAAACAATAAAATGTTTCAAGATTGGAGCTTCAAAATTGTAAGTTTATTCAATAAACATGGAGTTAAGATCATTGCTGGAACCGACACTCCCATTGGCTTTCTAACACCCGGTTTCAGTTTACATAAAGAGCTAGAATTGCTAGTTGAAGCTGGGTTGACGCCCCTGCAAGCATTAAGGTCTGCTACTATAACTCCAGCTGAGTTTTTTAATTTGGAAAATAAAATGGGCACCATAGAAACAGGAAAATACGCTGATCTTGTTATTTTGAATAGCAGTCCTCTGGAAGACATCAAGAACACTCAAGACATTTACAAAGTTATTTTAAAGGGCCGCATTCAAAACTAATACAACATGCCCTTAGTAAAACCCCTTTCACCAGAAGCCAATTTAGAAGTTAAAGAACTGGCAGAGTTTTTTAATGAGACCCTTGGTTTTTGTCCAAACTCGGTTCTAACAATGCAAATTAGACCTGAGGTGGCTTCCGCTTTCATTGGTTTAAATAAAGCAGTCATGGAAAATCACGGCACAGTTACTTCTGCTTTAAAAAGGATGATAGCTTGGGTAAGCAGTAATGCAGCTGGGTGTAGATACTGCCAGGCGCACGCAATTAGAGCGGCTGAAAGATACGGAGCTAATTCAGAGCAACTAGAAAATATTTGGGAATACAGAACACATGAAGCATTTAATGAAGCGGAAAGAGCGGCATTAGATTTTGCTTTGGCGGCTTCTCAAACTCCTAATGCAGTTGATGCAGAGCTGGAAGAAAGATTACAGAATCATTGGGATGAGGGAGAAATAGTTGAGATTCTAGGAGTTATATCTCTATTCGGGTATCTGAATAGGTGGAACGACAGCATGGGTACCAGCATTGAAGCAGGGGCAATCGAATCAGCAGAAAAATATTTAACTAAAAATGGCTGGAATAAAGGTAAGCATAATTAAGCTAAGCTTATAATGAAGTTTAGGTTCATCATTTTATCGTTAGCCTTAATGACTATGAGTGGATATGGATACGACCGAATAACAGGCGAACAATTCGCGAGTCGTTCTGAAGTTATTGGACAACACGGGATGGTCGCAACCAGTCATCCTCTGGCAACACAAATAGGTATTGATGTATTAAAAAAGGGTGGTACAGCCATAGATGCTGCCATAGCGGCGAATATTGCTTTAGGTCTTATGGAACCCACAGGGAGTGGCATAGGCGGCGATTTGTTTGCAATTGTTTGGGATGCCGAAGAGCAAAAACTATTTGGCTTAAACGCCAGTGGTCCAGCCCCCCAATCTATTTCTTTGGACTATTTTAAACAACAAAAGTTAGCCAAAATTCCTCCTTTCGGGCCTTTGCCAGTAACGGTTCCAGGTGCTGTGGACGGTTGGGTTAAATTACATGAAAAATTTGGCAATCAAAGCTTTGCTTCACTTTTTGAACCCACCATTGATTACGCAAAAAAAGGACACCCCGTCACTGAAACAATCGCTTACTACCTTGATAGGTCAAAAGAAATATTTAAACAGTACCCTAACTTTCCAGAGGTATGGATGAAAGACGGAGAAACCACGAGAAAAGGAGATATTTTTAAGAACCCTCAATTAGCTAATACCCTAGAAATTATTGCTGAAAAGGGAAGGGCTGGGTTTTATGAGGGCGAAGTGGCAAAAACTATTGCTGATTTCATACAAGCTCAAGGAGGATTTCTAACCTATGAAGACCTTGCAAACTTCAACTCAGAATGGGTTGAACCCGTTTCTACTAATTACAGAGGCTACGATGTTTGGGAACTTCCTCCCAATGGTCAGGGAATGGTTGCTCTTCAAATCTTAAATATTCTTG
>Ga0208113_1000651_pt1 | contig 17160 bp, 13 predicted proteins | sample Knorr_S7_td_NADW_FD_185598 | JGI IMG/M metagenome (GOLD analysis project Ga0208113, IMG submission 185598) | Marine microbial communities from Southern Atlantic Ocean transect - Knorr_S7_td_NADW_ad_2505m_LV_A (SPAdes) (version 2) | ecosystem: Environmental > Aquatic > Marine > Oceanic | place...
CCCGAACTCGACAGGGGAAAAATTGCCCGCTTCAGCATCGCCGGCGAACGCGCAGGCGCGACCGTTGTCGCCGCCGAGCCGGCGGCGCAATAACGACGCTGGTGAGCGAAAAGCTGCGGGGAGACGAATGGCCGCAAAGGTGAAATTCGGGATTCGCCTGAACATCCAGGGCGAGATGGGTGCCAAGTCGTCCGGATTCGACTACACGCTCGACATGGCACGACTCGCCGAGGACCTTGGCTTTGATTCGGTCTGGATTCCTGATCACGTGGAAAACGCTCACCTGGACCGTTCCAAGCCAATCCTTGAGTTCTGGACGACGCTAACCGCTGTCGGTGCGATGACAAAGCGTATCCGCCTCGGCGGCCACGCCATGAACAATACCTTCCGGCATCCGGGGCTGACGGCGAAAATCGCTTGCACACTTGACCAGATCACCGGCGGACGGGTGATCCTGGCGCCCGGCTCGGGGTGGTTCGCCGCCGAAAGCAAGGCGTACGGTTTCAACTCGTGGAGCGACGACGGCCTGGTCAGGATCGGACGCCTCAACGAGTCCCTTCACGTCATGCGCGGCCTGATGGCCGAAGACGTTTTCAGCTTCGACGGCGAATACTTCCAACTGAAGGACGCCTACTGCAACCCCAAGCCGGTGCAGAAGCCCTATCCCCCGATTTGGATCGCCGGCGATTCGCCGCCGACGCAGGAACTGATGGCGGAACACGGGGACGTCTGGTTCATGTACTCCAAGGCGCCGGCCGCAGTCGCGGACCTAGTCGCGGGCATGCGGGAGAGACGTAAGGACCTGCCCTTCCAAGTCGCCGTCTCCGCCGTCGGCCTTGCCGACAAGAGCAAGGACGAGACCCTCCAATGGGCGCAGATGTACGCCGACGAGCGCAAGCACCGGTTCCCCATCCCTCCGACCGTCGACGATGTCCTGGGATCGAACCTGACCGGGGACGTCGCCCAGGTCTGCGAGCGCATCGACGCCTGGGTCGAGGCCGGGGTCGACCACGTGGTCATCCAGCCGATGCCACCCATGGAGGGAACGCGGTTCTTCGGCGAGAAGATTCTCCACCGCTACGCCTGAGATTTCCGGTCCGAAGCCCGGGCCCGGCATCGCCGAGTCCCGGTCAGTCCCCGGACTCGCGGGATGTCGTCTCGTCGAGGAGGCCGTATGTGGAGAAATACATCCGGCTGTGCTTGAAGATGTTGTAGGCGATCGTGGCCAGGCCGCCGGCGATCAGCACGCCGGAGTCACGGTCAAATTTTTTGATCGCCTTTTTGGGATTTATGCCCGTCAGGGTGATGCCGGCGGCGCGGCGGCGGCCTACCGGGCGCTGGTCGGGGACGGGGCCATCGATTCCCTTTACCGGGACCTGGCGGTGATTTTGGGCGCCTATCAGGAACTGAACGATCCCAGCGCCGATTTGCCGGCGCTGGCCAAGCGGCTCGAACGCCTGAGGGCCGAGAACAGCCCCTGGCGCTACAGCGCCGGCGAGATTTCCGGCCTTTTGGCCCGCCGCGCAGGCGACCGGGCCAAGGCCAAGGAGCTGTTCCAGGGCCTGGCCAACGACCCTCGGGCGCCGCAAGGGGTTCGCGCCCGGGCCCAGGAAATGCTATCCATTATCGGCAAGTAAGGTCCGGGGCGATGATCAAACGGCAAACAAAATCAGGCGTGTTAAGGGGCCCGGGAACCTTCTCTGGCGTCTTCCCGGGCGCCTTTCCGGGCACCGCCCTGTTGCTGGTCTTGTTGCTTGCCGGGGCCCTCGGCGGCTGCTCGACGGTGACCGGCTGGTTTTCGGATGCTAAAGAACCGCCGCTGCCCGGCGACCGGATTTCGGTGCTCCTCCATCAGCGCACACTGAGCCCCGATCCGGAGCTGGCCGACGTGCAGGTCCTCCTGCCGGCGCCCGAACCCAACGCCGATTGGCCGCAATCGGGGGGCTATCCCAATCATGCCATGCATCACATGATGGTGCCCGAAACCCTGTCGAAGGCCTGGTCCGTCGATATCGGCGACGGCGTCGACGACGATGTGCGGCTGTCGGGTTCTCCCGTGATCGCCGGCGGGCGGGTCTATGTCATGGATTCCGCTTCCGTGGTCAGTGCCTTCGACACCAAGGACGGCAACCGCCTCTGGGAAACCGACCTAACCCCCGACGAAGAGGACGAAGGCCATATCTCCGGCGGCCTGGCGTACGATCAGGGCCGCCTTTTCGTCAGCACCGGGTTCGCCCAGGTGATCGCGCTCGACGCCGAAACCGGGGCCGAAATCTGGCGTGAAAAGGTCAGCGGCCCGTCCCGCGCCGCGCCGACGGTGCGCGGCGGGCGCGTCTTCGTAGTCACGGTGGACAACCAGCTGTTCGCCATCAATGCCGAAAACGGCGCCGGCCTGTGGACACACAGCGGCATTTCCGAAACCGCCAGCATCCTCGGCAGCGCCAGCCCCGCCGTCGGCGGCGGCGTCGTCGTCGTTCCCTATACCTCGGGCGAACTGGTGGCGTTGAAGACCACCAACGGCAGGGTTCTGTGGCAGGAAAGCCTGGCGTCGGTCAAGCGCACCGACGTGGTGTCCAACCTGGCGCATATCCGTGGCCGCCCGATGATCGACCGCGGCCGGGTCATCGCCATCAGCCACGGCGGCCTGATGGCGGCCATCGACTTGCGCAGCGGCCGGCGGCTGTGGCAGAAGGATATCGGCGGCCTGCAAAGCCCCTGGGTCGCCGGCGATTACATATACGTGATCACCAACGACGCCGAAATCGCCTGCGTGTCGCGCCAGGACGGCCGCATCCAATGGGTCCGCGCCCTGCCGCGTTACGAAGACCCGGAGAACCAGGAAGACCCGATCATCTGGACCGGGCCGCTACTGGCCTCGGACCGGCTGATCATCGCCGGCTCCCACGGCAAGGCGATGGCGATCTCGCCCTATACGGGCCGCTTCCTGGGTACCGTGGAAATGCCGGACGGGGTTTCGGTGCCGCCGGTGATCGCCGGCGGCAGCATCTATTTCCTCGCCGACGACGCCGAACTGGTGGTCTACCGGTAACCGCCATCAGTCTCTGGCAGAGAAAAATGGCCCAAGTTCATGTTTTTCACCGTCGCTGTCATCGGCCGTCCCAATGTCGGGAAATCGACCCTTTTTAACCGCCTGACCGGAAAGCGGTTGGCCATCGTCGACAATATCCCGGGCGTCACCCGCGACCGCCGCGAGGGCGACGGCGGCATCGCCGGGCTCGACTTCACCGTCATCGACACCGCCGGGTTGGATGACGCAGGCGACGGTAGCCTCGAGGCCCGCATGCGCGAACAGACCGAGCGCGCCTTAGACGATGCCGACGTGGCGCTGTTCCTAATCGACGCCCGGGCCGGCGTCACGCCCCTGGACGAGCACTTCGCCGACTGGCTGCGCCGGCATGAAACACCGGTGATCGTCGTCGCCAACAAGTGCGAGGGCGGCGCCGGCCAAGGCGGCCTTTTGGAAACCTATGGATTGGGCCTCGGCGACCCGGTCGCGTTGTCGGCCGAACACGGCGAGGGCCTGGACGGGCTTTACCAGGCGCTGTTGCCCTTCGCGTCCCCCGGGGACGGCGAAGAAACCGACGCCGGGGGCGAAGCGGCCGACGACGCCTGGAAAACGAAGTCCCTGAAATTAGCCATCGTCGGGCGGCCAAACGCCGGCAAGTCGACCATCATCAACAAGCTGTTGGGCGACGAGCGCATGCTGACCGGGCCCGAGGCTGGCATCACCCGCGATTCCATCTCCGTCTCCTGGGACTGGGAAGGCCACCCCATCCGCCTGATCGACACCGCCGGCCTGCGCCGCAAGGCCCGGGTCACCGGCAAGCTGGAGGGGCTGTCGGTCGGCGACGCGCTCAGGGCCGTCCGCTTCGCCGAGGTCGTGGTGCTGACCGTCGACGCCACCTTAGGACTCGAGAAACAGGACCTTTCGATCGCCAGATTGGTGATCGAGGAAGGCCGGGCGCTGGTATTGGCGGTCAACAAATGGGACCTGGCCAAGGACCGCAAAGCGGTGATGTCGGGCATCGAGGACCGGCTGATGAGGTCCTTGCCGCAGGTCCGCGGTATCCCCGTCATCCCATGCTCGGCAAAGACTGGCAAGGGCATGGACAAGCTGCTGCCGGCGGTGTTTTCGGTCTACGAGACCTGGAACCGCCGCGTCGAGACCGGGGAACTAAACCGCTGGCTCGAGGCCATGACCGAGGCCCATCCGCCGCCCGTCGCCAAGGGCCGGCGCATCAAGATCCGCTACATGACCCAGGCCAAGACCCGGCCGCCGACGTTCATCGTCTTCGCCAGCCGTAAGGACGCGCTGCCGGAAAGTTACGTGCGTTACCTGATCAACGGGCTCCGCGAAAGCTTCGACCTGCCGGCGGTGCCGATCCGCGTCCACCTCCGGGCCGGCAAGAACCCGTATGTTAAGAGCAAGAGGAAGGGTAAAGGGAAGGGCTAGGGCGGCAGCAAGGCATTCTTGGAAAAGCCCAAGCCTCAATTTAAAGGCCGCCGGGATTTTTAATGGGGCGGGCCGATTAACCGAAAGTCCGCCCGCCTCCCGAAGTTGTACGGCCCGTCACCCGACCTTCCTTCGCCCGCCGAAGCGGGCTTTGCGAAGGCGGGAGGCTTGGGGCCGCAGGGCGGAGGGCAGCTTTTGACTATGAACAGATGTTCATCGGCTCAGTGAATAGTGTCTGCTTTACCCCCGACAGCAGACATAACCGAAGGGTGCGATTTATGTCTGCTAATGACCCAAAGCGGACATAGGCTCGCAAAAAACCGGCCCACACGGGGCCGGTTAAGTTCTACGGGGATGAAGGGGAAAGGTTGGGAGATCCAAGATGATTTCCCAGTCACCCTGCCATTCAATATTGGGACGCATCGATCAGATTCAAGTTATTCCTGCCCGCCCTCAATCCAGGTGCCAAGGTTTGTTAAAATCCTTTCCGGCTGGTCGTCAAACGGCCAGCTATGACACTTGGCCCAGTACGTTAAAAGCTGAACCAGCACTGCCGCGCTTTCTGGCGTCAGGGGAACGTGCTTCGCCATTTGCTTTACAATTTCCTCTCTTCGTTTGCCCCAGCCTATCATCTCCGTTTCGGAGGGATCTTCCCGTCGCGCCTCGATCTCGGCGTCAAGGCGGTTCCACTCGTCCCAAAGATCAAGAAGCGGCTCCCTCGGTTTTTCCATTTTACTGTCCTCTGTTTGGCGGAAAGGATAACCCCGCGATTTTGGTGGAGCCAAGGTTAATTGCGCGGCTTCGTTTATTCAGGCGGCGGACGTAAAGAAAAACCCCGCCGAAGCGGGGACAGTTCTCCCGGTGATGTCCGCTTTGCCCTTGAAAGCAAATATAACCGAAGGGTGCGATTTATGTCTGCTAATGACCCCTTAGCGGACATATTTGACGGCGGAATCCGAGGTCTGCTTTTGACCCGAAGTGGCTATTTGGAATTTGCCTGTATGAACCCCATGATGGCGGCTTCAACATCACTTTCAAACCTTGCAAAATGATGTGGACCTCCCCACTTGCAACCGCCAGACCCTGGGCCCCCGTCGCCATATACTTTTAAATCGACGGAGGAGGAACCCGTGAATGCCTTCGCCAGCTTTTTGGCTTTCGAGGCAGGTGTGCTGAAGCAGCCGTCTGGTGCGTTGGCAAGCACCATCACCGGAACTTGACTTAAAACGATATCTCAACACTTTGTAATTGCACAATTTAAAAACATCCGCCTCCTGTCTATTAGCAGAAGTAAACACGGTCTCGGGGTAAGGTCCGCTATGAGTCAGTAACCGGACATTCGCCGGCCCCGCCCGGTCTGTCGGTGAAAATGATTGTGGGTCCTGGGAAAGCTCCCCTACCCGCCGATTCTTTTTTGCCCCCACCACTGGCGGCCACACCGCCAGGTGGTCGCCGTCCTCCAGGACGCGCCCTCCCCTAAAACGTCATCGGGATCGCCTGGGTGACGCTTTCCAGGGCCGCGATCTTGCGCACCAGTTCGTCGGCCGGCTTGCCGTCGATCTCGATCAGGGCGATGGCGTCGCCACCTTCTTGGGACCGGCCCAGGTGGAATGTGGCGATGTTGACCCCGGCGTCGCCGAGGATAGTGCCGACGCCGCCGATGATCCCCGGTTTGTCCTCGTTGGTGAGGTAGAGCATGTTCGGACCTAGTTTGGCGTCGATGGGAATGCCCTTGATCCGGACTACGCGGGGCTCCTCGTTGAACAGCGTCCCGGCGATGGAGCGGGTCTGGGTTTCCGTCGTCACCGTCAGCGTCACCAGGGTCTGAAAGGCCCCGGCCTTGCCGGAGCGTACCTCGCGCACGTGGATGTTGCGCTCCTTGGCGATGGCCGGCGCGTTGACCATGTTGACGTCTTCCATCAACGGCGACAACAGCCCCTGCAGCACCACCGCCGTCAGCGGGCGGCAGTTGAGGTCGCCGCACAGCCCTTCGTAGGCGATGGTGACCTCCTTGACCGCCGAGCGCGTCGCCTGGCCGGCGAAGCTGCCCAGTTGATGGGCCAGCGTCATGTAGGGTTTCAGCGCCGGCGCCTCCTCGGCCGACACGGAGGCCATGTTGAGCGCGTTGGCGACGGCCCCGGTGGCCAGGAAATCGGCCATCTGCTCGGCGATCTGCAGGGCCACCTTTTCCTGGGCCTCCGTCGTCGCGGCGCCCAGGTGCGGCGTGGCGAGCACGTTGTCGATGCCGAACAGCGGGTTTTCCAGGGCCGGCTCGTGGGCGAACACGTCGAGCGCCGCGCCGGCCACGTCGCCTTTTTCCAGCGCCTTTTTCAGGTCCTTCTCGACGATCAGGCCGCCGCGCGCGCAGTTGATGATGCGCACGCTCTTTTTCATCTTCCTGATCGCCTTGGCGTCGATGATGGAACGGGTGGCGTCGGTCAGCGGCGTGTGCAGGCTGATGAAGTCGGCGCGCTTGAACAATGCCGCCAATTCCACTTTCTCGACGCCCAGGTCATCGGCGCGTTCCTCGGTCAGGAACGGATCGTAGGCGATGACCTTCATCTTCAGGCCCTGGGCCCGGTCGGCGACCACCGAGCCGATATTGCCGCAGCCGATGATGCCGAGCGTCTTGCCCATCAGCTCGACGCCCATGAAGCGTGATTTTTCCCACTTGCCAGCGTGGGTCGAGGCGTTGGCCTGGGGGATCTGCCGGGCCACGGCCAGCATCAACGAAATCGCGTGCTCGGCGGTGGTGATGGAATTGCCGAACGGCGTGTTCATGACGACGATGCCCTTGGCGGTGGCGGCCTCGACGTCGATGTTGTCGACGCCGATGCCGGCCCGCCCGATGACCTTGAGGTTGTCCGCCGCCTCCAGAACCTTCGACGTCACCTTGGTCGCTGAACGCACCACCAGCCCGTCGTAGCCGCCGATGATGGCGCCGAGCCCTTGCTTGTCGAGCCCGGTCTTGACGTCGATCTCGATGCCGGCCTGTTTGAAGCATTCCTGGGCCAGGGGGCTCATGTCGTCAGCGATCAGGACTCTACGCTTCGCTTTTGACTTACCCATTTTCCTCTCCTTCCGCCTTCAGCGCCGCCCACGCCCAGTCGAGCCACGGCAGCAGGGCCTCCAGGTCGGCCGTTTCCACCGTCGCCCCGGCCCAGATCCGGAGCCCCGATGGCGCGGAGCGGTAAGACGGGATGTCATAGGCCGCGTCTTCGCCGTCGAGCAGCGCCGCCAGGCGCTTGCCGAGCCCGGCCTTGAAGCCGTCGTCCTGGGTCTCCAGCCACGGATCGGTTACGCTGAGGCAGACTGAGGTGTGCGACCGGCTGGCCGGGTCCTGGGCCAGGAAACCGGCCCAGGAGGAAGCCTCGACCCAGGCTTCGAGGACCGCGTAGTTGGCATCCGTCCGCGCCATCATGCCCTTGGCGCCGCCGACGGATTCAATCCATTTGAGGCTGTCGAGCGCGTCCTCGACGCAGAGCATGGACGGCGTGTTGATGGTGACGCCCTCGAAGACTTCCGCGTTGAGCTTGCCGCCCTGGGTCAGGCGGAAGACCTTCGGCAGCGGCCACGGCGGGGTATAGTTTTGCAGCCGTTCGACGGCACGGGGCGATAGCACCAGCATGCCGTGCCCGCCCTCGCCGCCCATCACCTTCTGCCACGACCAGGTGGCGACGTCGAGCTTGTCCCACGCCAGGTCCATGGCGAAGACGGCCGACGTGGCGTCGCACAGGGTCAGGCCGTCCCGGCCGGCGGCGATCCAGTCGCCGTCGGGGACACAGACGCCCGACGTGGTGCCGTTCCAGCAGAAAACCACGTCGCGGTCGAAATCGACGGCGCTCAGGTCCGGCAGTTCACCATAAGGCGCTTCCAGCACCCGCACGTCGTCGAGCTTTAAATGATCGCGGACGTCCTTGGCCCAGGTATCGCCGAAGTTCTCCCAACTCAGCACGTCGACGCCGCGCGCGCCCAGGAGCGACCACAGCGCCATCTCCATGGCCCCGGTCTCGGAGCCGGGAACGATGCCGATGAGGTGGCCGTCGGGGATCGAAAGCTGGGCGCGGGTGCGCTCGATGACTTCCCGCAGGCGCGCCTTGCCGATGGCGTGGCGGTGCGAGCGGCCGACGAAGGCGTCCCCGAGGCCGGAAACGGACCAGCCGGGGCGTTTGGCGCAGGGACCGGATGAAAAACGAGGGTTCGCCGGACGCACGTCCGGCTTCGGGTTGGGGTTCACAATTTTGCTCCTTCCTTGCAGAAGGTCGCGGCCCGTTGGGGGGCCGTGGCCCGCGGTCCTTATAGGCAGGCCCCCCCGGCCGGTCAAGGACGGCGTTCGGGGGCGCCCGTTTTTCGCAAAAGCCTTGTGTCTCGGCCGTTTCGACACTAAACAACTTTTCTCCATGACACCGACATCTCCGCCAGCCACCGAAACAGGCAACGATCCCGTCCAGGCGATGGTCGTCGGCGCCCCTGATTTCATCGCCGGGGCCTTAAGAAAGCCCCGGAAGCCCCGGCCAAGACCATCGAGCTGCGCCGGGAATCCAAGCTTGCGCCGGAAATATTGCTGATCACCAGTTCCACCGGCGGCCCGACGGCGCTTTTGACTGTGCTCGAAGGTCTGTCCTCCTCGGTGACGGCACCGTCATCGCCCAGAATGAGGAGACCAGCGTCATCTGGGGCATGCCCCGGGCCGTCGCCCAGGCCGGGCTGTGCAGCCACGTTTTGCCGTTGCCCCAAATCGCCGGCCGGCTCAACAAGCTCGCCGGGGCAAATAAGGGGCCGGAGAAAGCCCTTCTTGCTGTTGGTCTAAATCCCGTAATACCAGGGCGCGAACAGAGAAAACGCCGCCCACAACAGGACGATCAGCGGCAGCCCAGCGCGGGCGAAGTCGGTGAACTTGTAATGCCCCGGTCCCATCACCAGAAGGTTGGTCTGATAACCCAGCGGCGAGGCGAAGGAACAGTTGGCAGCGAAGATCACGGCGACGGCGAAGACATGCGGCTCCACCCCCAGCTCTATCGCCAGGTCGACGGCGATCGGCGTGAATAGCACCGCCGCCGTCTTGGTGCTGATGATGTTGGACAGCCCGGCCACCAACAGAAAAAACAGCGACAATATGGTGGCCGGCGATGCACCCTGAAACGCCGTCACCAACCCATGCGCCAGGTAACGGGCGCCGCCGGTTTCCTGCAAGGCGACGCCCAGCGCCAAGGCCGAAGCGATGGTGGTGACGATTTTGGGATCCACGGCCTGGAACGCCTGGCGCACGTTGAGCACGCCGAACGCCACCAAAGCCGCAGCGCCGGTCAGCGCCGCGACGACGATCGGCACCGCGCCGGATGCCGCCAGGGCGACGACGGAAAGAAAAATTACCGTCGCCCGCTTGGCATGGTCGAGCGCCGGCAGTTCCTCGGCCGACCATTCCAGTAACACCACGTCCCGGTGGCTTCGCAGCGCCGCCACGTCGTCGGGCTGCCCCTGGACTAGAAGCACGTCTCCGGGCTCCAGCCGGATATCGGTGAGCCGCTGGCGGATCATCCGGGACCGGCGCTGGATGCCGAGCACGATGCAATGGGTCTTATAGCGGAACCCGATCTGCGGCAGGGTCTGGCCCTTCATGACGGACGCCGGCGCGACCATGACCTCGGCCAGGGTCTGGCCGCCTTCCTGCCAGCGCCCGCCCCGGTCCGTATCGGAAGGGAACGAACGGCCCTCTTCCAGGTTGGGATAGAGCAGGCCCGGATCACCGGCCAGGAATTTGGCCAGCGCCTTGCGGGTCGCAGCCACCACCAGCACGTCGCCGGGCCGGACGAGGTAATCCTCGAACGGCGGCAGGATCGCCCGTTCGCCCCGCTGCACCAGGCGCAGGGTCTTTTCCGGCAGGCTGGCGAAATGCCCTCCCGGCGCGCCCTTGCCAACCAGCTTGGAATCCGCCGAAACGGTGATCTGGGCGACGAAATGCCTGCCGGTTTCGTCGCTCATGTCATCAGCCAGTCCGGCCCGGTCCGGCAGCAACCGGGGCGCTATAAAAACCACATACCCCAGCCCCGCCGCCGCCATCACCAGTCCGGGGATGGAAAAGTCGAAAAACGAGAACGGCGCGACCTTCATCTCGATGAGAGCCGAATTGACGAGAAGGTTGGTCGACGATCCGATGAGCGTCGTCATGCCACCCAGCACGGCGGCGTAGCTCAGCGGGATCATCAGTTTCGACACCGAGCGGCCGTAACGGTGCGCCAGGGCTTCCATGATCGGGATGAAGATGACGACGACGGGAATGTTGTTGAGAAACGCGCTGACGGAAATGGTCACCACCAGGGCCACCAACATGGAGACGATCAAACCGGCGTTGCCGCCGCCAAGGCTCAGGATCAGCCCGGCGCCCCGGTCCAGGACTCCGGTGCGGATCATGCCCTGGCCCATCACCAGAAGCGCCACCACCGTGATCAAGGCCGGATTGGCGAAGCCCTGGAGGATGCGGGCGGGAGGCAGGGCCGCCGCCCCGTCGGCGCCGACGACCGGGAAGAAATGGAAAAATATCAACAGCACGCAGATGATGCCGAGCGACGTCATCTCCATCGCCGCGCGCTCGAACAGGTAAAAAACCAAGGCCCCGAGGATGAGGGCGAAGACCGCCCACATCTGAAACTCCGTCCCGGCGCTTAATTCCACTGCCATGGCCGAATTTTACCCTATTCCCCCGAGGGGAGCACGAAAGGGCCGGAAATCCCCCTCCAAAACATTAAATTAGCTTAGAAATCCGCCGTTTTTATTAAAAAATATGAAAAAATGCCGCCCTGTGACCGCCGTCACTGCATGGGCCGGTCAAAAGGGCCAATATGGGCGCCAAGAGAGCAACTTCTCCCATCTCATCCCTGTCTCTCCGCCGGGCCCCTTTCCCCCAAGGGGCCCGGAGCTTTTTCGGCCGTCCTCATTAGTCCGCCCTATTCGTCCGCGGGCCGCCAGGGCCTGATCCTCGGGAACCAGCGCGGCACGTTGGCCTTGTAGGTCCGGTAATCGCCGCCGAACCGGCGTTCCAACCCTTTCTCCTCCGACAGGGGAAAGTAGACCGCGTTGGCGGCGAAGAACAACAGCCCCCATGCCGCCAGCGGCCAGGATTGGTACAACAGCGCCTCGCCGGCGAGCATCAACAGCACGCTCGAGATCATCGGGTTGCGGACGTGCCGGTAAGGCCCCCGCACCACCAGCTTTTGAGGCGGGTCCCACGGCGCCGGCGTCCCCTGGCCGACAAGGGCGAACAGCCGCAGGGTCCAGCCGGCGAGCAACAGGCCGGCCGCCAAACTTCCCACACCGGCCCACAGTTGTCCCTGGCCCAGCCCCGCCCAGTTGCCGGCGTATCCGGTACCGGCGGCGGCCCAGAAAATGATCGCGGGTACCAAAACCAGGACCGTTCCCGGCAAGATCAGGATAGTCGGCAACAACCGCCCCGTCATTTCTTTCCTCCTTTGCCCCCCCGCCCGGCCGGGATTTCGGTAAAAGTCATAGGCCCCCGGCCGGCGCTGGCCAGCCGCCTTTTCAATCCGCCCCGGGCATGGTTTAAGGATGGATCGGACCTTTATAGCGTGTCAGGGTTGATCGCAATCACACGATCAACCCTGTGTTCAGACGCCCGTACATGCGTCACTGGGGGCTGACGCCCGCCACGCTCTAAACGGAGGAAACGGAAATGATCGCGGTGATTTTCGAAGTCAATGTCGATCCGGTCCAGGGTGAAAGGTATTTCGAACTGGCCCAGGCGCTCAGGGAAAAGCTGGACCAGGCCGACGGGTTCATTTCCATCGAGCGGTTCCAGAGCCTGGCCGACGAAGACAAATACGTGTCGCTGTCGTTCTGGCGCGACCGCGAGGCGATCGAGGCGTGGTATGCGGTGCCCAGCCACCGAGACGCCCAGGAGGAAGGGCGAAATGGGATTTTCCAGGATTACCGAATCCGCGTCGCCGAGGTCTTCCGCGATTACGACTTGGCCCACGGGCGTCCCGCCCTGTAAATGAAATCCCGGAAAGCCGAACAAAAAAAGCCGGGTTTTTTTCAAACCCGGCGAGTTAAACAGGGAGGCGTTCAGGGGCGAGGGGGGGATGGCCCTTGAACCTGAGTTGCCGCCTATTTAGGGGAGCGATGAGGGAAGCGGCAACTCGAGTGTCGCCATACTAGGGTAAGTATATGTCAGGAATTTCACCCTCCGGTTTCAAAATGTAACGAGATGTAATTCCCTTGAAATTTTATCAATGGCGAAATTCCCCCGTTTTCCGCGAAAACCCCAAACTCAGTCATGACAAAACCGCCTCCAGAGTTCCTTGAAATGCTGCGCCGGGCCGGTTTGGCGACGGATGAGACACCGGATTCACAGGAACTGACGGGTGGCGTCGCCTCCGATATCTGGCGCCTCGATCTCAGCCGCGGGACGGTCTGCGTCAAACGGGCGCGGGCGAAGCTGAAGGTCGCCCAGAACTGGCGGGCGCCGGTGGAGCGCAACACCTTCGAGGCGGCGTGGTTGGAAACCGCCAACCGGATCGTTCCCGGCGCCGCGCCGAAGGTCCTCGCCCACGATCCCGGCGCCGGCATGTTTGCCATGGAATATCTGGACCCCGGCCAATACCCGTCATGGAAGGACGACCTGCTGGCCGGGCGCGTGGATGCAGATTTCGCCGCCCGGGTGGGCAACCGGATCGCCCAAATCCACGCCGCCACCGCCGGCGACGATGCCGTCAAGGCCCAGTTCCCGACCGACGCCATCTTTCACGCCATCCGCCTCGCCCCTTACCTGGAAGCCACGGCGGCGGCGCATCCCGAACTGGCGCCGGCGCTGATCGACCTGTCCCGCGTCACCGGGAACACCCATGCGGCCCTGGTCCACGGCGACGTCAGCCCCAAGAACATCCTCGCCGGACCCGACGGGCCGGTGTTCCTGGACGCCGAATGCGCCTGGTACGGGGACCCGGCCTTCGATCTCGCCTTTTGCCTCAATCACCTGTTGTTGAAATGCCTGGCCCGGCCCGAGGCCGCGCCCGGGTATTTGGAATGCTTCGATGCCCTGGCCGGAGCCTACGGAGAAACGGTTTCCGATGGCACCAATGGCCCCTTGCCGGACGTCGAAGCCCAGGCCGCCCGGTTGCTGCCGGGGTTGTTCCTGGCCCGCATCGACGGCAAGTCGCCGGTCGAATACATCACCAACGAGGCGGACAGGGAAAAGGTCCGCCGCGCCGCCGGGAAACTGTTGTCGGACCCGGTGTCGCGTCTCGAAGACGTGCGCCGGGCCTGGACCGAAGAACTGGAATGGAGCCCGAGCGCATGAGCAAGACCAAGATCAAATCCACCCATGCCCGGCGGGTGTGGGATTCCCGGGGCCGGCCGACGGTGGAGGTCGAGATCACGCTGCGTTACGGCGCCCAGGGGCGTGCCATCGCGCCGGCTGGGGCGTCGGTGGGAACCGGCGAGGCGGTGGAATTGCGCGACGGCGGCGACGCCTTTGGCGGTTTCGGGGTCGAGGCCGCCGTCAGCGCCGTCAACGGAGAAATCGCCGCCGCCCTCAAGGGCCGGGACGCCACCGACCAGGACGCCCTCGACAAGCTATTGATCGAGCTCGACGGCACCGCCAATAAAAGCCGCCTCGGCGCCAACGCCCTAATCGCCACCTCGCTGGCCGCCGCCCAGGCCGCCGCCGGGTCGCAGCGCCTGGCGCTGTGGCAATACCTTCGCCAGGCCGATGGCGAAACCGGGACGCCGGTGATGCCGCTGCCGGAAATACAGATCTTCGGCGGCGGCGCCCACGCCGGGCGGCGCGTCGACATACAGGACTTCATGGTCATCGCCATCGGCGCCGACAGCTATGCCCAGGCCCTTGACTGGACCGCCGGCGTCTATCGCGCCGCCGCCCGGCTGATGGAGGACGGGGGCCTGCTCCAAGGCGTCGCCGACGAAGGTGGCCTGTGGCCGGCGTTCGACAACAACGAGGACGCCTTGGACATGCTGACCCGCGCCATCGAGGCGGCGGGGTTTGCCCCGGGCCGGGAGATGGCGATCTCGCTCGACGTGGCGGCGTCCGAGTTCGGCGCCAAGGGCAAATACAAACTCGCCCGCGACGCCAAGGAGATGGACTCCGACGGCCTGTCGGGGCTTCTGGTAGACTGGATCGAACGCTACCCCATCGTCGCCGTCGAGGACCCGCTGGCCGAAGGCGACAAGGAAGGCATGGTGCGTTTCACCTGGGCCGTCGGCAAGCGGGTGCAGGTGATCGGCGACGATTTCCTGGTCACCAGCGCCGAGCGCATCCGCAAGGCGGCCAGCGACGGCACCTGCAACGCGGCCCTGATCAAGCCTAACCAGGTCGGCACCCTGAGCGAGACCCGGGCGGCGATGAAGGCGGCCCGCAAGGCCGGTTTCGGGACCATCGTTTCGGCCCGATCCGGTGAATCCGAGGACACCGCCATCGTCCATCTGGCGGTCGGCTGGGGCGCCGGTCAATTGAAGGTCGGCTCGATCACCCGCAGCGAGCGGACGGCGAAATGGAACGAGGGCCTGCGCATCGCCGAGGCACTCGGTGGCCCAAAGGGCCAAAACAAGGGCGACAACAGGGGTGAAGACGGGCCACTGCCGCCGGCCTCAAGCTTTCCGTGGGGCCGTTAGGAAAATTCACGATCGTCGGGAATCGCCCAAGGCCGCAAGTGCGGCCCGCCGGTTATCCGGCGCGCACGCACAGGCGCGGACCACCGTGTCCGCTGCCGTGAGCGACAAATTCCTAGAGCGGTTCCAATTAAAACGGAATCGCTCTAGGGCCGGTTACCCGGGGGTGCTGGCCTGGCCGCGGAGGCGGTCGACCAGGACTCCGATCAAGCGCCGGAGCACACGGTCGCTCTCCTCCAGCCGGTCGAGACGCTGCTGGAAGGATTGGCGGGAAATCAGGCTGACCTCGGTGTCCGACAGCGCCCTGGCCGAGGCCACATGCGGCTGGCTGTCGATCAGCGACATTTCGCCGATGATCTCGCCGCGCCCGACCGTCGCCAGCACGTGCTCCTGGTTTCCCGACGAGCGGAAAATTTCCACCTCGCCGGAGACGACAAGATAGGCCACCTCATCGAACTCGTTTTCCTCGAAAATGAGTTCGCCAGCCTTGATTTCCTGGTTCTCGCTGGTGGGGCCGCTCATGTCCTTCTTTCCCACGTCAACGGTGTATTTATTTGTACCCTTCTTTAGCACCTTTTTACCACCACCCTTCGCCCTCTGGACCAGTTCGTCGAGACTGGCGGACAGCCCCTGGCACCAATCCTCGGGCAAGGAGTCGTTGTCGAGCCGCCGCTTCAGCTTCTCGACCACCAAGGCGACCTTTTCCGGGCTTTCGGTATCGTGCATCAGCGAGGCCAGGAAGCTCAACTGCTGGGATATTCTGTCCAGCGCCTGCTGGATCACGTCGCCTTCCTTCTCGAACACCGCAGAGGCCGCCAGATCGAGGAGGAAGCCCAAGCGCACGGCACGGTTGGGCATCAGGTCGAGCAGGTGGTCGATGGCCTGCTCGGCGCTCAGGTCGCTTTCGCCCTTGGTGAGCGTGATGCGGGCGCGGCCAACGACCGCGGCGCCCATCCCCGGCCCGCCCATGAGGCCGTCGTCCTCGGCCAGTTCCCTGACCAGGACGGCGAAGGCTTCCCGGTCGACGGTCTTGCCTTCCCGGGTCAGGGGGCGGATGCCGCCGATTTCGTTCTCGACCCTTTCCAGCAGCACCTGGCGGGTCAACGGCATGTCCAGCCGGGCGATCATGTCGTTCAGCTCGACGATGCACGAAATCGGGTTTTTCGGCGGCTGGCAGCGCCCGCAGCTTAGGTTGATGAGCTTGCGGTTGGCGGCCGCCACGTCCGGCTGGCCGCCCAGGACCTCCATCACCGCCGCCGCGCCGTCGAGGATCTCGGCGGTGATCTCGTCCAGGTAGGCCACCGCCTCGGGGCCGGGATGGTCGCGGGACAGGCCGATCAGCAATTGCAGTTTTCCGTCGCCGTCGCGGCACGAGGTGATGTGGGAGGCCATGGCGCCGCGGATGACGAATTCGCGGTTTTCCTCCTTCTCCCACTGCCCGGCGCCGTCGATCAGCGAGTCTAGTCCCTTGGCCTTCAACAGCGCCGAATATTTCTCCGCGTCGGCGGACGTCTTCGCCCGTTCCTTGATGATGTCGAAGGTCTTGAAAAGGGCGTCCGTGCGTTTTGCCGGCTGTTCGCCCGTCGCCTTGGCCTGAATGGCGCCGATCCTTTGCATGGCCGGGGCAAACATCCTGTCGTTCCTTTCGAACATCAGCAACTGGGCCGGGTTGTAGATCATCTCCAGCGCCGTCATGCCCTGATCGTCCAGGTAGTTGCGGAGCAGCCGCCCGGCGGTGCGCCGGGCCGGGAAACGGTAGAAATCGATGAACTCGGCGCACAACGGCGCGTCCTCGACCGGGTTGAGCTTGATCACCTTGTCGTCACGGTCGATGCTTTCCTCGAAGATGATCTCTTCTTCGCCGGTGCGCTCGTTTTCGGCGACCACGCGCACGCCGTCGTGGTTGGCCGCCTTCAGCAGTTCCTCCGCCACCTCCAACGCCGCCGAGCGGGTCGCATGGGTGGAATCGATAATCCACCGCTTCCCTTCGCCCACGAATACCTCGTAGGTCTTGCCGGCGAAATTTTTCGGCATGTCTCCCTCAA
>Ga0208113_1000652_pt1 | contig 17139 bp, 18 predicted proteins | sample Knorr_S7_td_NADW_FD_185598 | JGI IMG/M metagenome (GOLD analysis project Ga0208113, IMG submission 185598) | Marine microbial communities from Southern Atlantic Ocean transect - Knorr_S7_td_NADW_ad_2505m_LV_A (SPAdes) (version 2) | ecosystem: Environmental > Aquatic > Marine > Oceanic | place...
ACCACCTTACGGGCTACGGGACCCGAGCGTTGAGGAGAAGAGGGTGCTATTCGTCTGCCGAGTTGACCGGATAGCGACATTCGGAAAGCCTTGAACCGCATTGGGTAGGTAAAGGTTATAAACTAACCTGTCGCCGATGACCCGGCCTACCTAGAGGCCCTCCAGAGGGAAGCAAGACTAGCTGCCAGACTCAGCCACCCCAATATAGCCACAGTCTACGACTTCCAGGTGGAAGGCGACATAGCCTACATCGTCATGGAGTTCGTCCCTGACGGGGTTGATGACAAGGGCCGCCCTTCCGGGTATCCCTATGATGCCCACCCACATCATGGCTTTTTACCCCGCCCAGTAATAGTCCAATAGCCAGAGTCCCGTAGCGAATTTCAGGCGATGCCCGGCCTCAGGGCTTCCCGGTCGGTGGTCTGCTCGAACGTGTGTCCCATCCGGCACAGTAAGGATTCCGAAAGGTGCCTTCCCCTGAACTGAATGATGAGCGGCGACCCTTCGCTATTCTTGCCACAAAGCAAGGACCCGCTGGAATCATAAGGAACCGTAAACCGGCCCAATTTGGGTCGTCAAGCAAAAACATGGGCCCGTACATCTCCTCCAAAGTGATTGGGAAGGCCGGGGAAGTGCAATTGCCAGTCAAGCGCCGATTGCTGATGGCTTATACTCTGCATGCTCAGCCAGATTTGCTACAGCGAGGTAAACCATGCGTGTTGCAGGCAAAGTAGCCCTGATCAGCGGTGGCGCCGGAGGGATCGGCGCGGCAACAGCCAAATTGCTGGCCGAAGAAGGCGCAGCCGTGGTGATCGCCGACCTCCTGGAGGACGAAGGCCGGGCCACTGAAGCCATGATCGCCGAGTCCGGCGGGAAGGCTTTGTTCGTGAACCTGGATGTCACCAGCGAAGATAGTTGGGGCAACGCGGTTCAGGCCGCGGTCGCTAGCTTCGGCAAGTTGGATATTTTGGTCAACAATGCTGGCGTCAGCCGCCGTTTCGGAGTGGAGGAGACTTCCGCCCAAGAGTGGGACTACGTCATGGATGTGAATGTGAAGGGAGTGTTTCTCGGCACCAAGGCCGCCATCCCCGAGATGCGGAAGGCCGGCGGCGGCTCCATCATCAACATCTCTTCGATCTATGGGTTGGTCGGCAGCGCAACCTCGGCGGCCTACCACGCTTCCAAGGGCGCGGTGCGAATCTTCAATAAGTCCACCGCCATCCAGTACGCCTCCGAAAACATCCGGGCCAATTCGGTCCATCCGGGATTCGTAGATTCGCCCATGACCAGGGCTCATCATGACGACCCGAATATCCATGAAGAGCGGGTCGCCAAGATGCCCCTGGGCCGCATGGGTCAGCCGGAAGACATCGCGGCCGGCATCCTGTATCTGGCCTCGGACGAGTCGGCCTTCGTCACCGGGGCCGAACTGGTCATCGACGGCGGCATGACCGCCCAGTGAGAGGCTCAGCCTCGCTTTCGGGGGCTTGTCCACTCTGTGTCAAACCCTGAGGATTGCGACTGGTTGGAGACGCCCAAAGGAAACGTGGCCATGCCACCTTGCGTAGGCGCGTGGCTGTGCCTATAATTTAGTTCGTCCCAACGGCAAGGGGCGGTTAGCTCAGTGGTTAGAGCGCCTCGTTCACACCGAGGAGGTCGGAGGTTCGACCCCTCCATCGCCCACCATGCAGTTTGGGACCGCAAGAGTCCGGGTCGTCAGCCTGGCTCTCAGATGCCGAGGTGGCGGAACGGCAGACGCGCTGCGTTCAGGGCGCAGTGTCCTTACGGATGTGTGGGTTCAAATCCCACCCTCGGCACCACCAAAGCTAACAGTCATCAGCGATCAGCGCCATCTGGCGCCGGTACTCCTGAATACCGATAGCTGACAGCTTCATAACGCGCTTGTAGCTCAGCGGATTAGAGCACTGGCTTGCGGAGCCAGGGGTCGTGGGTTCGAATCCCGCCAAGCGCACCACTTTTCCCCTCTTCAGGCGTCGATAGAATTCCCCGCTCCGCCGCATGTTTAGATGGTAACTACCCGAAATCGACTTCGGCGAAAGAAACAATATGACAAACATCGTAGCGATGAATCTTGATGAAACTGCTAACCAGCGGACATTTGCCGACGGGAGCAAGCGGACGGTGGTGGTCTTGGCGTCGGTTGCAGTTGGCAGAGGAGAATACCTGCCAGGATGGAAATGGTCGGAACACGCCAGGACTCAGACTGCAAAGAGTTCTGAAGCTCACGCTGCCCAACACAAGGTAGAAACGTTCTACAGTGGCCGGGATTAACCAAGGCCGCCGGTCCTAGAATACACATCACCGTAACTTCACAATGGACCGGTCAAGTTCAGGACAGGACGTGGTCGATGACGTATCGACCTAGGCTGCGGTTCTCCCTGAAGTTGGTTATTTCCAGTCCTTGGCCGTAGGCGATAACTGGAATGTCAAGTTCGTGCGATGAGCCGTGACTGCGCAGGTTCTGAGGCAGGGTCACCTCGGACGGGTCACCGAAGACAACGTCATGACCTCCCAGCGCCATGATATCTCCGATGCGCTCCGGCATCAGCTTGAAACGGCTGGCTGCGTCCTCCCGGGACAAGGCTTCCTCTACGCCATCTATGTTCCTGAGGATCTCCAACGCGGGCCCAGGGTTGTCGTTGGTTCCCTCTAGGTGGATATAGATGCAGCCGCCCAGGTTGGAATGATGCGCGGTGTATTGGTCCTTGATGATTGGGATGGCCCGGGCCTTGATACCGGCCCTGGCCAGGCCTTCGGGCAGGTGGAGCATGCGGGATTTCGATGACATGCCGTGGTCCGCGGTCACCAGGAACCTGGCATCTGGCAAAGCGTCCACCAGCTTCCCGATGCCCTCGTCCAGCATGGCGATGTGGCGGGCCGACTCGGGCTCGTCCGGAGCGTGGGAATGCATCGCATAGTCGGTGGTCGTTAGGTATACCAGGTCGAAATCGCTCTGCGATAGGATGAACCGCCCGGCGTCCAACACCCAACGGTTGACCTCCAAAGAGTAGATATCGGGCGGGGTCCCAACGCCGTTGACCACCCAATCGGGGGGCTGCTCCGATGACACGCTCACCGTTGTGCCGTCGCTCAAAAGGCGGCGGAGTTTGTCTTTGGCGGTGACCAGCAGCGAGCGCATGCCCTTGTTCGTAGCCCGCTGGAACATGGTCTCGGATCGGAGGTATTCCGGCGATTCCATATAATGCTCGCCGCCTTGCTCCCGGTCCAACCAGTAGTTGGAGGTGATGCCGTGGCTCTCGGGATAGCTGCCGGTCACCAGAGACACGTTGTTCACGTTGGTGACCGAAGGCATCATGCCCCGGACGTTAAGCCGGGTCCCAGCCGTCGCCAGTTCCTCCAGTCTGGGCGCTGGGCACAACTCCAGGTACTCTGGGTCGAGGCCGTCGATCATGATGATTATCGTCGTGGTCATAAGTGCCTCAGCAGGTGACTGGGTCGCAAATTGGATATACTGTATTGTAAGCGGCGGCCTATCGCAACCAAGTTGACAGCTACCGCCACCCCCGTGTGGTAATATCTCAGGGAAAGGTAAATGACAGAGGAGTAAGTCGAATGGCTACAATGATTGATGGCGAGTCGTATCTGGGCAAAGTCCTGGTGCGGCCTCTGAGTGAATCCGGCGATGTGACGATGTATCTATGGCCCGTCAGGTGCCTGAAGAGCAAGATGGGCGGACCGACCTTCGGCGTCGACGTCAACGGCGAGGAAGTCATACGCTACGACCCCCACGGCCCCCGCGGCCACTGGCACAAGGGCGGTTATGACAAGCTGGGCGCCGGCGGCTCCCACACCGAGTTCCCCGATGACGTCAGAGACATCCAGGGCCAGATCGCCTGGGCCTTGGACCAGATCAAGAACACCGGCGCGGACCTGCTGGTCGAAGCCGGCTTCCCCGACGCCGCCAAGTCGCTGGACCAAGAGATGGTCGGAGCAGCCTCGGAGGCGATTGTCAACCACCTGGCGGAACAGGGCGACCTGATCGCCAAAGCCATTGATGAAGGACTGATCGCAGCCTAAAGACCCTTTTTCAGGCGTGATTGACCAGCTATTGGCCGGTGTCCCGAATAAACGGGACACCGGCCTTGTTATTTAGGAGACCCAAGAATGGCAGTCGACCAATGGCAGGACCGCATTGAAGCTTTGGAAGAAAAAGTCACGGGGTTGCAGTCGCAACTGGACTTGCGGACCAAGGAGCTGGCCTACCTGTACATCCACTCCAACTGGACCCTCATCCGCTGGTACCTGACCCGAGAGCAGGACCAGAGCGGCCAGGGCTCGGAGACGTACGCCCGGGCAAAGAACGCCGAGACCCTCATCGACCGCCAACTAACCCGCAACCTGAGGGACGTCCACTTTGAGACGCAAGCGATGGACGTTGCCTACAGCTGGCGCATCGAAGCCACGGTGGTCCTGAAGGAGAACGGGTACACGTTTTTTGACTAGTTACCGATAGAAATTTATGCAGTTCTGCTCCGTTGTCCAGTCTTCGTAGACGAAGGGATTGACCGGCTCAAAACTGTTGAAGGGCTTGAACCAGTCGTTGAATTCCAGGTTGTTGGGCAGGGGGACCCTTTTATCGAGGTTGATTCCAGGAGCGTCCGGGGCGGCACAGTATAGGTCCAAGAAGTCGGTGTCCCGGAAGGCCAGGGCGGTGAACTTTCCGAAGTCGGCGTCGATACGCCGGACGTCTTTCAAGATGGTGGAGGCCTGTTGGAGGAGGATGTGCAGCGCGAACGCTTCGGCTGTTGACCTGGGGACCGGCGAGGCCCTTTGCGGCTGGACCAGTCTTTCCGCCACCGAGGTCATGCAGATGATGAACCGGTGGCAGAAGAGAGATGTGTAACGGTCGACGTGTTTCTTCGGCAGCCAGTCGGCGATCTGTTCGATCTTCCCGGCGTCGGTGGGGGAGATCTTGAAATAGGCGTCCAGAAAATCCGAGTATGCGATCTCGAGAGCGATTCTGTGACTCTCGGGGAGTTCTTCCTTCCAGCCTTCGGCGATCATATAGACCTTTGTGGGATAGCGCTTATCCGCGCCGTTCGACCGGAGTTGCGCATCGTAATTGAGAATGGGTTGCCGGACGGTACCAGTCTATACAGGTTTGGCGTAAGATTGCCATCGAAATAACGCTAGAAGGAAACCATGACCACCAAAGCGAAATTCTGCCCCCACTGCGGTGAGCCCCAACCCGAAACAGAAGCTTCATTCTGCCAGGGATGCGGCTCCCTCGTAATAATCCTGGACTCCGGCATCCCATGCGCCCGATGCCAAGGCCTGATCCAAGACACGGACCTCTACTGTATGCACTGCCAGCACTTTACGTCGTCTGATGCCTGAGGTGGTTTTGTAAATCTGGCCTTTGTTCTTGCCGAAAGTCCTCCGTATGGCCCCGGGCCAAGACCTCCGAAATTTGCCATCATTTTGCGCGGGTAGGGGTAAGGCCCTCTGATTGACTCTGAGGATTCTTACAACTTGAGAAGAATCCGATATTAAGGCGAGTGCGCTCAAACGAATTGCCAATACCTTATCTTTGGGGGAGTGCTTTCGACGCAATCTCCAGTACTTGCTCAATCGATACCGGCTTGCGCAAACAAGTAATCGCTCCCTCCCTTAAGGCTGTTTTAATCAAGGATTGGTCAGCATGTCCGGTCATCATGACCGGCCATCATGACCACCATGCACCCAGGGAGGGTTTCCTTAATCTTCAAGAACGTTTCAACGCCATCGATGCCGGGCATGCGAATATCCATAAATACCAGATCGAATGGACTCATCGAGGCGAGCTGTATGGCTTGGTACCCATCTTCGGTGGAAACGACGCCCCAGCCCTCGTCCTGCAATATTTCATGAATGGTGGTTCGAAAGTCTCGATCGTCGTCGACAATCATGATGGCGTCAGCCATGTGGTGGGTCTTCTCGAGACGGTTGCCGTGCGGGTAATACTACTTCGAACACCATCCCGGACGGCGAATCTTCATTTCGCCGGGCGAGAATCGTTCCGCCGTGCTGCGTGATGATTTCTTGGCAAACGGCCAATCCCAGACCGGTGCCTTGAATCTTTGTGGTAAACAGCGGGTCAAATATCTTCCCGAGGTGTTCATCACTTATGCCTTCACCGGAGTCGATGAAATGGATCGCCACATGGCCGTTTGTTACTCGGGCTAATATTGTCAGTCGCCCTCCATGGGGCATCGCGTCTTGGGCATTGTTGGCCAAGTTCAAGAACACGCGCTGCAATTGAACTCCGTCGGCCATGCGGGCCGCCGTGGAGGCATAGTATTGGTAGATCTCGATTGCGCCGTTGGGCGTTGTCGCCCCGGGATGCACTATGGGAACAGACACTTCCACTAGGGTGCCCAGGCGCCGCTCTCGGTCGTTGTCTACGTTCTCAGGGACCTTGATCGCGATAGGGGTTTCGCCTTCGAAGGCCTTCATCAAGTTTAATTTGTTTGGGAATCTTTCGCCGACCTGAGTTGGGTCATCGGAGTAGATAACTGTGCCGTCTTTTGCCCAAAGCTTGATCCGGGCGGTCCGCTCAGGGACGACGGAATCCTGGACGAATTGATGGAAATGCTCATAACGTTCACCGGTCATGGCCACTTCCAGGTCTGCTGGAGTCAGGGCCCTGGTAATCCTCGGAGATGAGGAGTCGACCGCATCTTCGATAAAATGATTAATGGCATCGGACCGAATCTTCCCAGTCAGAATGATGGCCAACAATACCGCAGTAATGATCATGACCGCCTACAGCTACAAAGGCGCCACTTGACCCACTCCACAACAGCGGACACCACCCCCACCCATGGCTGAATCCAACCTGCCCTTCAGGGTAGTCTCCAACGTAATCCATGCCCACTAGAGGTGGTACTTCGTGGCTATGGGGACGGCGCTACAGTTGACCACCAACTTTGTTAGTCAGGCCTTCATCCCGGCCAAGTTATCGCCCCCAGCCTCGCATCATTGTTGACCAGCAGTGTTGCTGCGCCTTTGGGGTTGTCCCGGTGGAAGTGGATCTCCTGCGCGGGGTTATAGATATCCCGGTAGTCTCGAGTGGTCTCCTCCGGCGGCAGGCCTTCCTGACCCCTTGCCAAGGCGCGTTCCAAGGCCGTCTCGAACCCGCATTCGATCCAGACGGACCGGTCGTAATGGGCTTGGAACTCACGCTTCAAGAGATAGATTCCCTCTAGCGCGATGACATCTACGTCGGCGAACTCGTAGATGCGCCGCTCGTACTCTGTTGATGTTTCCTCGGCGTAGTTAATCTCGACGCGTAGTGAACGTTGGTCGCGCAGCGGAAGAACCGTTTCGGCGAACATTTCCTCGAACCGGATCGCATGGTTGTAATAATGCTCGGGCGGACCGGAGGCATCGAAGCGGTCAATGTTCAGCCACGCATCGACGTTTATAGCGACGGCGCGCACGCCTTTGTCCCGCAGGGCGCCAACCAACCGCTCAGTGAAATAGCCTTTGCCACCCGCGTCGATACCGGACATCGCGGTCAGTACGCTCCGCTCGGCAGAGACCGTCCTTCTGGCGTCCAGAATCTCGTCAATAACGACCTGCAAGGTCCGAGCCGCTTTCGCCACGCGCCTACTTAGCCTCTTTGCATCGGCGGATAATCTCGGTGGTTGAGATCGTCGGAGTATAAGGTACCGTGCGGAATATCCCGATTGCGATGGGGTCTTTGTAGCAGAGCTCAATCTGCTCTCGAGAGTAATCGTCACCATGGACCACCAGGTCAATCTTGTGTTCCTCTATCCACGCGGCGTCCGTGATCCAGGGCGCATCGGGCACCACTTCGTCTACGTAGCGGCACCCGCCAACGCAAGCGATCCGCTCTGCCATGTTCAATATGGGGTCCCGTTTATTGGCCTGGATCGTCTCATCAGAGTTGACGCCGACCAAGAGGTAATCCCCAAATGCGCTGGCCTTCTTGAGAAACTCGACATGCCCGTAATGGAACAGATCAGCCGCCATGTCTACGTACACTCGTGTCAAAGTACGACCCCCTTTACCTGTCAGGCGCTCGATGACGGTCCCAGAACAAGCATAGGGGTTAAGCTTGTAATTTGGAAACTCTTTAGAGTGCCATTCTGGTAGCCCCACCCCCACCCCCACCTCTGCTATACTGACCCCGACCAACTATCTCTCCCCCAGCTACACAGGCACCGCTTGACCCACGTGATGACAGCCGTCCTGGCAGGCGCCTCCACTCATGGCTGAACCGAACCTGCCCTCCAGGGTAGTCTCCAATGTAGCCCACGCCCACTATGGGTGGTACATCGTGGGTATGGGGACGGCGCTGCAGTTGACCACCAACTTTGTCAGCCAGGCGTTTGCCATCTTGGTGGTGGTCATGCGGGACAACTTTGGGTGGTCGCTTACGGCAATCGTCCTAGCCTATTCGCTCCGCAGCATCGTCGGCGCGCTTTTGGCGCCCTACGCCGGGATCATGGGCGACCGCTACGGCGCAAAGCGGGTGATGCTGGTGGGCGCTGCGTTCTTCGCCGGCGGGCTGGTGCTCCTCAGCACCATCACCCAGATCTGGCAGCTATTCATCTACTACAGCATCGTCTTGGGCATCGCCCAAGCCATGTTCCGGGTCAATATACCCACCACCGTCGCCGCCTGGTTCAAGAAGAAACTGGGCGTCGCTGTTGGCATCCAGCAGTCGGCCGGCGGCATGGGCGCGTCGGTGCTGGCCCCCGGACTGACCATCCTGCTGACCCAGACCGACTGGCAGACCGCATTCATGCTCATCGGCACCATCGGCGGGGCCCTGGTGTTCGCCCTATTAGCCTTCTTCCACGGCGAACCGGCCGACCGCGGCATGCGGCCCTACGGCACCGACGAGAACGACAAAACTCCGGTGGAGGCCTTCACCAGCGCCGTGTCCAAGGTCCGGAGCCAGGTCTTCTTGAAACACGCCAGGCAGACCAGGGCCTTCTGGTTCCTGCCGCTGGTCCACCACCTGGGCTGCGTCGGTCATTCCATCGTTATGGTCCACGGCGTGTTTTACGCCACCACCAAGGGCGTGTCCCTGGAGGCCGCCGCATTCATCATCAGCATCTACTCGTTCAGCAGTGTCGCTAGCCGGTTGATGGTGCCCATCCTGGCCGACCGCCTGGGCGCCAAGGGCGTGATGGCCTGTTTCTACTTCATCCAGGGCGCGGCCGTGCTGATGCTTTTCTGGACGACCGAACCGTGGCAGTTTTACATCTTCGCCGTGGTGTTCGGAGTCGGGTTCGGCGGCGAGATGTCGGCCTTCCTGGTGGTCAACCGCCAGTATTTCGGCATGGGCCCGGTGCGGACCGTCTTCGGCGTCCAGAGCATGGCCTCGGGTCTGGGGATGGCCCTGGGCGGTCTGGTCGGCAGCGTGATCTACGACGTCTTCGGCTCCTATAACCTGGCCTGGATCGTGTCACTGGTCGGCAGCCTGGGCGGCATGATGGCCATCTTCGCCATGGAGTCCACCAAGCAGGTGCTCATCCCCGACTGGGAGCAGTCTCTACCGCAAGAGGCCAAGACCCCCGCGCCGGCTGACTAGGGGCGAAATCTCCCCAACCCCCTTTACCAAAGGGGGCTCCGTTCTTCCCCCTTTCGAAAAGGGGTGCCGAGGGGGATTTTGTCCTGACCGGACCTTGCGGCCTACCGGAAGATCACATCCAAGGAATAACGGTTCCCGTCAACTAAGTCGTTGCTGAAAGTGCCAGACGCTGCACGCTTGTGGTCCGGGCCACCGACAATCAAGGCAACCAACAGCCGGTGGGCCCCGAATGGAACATCCAAGGCATGGGCAACAACATGGCGCAGACGGTGGAAGTGATCGTCGAAGCAGGCTGAGCCTGCACTCAATTACCTCCGGTGGCGGGCAAGCTATCCCATTCCCGTCAATTCCCACAGAGAGCCAAAACCCCCCAAACCCCCTTTAACAAAGGGAGACCAAGGGGGATTTTTCTCCCTGGCAAGGAGTTCATCCCCTTAATGAGCCATACCCCGCAACTGTCATCCTGAGGAGCGCCGTAGGCCGACGAAGGGTCTGCCATGGTGATGTTTGGCAGACCCTTCGCTTCACTCAGGGTGACATCAGTGCAGGGTGGTTCGAATTGAAAACATGGTGACGGCGCAGCGGACATCGCAAATCCCCCATTGAGGCCTACCCCTACTCAAGGTAAACTGTCCCGAAACCAACCAACGTCGTCTGCTGAAAGCTGATGGCTGCCAGCTGACGGCGGCTCTGAAGGAGCTACCCGTGCGCATTGATGTCCACAGCCACCTGGTCTACCTACCCTATCTGGAGTACCTGGCGGGACGCAGTTCCCTGCCCCAGGGCGTACTGCGGGGCGGGACCTATTTCGTTAGCTGCACCGGCGGCTACCAACACGCCTCGCCCATCGTCCACGCCGACATCGACCAGAAGCTCAAGGACATGGAAGACCTGGACATCGGTATGTCGGTCCTCAGCCACGGCATGCCTGGCCCCGAGCTGTTGGGCGGGCTCGAGGCCGACGACTGGGCCTCGCGCATCAACGACCACCTGGCCGAGGTGATTCAAGCCCACCCCGGCAAGTTTCAGGCTTGGGCCACACTGGGCTGGGGCAGCGCCGAACGCACCATCGCCGAGATTGACCGCTGCGTGAACCAACTGGGCTTCAAGGGCGTCTATATCTTCTCCAACATCAACCAGAAGACCCTGGACAGCAAAGAATTCTGGCCCGTCTACAAGTACATCGAGAGTCTGGGCGTGGCCATGGATATGCACCCCACGGCGCCCATCAACATGAACGGCATCGACCACCGTCCATTGGTCCCCGGCATGGCTTTCATGTTCGACACCACCCTGGCCACGGTGCGCATGGTGATGAGCGGCGTTTTCCAGGAATACCCAGACCTGAAACTGATCGTCCCCCACACCGGCGGGTTCGTACCTTTCATCCGCGGCCGTGTTGGCCGGATGATTGACGCCTGGACCTCGCCCGACGACTGGGCAGACCTGTCAGACTCCTCCCAGGCCTACTTCGACAAGATCTACCTGGACACCGTGGCGCACAGTCCGGAGGCCCTGGAGTACTGCTACAAACTCTACGGCGCCGACAAGCTGCTCTACGGCACCGACCACCCCTTCGCCCACTTCGAGGTGTTCAACGAGATGATCGACAACCTGGAATGCTCCGAGTCCGACCGCGAGTTGATCAATCACGGCAACGCAGAGAAGTTGCTGGGGCTATAATCGAGGGCTATCGGGGGGGAGGGCGGAAATCCCCCTCGGTCCCCCTTTACGAAAGGGGGAAGACTAGCCCCCCTTTGTTAAAGGGGGTTGGGGGGATTTCCGCCTGCCAACGCCGAGATCAAGCCGAAGGCCCTCGACGCAATCGGGGCTGACAGCTTCTCCAAAGGAGACACCATGAACCTCAGAGATTCCGTCATCATTGTCACTGGCTCGGCCACCGGGTTGGGCGCGGCCATCGTGAAACAGGTGGCGGGCAAAGGCGCGCGGGTGGTCATTAACTACACCAAGAGCGAGAAAGAGGCCCACGAGACTGAGGCCGTCTGCGACTATCTGGGCGTGGAATCCCTGTTATGTAAAGCGGACATCTCGTCGGACGAGGACTGCCGGCGCCTGGCTGCCGAGGCCATGGAGAAATGGGGGCGCATCGACGGACTGGTCAACAACGCCGCCCGGTCGGTCTTCGCCAACAACAACGACCTGGAGACCCTCACCGGCCAGGATTTCATGGACGTCTACTCGGTGAACGTGGTGGGGACCTATCAGATGACCCGGGCGGCCGCTCCCCATATGAAAGCCCAGGGAAACGGGTCCATAGTTAACGTGTCGTCCATCTCCGCCCTCACCGGCGCCGGCAGCTCCATCGCCTACGCCGCCTCCAAGGGCGCGCTCAACACCATGACCACCGCCCTATCCCGTGCGCTGGCCCCCGAGATACGGGTCAACGCCGTTCTGCCCGGCGCCTTCCCCTCCCGCTGGTGGGCCGACGGCTTGGGCGAAGAGGGGGCCAAAAATCTTTTCGAAAAGCTCACCGCACAGGTCCCCCTAAAATCCGTCGCCGACCCGGAATCCGTCGCCCGCACCGTGGTTTGGCTCCTGGAAGACGCCGGCTTCATCACCGGCGAGATGATCAAGATTGACGCGGGCATGCACCTGCTGGGGTTTCAGCCGTAGCCAAACTGGTGCCACACTAGATCTTTCTAAAAACCTGCACCCTCCCGTGCGCCACATCCGCGCCGTAGATGTTGCCGGTCGAGTCAGTGTAGACGTTGTGGGATTGCTCGAAGGTGCGGCCCCGGGCCAGTAACTCGCCGTCTAGGCTCAGGATACTGATGCGAGGAACTTGGTCGGTTACGTAGACCGTGCCGGCGCCGTCGATGTGGACGCCCATGGGCTTTTTGAAATCGGTCCACTCTTCTATGAATTCGCCTTGGGGACTGAAGATCTGCACCCGGTTGTTCTCTCGGTCCGCCACGTAGATCCGTCCGTCGGGTGACACCCGGACGCTGTGGGGCACTCGGAACTCTCCGGGGCCGCTGCCCGGATCTCCGAAAGACGTTATGTAATCCCCCGAAGCTGAGAACCGGTGGACGCTGGAGTTGCCGTAGCCGTCGGCGACGAAGATGTCTCCGGCCAGGGGGGACCCTGCCGGCGCGACACACATGTCCGCCGGGTGATTGAATGGCGCCTGCAACTCCGCCCGGTCTCGGGTGCCCAGGGACATGACCAATTCCCCCTCTCGTGTGTATTTCAGTATCTGATGGGCGTCGCGATCGGCCAGGTAGATTCCGTCGTCGGGCCCCACGTAGACGAGGTGCGCGTCGGTCGGCACCCCGTTCTTCCGCTGCCACTGGGCTACCAGGTCCCCTTCGCGGTCAAAGACCAGGACCGGCGGATCGCCCCGCTGGAATACGTACAGGTTGTCCTGCGAGTCCACCGCCACCGCGCTGGGCGCCTGAAAATCCATCCCCGAGGGCAGGTTTGCCCAATCGGGCCGGTACTCGTACCGGTAGTTGCCCATTCCGATGGTGACTGGCATATTTGTTCCTCAGTTGATCTATATTCCGGCCTGGAGAGAATGCCGGAAGTATACACGCGCCCCCAGATAACCCGGTTGCGCCGGCGGTAGACGCCGCCCCTAATCCTTGCCAGAATAAATCCCATAATTCCGCCGCGTCGTAAGACGCATAACAGGAGATAAAGAAATGGGACCCAAACTCGTTGAATACCTGAAGTACGAAGCCGAAGACACCGGTATCGCCTGGATCACCTTCAACCGGCCCGAACGCCGCAATGCCCTTATGGGCAACTCCCAGGAGAACTCCACCGTGGCCAAGGTGGGCGAATACATGCGGGCAGCCGATGACGACCCGGAGGTCCGGGTGATCGTGCTCACCGGCGAGGGCCAGGGGTTCTGCTCCGGGGCCGACATGCGCCGAGACAACGACCCATCCGTGCTGGGCGAAAACTTCGTGGGCAACCGCGACCACACCGAAAGCCCCGACTTCATCCGTCAGCATTTCTTCCACGGGTTCACCCAACTGCACCGCGATATATCTCTCATCCGCAAGCCGACCATCGCCATGATCAACGGCGCTGCGGTGGGCTCGGGCATGGACATGGCCCTCCACTGCGACATCCGCGTCGGCTGCGAAAATACCCAGTTTGTCGGCTACCACCAACTGGGCCAGATATTCGAGAATGGCGGGAGCTACTATTTGCCCAAGATGGCCGGACTCGGCCGGGCCCTGGAGTTCGCTTACACCGGCCGGCTGGACGCCGAGCGGGCCTACCAGTGGGGAATCCTAAATTACCTGGTGGACTCCAGCGAATTGGAGCAGACCACCCGCGACCTGTGCGACCGCATCATGCGGGTGCCGCCCATGGTCCAGTGGGTCAGCAAGCGGATCATGCGCACGGCCGCTGACACCACCCTGGAGAACACAATGGTGCTCACCTCCAACGCCGGTGGAATATTAGGCGGCTCGGAAGACGCCGACGAAGCCCGTCTGGCATTCTTGGAGAAGCGCGCCCCCGTCTTTAAGGGACGTTAGCCGGAAAATAGTTCCGGATTCAGCGTGTAGGCGTTTACCATGAAGGTGCCCGCTCTCGTGGATGAGCCTGTCTAAAACACCTGAGTCAACTGGTAGATACTCTCGTGGCGGTGTGTGACAATGGAAGCCAGTTTCGCGCCGTCCCTAGGCACAACAATGGGTGGTTAGCTCAGTTGGTTAGAGCACCTGCTTTACACGCATATGACCCATAGCGCTGTGCTAACGTAGCTATGAACCCAAGCAAAACGTGTACAGTTATGTGCTCTCATTTCGGGCGAAAATTGACCATTAACTCTTAATCAGTAGTTTCTTGGTTCGGCCCCGAGCGGGCCACCAACTTTTAGGCATGAAAAAGCCCAGATTACTAGAATCTGGGCTTTTCTTTTTTCGGTTTGACCTTATTGGTCTTATTTTCCCCAAGGACCAGCCTATATCATCAGCGATTACGGTCCCACTGAGAACTTCTGTATTCGGTGATTCAGTCTGTCTGCAACAGCTACATTCCCCGCACTGTTAATTGTGTTGTGCGTCACAGAATATATAGGGTGTTTGTGATTTAATGCAGAAGCAAGCGATAGGTGTAGTGTCAAATGGGCCATTGATTGTACGTCGTTAGCCGATGGCCACTTTTTACTACTATTAAACACTTCCAACTCATCGGCCGCTGATCTGGCCGGCATGATAAAGCAGCCAATTAATCGTCACCGGTGAGCAAGATTGGAGGGATAATGTACGTAAGAGCGGCTACCGTTAGCATTCGGCCAGGAAAGATGCAGGAAGTGATCGATCTTCATAATGACTCGTTGATTCCGGCGGACAAGGCCCCAAAAGGTTGGCAGGGAAGCTATCTGATGACCGATGCCGGCAATGGGGAAATACTCTCGATAACCGTTTGGGAATCGGAGGCTGAGATGCTGTCAAGCGAGTCTGGCAGTGCGTACTTAAAAGAGCAGGTGGCCAAATTTGACAACGCTTTTGCCGCGCCTCCACACTTCGATCATTATGAATTGAGCGCCGAGGCTTCAACGTAGCCCGTAGCTAGCTCATAGCGTCGGTAACCGGACCACGTAATGGCTGAGGAATGGCCTTGAAACTCGGACTTTGTGTTATTGGTTGTGGCACTTTCGCCGGCATATTTGCCGAGTCGCTGACGAACGCCCGAAACCAGGTTGACCTCTACTTTGCCAGTCGAAACCTTGACCGCGCCAAGTCTTATTCAGAGCTATTTGATGGTGAGGGAGCGTTCGGCTCTTATGAAGACGCCGCCGACGATCCCAGGATAGACGCCCTCTACATCTGCACTCCCCATGACCTCCATCTTGAGCACACCAGACTTGCGGCTTCCGCAAAGAAGCACATCCTCCTGGAAAAGCCCATCGCCCGGACCGTCGAAGAAGCCCGTCTGATCATCTTAGCCGCCAGTGAAGCTGGAGTGACGTTGATGGTTGCTGAGAACTACCGGTTCCTGGCCCCAGTGCAAGAAACAAAGAGGTTAATCGATTCCGGAGCGCTGGGCCAGGTGCGCCTGATCCAGTTGCAAGAAGAATATCCCTTCGAGCCTGGTTCTTGGCGCAATGATAGAGAGCGGAACGGCGGCGGTGTCTTCATCGACGGAGGGATACACAAAGCTAGTGTCCTAGCCTACCTAACCGGACGGCCCAACCAAGTGTTCGCCGTTCAAGTGCCGCCGGGTATAGAGGGGCTGGACGCCGAAGATGGAATGGTCGTCACGACCCGCTCCGCCAATGGTGTGGTCGGCATCATCAACCATTCATGGAGCATCGGTGAACCGGGCGGACGCCCGTGGGTCAGTGTGTCCGGGACCGAGGCAAACATCCGCTTCGAGATGGGCGATCCCTGGTTAGAGATCGAATACGGCGGCTCAAAAGAGACCATACGATTCGACCCGGACCATCGGGGCATCGCGTCGATGGTGCTAGAGTTCAAGCGCAGCATCGTGGAAGCATCAGAGCCGGCCATGACCGGCGAAGAGGGCCTACAAGACCTCAAGATTGTCCTGAAAGCTTATGAATCGGTCCAGACCGGACTGCCTGTGGAATTAGACTAGCGAACCGCATTTGTCATCACGTTGAAGAGAGAATATCTCTATGGCCAGAGTTCGTGGGATAACCGAGCAAGAGGCAACCGAGGACGTCATAGAATTATTTGAGCGTCAGAGAAGAACGTTTGGCGAAGTGTTGAACACCACACCGGGCTTCGCCTTGCGGCCGACGATTTTTGGCTAGTTCAACCGCCTTAGCCGCCGGGATTGACGCCTCGGGCCTGATCGAGCCACCGCTGAAGTAATTGGTTTACACCAAGACCGCTTGGATCAACGGCTGCCTCTTTTGAATCGATATCAACGCGTCCAGGGCGGCGCAAGAGAGCGGGTCGGCGGAAAAGCTGGGACACCATGATGCCTATAAAGACGGGGGACTATTTAAGTCTTCGTCCCCCGCCGTTCCGTAGGTACCCCATTTGCTGACGTACGTGCCATCGGACGTGAACTTCTGTATGAGTGATCTCCAGAATCTGAAACGTAGACGCTATCGTCGGATGCCACCGCGATGCCAGTCGGCCAATCGAACTGACCGTCGCCCATACCATACGTTCCCCATTTGCAAATAAACACGCCATCGGAGGTGAACTTCTGGATGCGGGAGTTCCGCATATCTGCAACGTAGACTCTACCGTCGGATGCTGTAGGCGTTGTATAGGTTGTTAGTTACGCAAGCACAGGTGTAACTCAACTGAGATTGGAATTAGGGAACACGGTGACGCAGTTGGCTGGTGGGCTCTCAATCTTCATCGCAGGGACACAAAAATGAACTTGTAGTGACGTTGGCAGAGATTAAATTGGCAAAGAATCCTGGAGCTAAATCGGGAGAGTCAGTGTTAAATTCGCGAAACCCAATGCCGCCCGCTTAATGCCGCAAAAGCCACTCGGTTCAAGCGGCTAAGCGGATCAATCGGAGTGGTCATATGCGTCACCCCTTCGGGAGCCACGGCCCTTCTTCCAATGGCACATTCATTGAG
>Ga0208113_1000654_pt1 | contig 17120 bp, 11 predicted proteins | sample Knorr_S7_td_NADW_FD_185598 | JGI IMG/M metagenome (GOLD analysis project Ga0208113, IMG submission 185598) | Marine microbial communities from Southern Atlantic Ocean transect - Knorr_S7_td_NADW_ad_2505m_LV_A (SPAdes) (version 2) | ecosystem: Environmental > Aquatic > Marine > Oceanic | place...
TTTTATGGCTGTTTTGCTGACATAAACGCACACAGGTGTACACACATGAACACACCAAAACATAGATTCTGCAGGCTCATAACCTGAAGGTCAGAGGTTCAAATCCTTCCCCCGCAACCAACAATGTCGTACAGCATGGTTCCAATACGGCTATGGGTGATGGTGCTTATTATTTCCGGTTTTAACCCAAAGCGGACATTCTTGGAGAACAAATTTCGGGAGGTGCCTCCCGTCTTCACTGTCAGCGACCAAGCTGAACGGCTCTCACCGTATCAAAATCCATCAGGAATCGCCCTGAGGCGTGCGGTTGCCAGCCTGGGCCAGCAGTGCGTGGAGCAAGACCTCACAGCCGGCGGCGCAATCTTCTTTGCTGGCATGCTCGATTTCGTTGTGGCTGATGCCGTCGACGCAGGGAATGAAGATCATCGACGAAGGTGCGACAGCAGCGACATTGCAGGCGTCGTGCCCTGCCCCCGAAACGATCTCACGACAGTCATGGTTGAGTGCCTTGGCAGCTTGTCGCACCGCGTCGACACAGCTGGCTTCGAAAATCACCGCCGGACTGTGCATAACCTCCTCGATTTCATGCTCGATGCCCATACTACTGGCGATTTCGCCGATACCGTTGCGCAATGCGCTGTCCATGCCCGACAGCACGTCGTTATCCGGATGGCGGACGTCGACGGTCACGAAGACACGGCCTGGGATGACATTCCGAGAATTGGGGTAAGCCTCGATCATGCCCGCAGTGGTGCGCCCATCAGGGGCATTGCTGAAAGCAATGTGATTGACCAGCTCGATAAGCCGTGCGGCACACAGCAACGCATCGTGGCGTCGGTCCATGGGTGTAGTTCCGGCATGGGATTCGACGCCGCTCAGCGTCACCTCATACCACCGCATGCCCTGTGAGCCGGTCACCACGCCGATGGTCTTTTCTTCGGCCTCGAGAATTGGTCCCTGTTCGATATGCGTTTCGAAGTAGGCGTGAATAGGATGGGCCCCCACCTCTTCGTCGCCGGCATAACCGATGCGGGCCAGTTCGTCGCCGATGGTTAGGCCTACTTGGTCTGCCTGCCCGAGCGCGTCGGCAAGGGTGAACTTACCGGCGAACACGCCAGACGACACCATAGCAGGTGCGAAGCGGCTTCCCTCCTCATTTGTCCAGACCACGACCTCGAGGGGCCGCTCGGTCTCGTATCCCAGATCGTTAAGCGTGCGGACGATCTCCAAGCCGGCGAGCACCCCATAGACGCCATCGAACTTGCCGCCGGTCGGCTGGGTATCGAGATGGCTTCCCGTCACCACCGGCGCTAAGGCATCATCGCGTCCGGCCCGGTGGGCGAAGATATTCCCCATTTGGTCGATGGTGATGGAACAGCCCGCGTCTCGGCACCAAGTAACGAACAGATCGCGCGCTTGGCAGTCGAGATCTGTCAACGCCAGCCTGTTACAGCCTCCCTTTTCGGTGGCGCCGATCTTCGCCATGTCCATGATGCTATCCCAAAGACGATTACCGTCGATGGACAGGTTTCGCGTGTCAGTCATGAGGTGTGCGGGTGCTTGCAGATCTCTTCGTCATCTTCGAGCCATTGGTCCATTCGATCCCAATAAAATGCCAGATACTGTTCATAGTCCTCGCCTTCATCATATGGTGTCTCGTAGGACCAGACCGTATTTTCTTTAAATCGATCGCCTACTCTCACGGAGTAGTAGGACGCATCGCTCTTGTAAGCTCAATAGCAGCTATGATCGTTCCGTTCCATTAGGTTCATGCGCACATCGGAGCGGGGGAAGTAATAAAAGGGTAAGTGGTTGCTCTCGAACATGATTAAAACCCGTGATGCTTCAGCGCTCGCCTCGGCCCCGGCTCGACATCGACACGATAGTCCGGAAATCCGACGAAGCCCGGCGTGCGGCCAGCTAATTGAGATTGGTGATGCATTTCTTACACACCTTTCCCCGATGGTGGCGGCGCAATCCGCCACAGTATGCAACAAAATAATGTTAGCACGGCCATGAAGTTAACTCTCAATAATTGCGATGGGATGGGTCTTTGTGGTCGTCTCCACCCACGCCCAACAGCGCCTTATGGGCCTCTGTGTACGCCACTACGGTTGAGCCGCCGCCCTTGGATAGAGCACCGTTTCGATATTCATCGGTCCAGTTACACATTGGTCGGAAAGGGAAAAGCCGATCCGCTACTTGGTTCCATAGAGACGGTCACCGGCATCGCCTAATCCAGGAACGATAAAGGCATTTTCATCGAGATGGCTATCGAGCGCGGCGGTATATACCGATACTTTCGGGTGAGATTCAAAAAACACTTTTATCCCTTCGGGAGCCGAAACCAGGGCCAAAAAAATAATGTCTTTGTCCCTAACACCATTTTTTTTTAGGATGTCGACGGCATGAACTGCGGAGTGCCCGGTCGCTAGCATGGGATCAGCGAGAATAAAAAGACGATCTTTGGTGTTTGGTATTTTGACCAAATACTCTACGGGATACTTAGTTTCTTCATCCCGATAGAGACCGATGCTGCCGACCCGGGCTGAGGGCATCAGCTCAAGAAGGCCCTCTGCCATGCCGGTACCCGCCCTCAAAATTGGGACAACGCAGACCTTTTTTCCTTTGATGACCCGCACATCCGTCGTCGCCATCGGCGTTTCTACGGTCTTCACAGTCAGGGGCAGCGAGCGGCTGATTTCGTAACCCATGAGAAGTGAAATTTCCCGCAGAAGTTGGCGAAACAATATTGTTGGCGTGTTTTTATCACGCATATGGCTGAGTTTGTGCTGAATCAGCGGATGTTCCAATACATGAAGAGTAGCAAACGCCGCCGACGCTTTGGGATCGCCCTGCACAACAATATCCTCCCAACCTATTCGAAACAGAATACGGCTTCCCAACCCGATTTCTAGTTTAACATGTTGCTGCCCTGGATCGGGTGTAGATAATGTCCCGCAATCATTGGAACCACCAATCGGAAAGTTAAAAAGGTAAGAAACCAATTCACAGGAGGTAGAAACATGGCCGACGACACCCGCTCCTCATCCCCCAGACCGGTAGGCCCGGGGACGGGACCTGCCGGCGCGGCATACCGGCCGCGGCCGATGGTCTCTTCGACAGCAGTCTCTCGGGGCGCACCGGCCAGCTCTTTGGCCCACTCCGGTGGCAGGAAGAAAATCATGTGCGCGTTTGGCGTCGATGTTGACGCTGTTGCAGGATGGCTGGGGTCTTATGGCGGTGAGGATTCGCCGTGCGATATTTCCCGCGGATTGTTCGCAGGCGAAGTCGGTGTGCCGAGATTGGTGCGCTTGTTTGACCGGCTAAACATTCCGACGACGTGGTTCATTCCAGGCCATTCCATCGAAACCTTCCCCGAGGAGTGTAAAATGGTAGTGGACGCCGGTCACGAGATTGGCATGCACGGTTACTCTCATGAAAACCCTATTGCCATGACTCCCGAGCAGGAGGAGGCGGTCATGGACAAATGCATTGATCTGATCGAACGCTTGTCCGGTAAGCGGCCTGCCGGATATGTGGCGCCGTGGTGGGAATTCAGCGCCGTAACCAATGAACTCTTGTTGAAAAAGAAATTTAATTACGATCACAGCCTGATGAATGATGACTTCCATCCGTTCTACGTGCGGGTGGGCGACTCCTGGACGAAGATCGACTACTCAAAGCACCCGGACGAATGGATGAAGCCTTTGGTACGCGGTGAAGAAACAGATCTCGTTGACATTGGCGGCAACTGGTACCTGGATGATCTTCCTCCGATGATGTTTATCAAGGCCGCCCCCAACAGCTTCGGTTTCGTCAATCCCCGCGACATCGAAGAATTGTGGTGCGATCAGTTCGACTGGGTCTACCGGGAATACGACTATGCGGTTTTTGCCATGACCATTCATCCGGACGTTTCGGGCCGGCCGCAGGTCCAATTGATGCTCGAACGGGTATTTGACTACATCAACGGCCATACGGGCGTAGCCTTCTGCACGTTTAATGACATTGCCGACGATTTTAGGCTCCGCCATCCGCGCAGCGGAACGACCGATCGTCAGGCAGCGGAATAAGGCTGGCGCGTCCCATGTGTAGCCTTTGCGGCATATTGGGCGGCCGAGGGCATTGGACGGAAAGCGCAAGCAATCCTGGCGCATTCGTCAGCCGCACAAATTCTATGACCGTCAGGAGAGAACGACAGGAGCGTACAAAGCTGGCTAACAGAGTGCTTGCCCACTACGGACTGAAATTAGCCGACTGGCCGCCGTCAAACTACATTTTACGTGACGCCAAAGGCCGCTCGGTTTTGGTGAGTAATCTTAGCGAGTTGTGGTCGGTCGCGGAATCGGTCTTGAATGAAACCTGCGATCCTTTGGACGAGTCATTGTTGTCATCTCTTTCGGCTCAAGGAGCGAAGGATCGATGACCGATTATGCGTCGTTAATTCCTATCTCCGTGGTCACCGGATTTCTCGGCAGCGGCAAAACAACCCTGTTGAGACAACTATTGTCCGCCCCATCACTCCGGGAAACCGCCGTGTTGGTAAACGAGTTCGGCGAAATTGGCTTAGATCATCATTTGCTCCAGCATGTCAGCGAAAGCATATTGTTGGTAGAAAACGGCTGCTTGTGTTGTGCGGTGAGGGGAGACCTCAGCGAGTCCCTGCGGGAACTATACTCTCAGCGCGAACGTCAGGAAGTTCCTTACTTCAAGCGGGTTGTCATCGAAACGTCGGGGCTCGCCGATCCGGTACCGATCGCCTTTACGGTGCTGACCGATGCGGTTCTCCAGCATCACTTCCGGCTGGGAAATATTATTGCCACCATAGATGCTGTAATTGGCTCGGGCGGCCTTGTCGACCACCCGGAGTCTGTAAAACAAGCGGCCGTCGCCGACCGTCTGGTTCTTACCAAAACCGATCTCTGCGGCGAGGGGGAGGTGGAGCCGCTAGTCGAAGAACTACGCCAGCTCAATTCTTCCGCACCTATTATTCAATCGGACGCAGACCGACTCGATGCCGAGTTCATTCTTGCCGAGGATATGTATCATCCAGACGGCAAGGCCCGCGAAGCAGCACTCTGGCGGCAAGCGGTAGATGGCCAATCCACCGAGGCGGAATTGGCGGACCACGGCCACGGACATGGCGGCATCTACTCATTCTGCCTGCAGTTCGATCAGCCCTTGGATTGGACGGCTTTTGGCATATGGATGAGCATGTTGTTGCACCGTCACGGCGAGAATGTGTTGCGGCTGAAGGGGATGCTCAACGTACGCGGTCAAACGTCCCCGGTACTGATAAACGGTGTACAGCACATCGTTCATCCTCCCGAACATCTTGACCATTGGCCCGATGCAGATCAGCGGTCGAGGATCATATTTATTGTTTGCGGATTGTCGCGGGAAAAAATCGAAAACTCGCTCGCCGTATTTAACTTACTGGCGAATTCACCGGCGATGGAAGGCGTACTGGGTCACGCGGTCAATTTAGAAAATTGTTAAGCCTACCTGGCCTCAGTCGATTTTTTCGGAATTTGTCCTACATGAGGAGGCCGGCGGGGGTGCCAGCCCATACGAAACGCCCTGACGACGAAATGAAGCAGATAAAAAAGGATGGCCAAAATTACCAAGACGATAATTCCAAGCAGATTGGTGCCGAATGCCGCGTCGATGATGGGTCCACCGTAAATAAGATGTTCCGAAAGCATTTCGATGGCCTGTAAGATCGCGCCGGCGCAGAAAATAAGAGCGACCAGGATGGCGGTTTGCAAACTATCAAATACCAGAGTCTCCGCGTCAAGATGGGAGACGTTGCGAATTATGTTTTTCCGGAACGATTGCCAGTGGGCGACAGCGTAGCCCACGACGCCGATCAGGGAGGCAAACCAGAAGACAACATTGTTAAAATGGACTTGGGGGATGTTCGTTACCAAATATGCTTCAAAGGGTGGATAGAACAGCAGGAAAATCAATAGGATGACGATCGCGACAAGGACGATCCAAAAATTGGGGACCCTCGCGGAATGGGCGTTTTGATCGGTTGGAGGATTTGCCATATTTCTAACGAAAATTAGGTCGTTGCGTAAGATTGACCCAAAATCGTATATCATTTTCTGGCCTAGTCAACGCACCGACAATTGGACCGGTCTGTTGAGAGTGAGATGTTCGGGAAACAAGAATAATGATAATGAATTTGATGGAATATTAGGTAAACAGTATGGCGTGTCGCCTGGGAATTGATGTCGGAGGAACCTTCACCGACCTGTTGCTATTCAACGAAACAACGGGAGAGATTAATCTTTTAAAAACGCCGTCGACCCCCGAAGACCAGTCCGTCGGCATATTTATCGGCATCCAGGAAATTATCGCTAAAAATTCCTTGAATCCGGCAGATATAACGGCGCTCCTGCACGGAACCACCATATCCACCAACATCGTCTTGGAAGAGAAAGGCTCGCGGGTTGGTCTGCTGGTCACCGAGAATTTTGAACAAGTTCTGCATCTTGCACGCTCCCAAACTCCGGGACCTCTGGCCGGCTGGATCATCATGGAAAAACCCGATCCGTTGGCAGATCTCGAACAAACAAGAGGGATAAAGGAACGGGTCACTGCGCGCGGTGAAATATTTCAGCCGATGGATGAAGCCCACGCTAGAGAACAGGTTCGGGCGTTGCTGGATGCGGGGGTGCAATCGCTCACCGTGTCCTTGCTTCACTCCTACGCAAATCCGAAACACGAGGAGCGTCTGGGGGAAATAATTCGGGAATTGGATGGGGAAATTCCCGTTTCTCTTTCCTCCCAAATTCTACCGGAATTCCGCGAGTATGAGCGCACGCTGGTTACGGTAATGAATGCCTATGTGGGGCCGTCCATGCGCCGCTATTTGACCAATTTCGAGGAGAAGCTACGGGGCATTAATTTTACGCCTCACGTCAATATCGTCAGGTCGGACGGCGGATTGATGAGTGTAGAGCGTGCCTCCGATTCCCCGGTACACACCATGCTGTCCGGTCCTGCAGGCGGCGTCTCGGGAGCCGCGTTTCTCGCTGGCTTGGCCGGGCATCCGGACGCTTTGGGTTTTGATATGGGGGGCACTTCCACCGACGTCTCTCTGATTCAAAACGGCGTGCCCAACATATCCCGCCAGACTACGCTTGGATATTATCCCATCAAGGTTCCCTCGGTGGAGGTTCACAGCGTAGGTGCCGGTGGGGGCTCCATCGCCCACGTGCCGATGACCGGCGCGCTGCGTGTTGGCCCGGAAAGCGCGGGAGCTGAGCCGGGACCGGCCGCTTACGGCAAAGGCGGCCGCCAGCCGACTGTGACCGACGCTAACATGGTGCTCGGGCGGCTTCCCAACAGTTTGTTGGGTGGCGAAATGGCATTGGACGTTAAGGCTTCGGAGGAAGTTGTCTCAAAAATTGCACATTCTCTCGGATTGGACCTCTATCAAGCTGCCGCCGGCATCCTCGATATCGTAAACGAGAATATGTTTGGAGCCCTTCGTCTGGTGACGGTCCAAAAAGGATTGGACCCACGCGATTTCGCGCTGGTTGCCTTCGGTGGGGCGGGTCCTTTGCACGGCAATGCCATCGGAATTTTGGGCGGTTGTTTTCCCGTCATCATTCCGCCGACCCCGGGCGTTCTGTCGGCGCTCGGATTTTTATACTCCGACGTCAAAAACGAATTTTCCCAGACATTCGTCCGAATTATCAACGAAACAGAAGGCTCGCAAATAAGTGAAATTCTCACAAAATTAGGACGTAATGCACGGATATGGCTGCAGGAAGAAGGGATACCGGATTCGGACCAGAATGTACGCTACGAGGCCGACGTCCGATACTTCCGCCAGGGCTACGAGTTTTCTATGGAGGTCAATCCCAACACCCTCACCAATGGCGGTCTCGAAAGTCTTACATCGCGTTTCGGTGCAGCACACGAGCAGTTGTACGGATTCAAATTGGACCAGCCCGTTGAACTCGTTAACTTACGCGCAGTGGGCACAGGAGAAGTGGAGAAGATTAAATTTCCCAAGTTCGAAAAAGGGTCCCAGGATCCCTCAGGCGCAGTAGAGAAGCAGCATCAAGTCTATTTTGATGGCAATTTCGTGATGACCAATATCTATGATCGTAATAAACTGACCTCCGGCAACCGAATTACCGGTCCGGCGGTGATTACTCAAAAGGATTCCACATCGATAATTCATCCCGGCCACGTGGGAGAAGTCGACGAATATCTGAATATCTTGATCTATCCTGCGGGAGACGTGCCTGGAGACATAAGTCATGAGTGATTTCAATCCACTGAGAAACTCTGTCTCCTTCAATGATCTGTTGAAGTCGAACAAAGAACAATTCGACAAAATATTCAACGAGCAGATGAAGAGCGCCGGGTTGACGGAAGCTTCGCGCCGCCCGGCGACCCAAGAAGATCTAATTTCAGCAGGCGTGCAGGCTGAAAACGGAAACAGTGCAGGAGAAATCGCCGACGTCATTAAACTTTTAAACGATAGATTTGGCTCACGCTGGTCATCCGAGGTGGTGGAGCACAAGAATGAGCGCCACGTGGTCACCGTCCTTTGCAAGCTCTCGGTCAACGGCACATCGAACATGCAATTTGGTTCAGCGCGCATCAATGGAGATTTGGGCGCAGCCTTGCAAAAAGCGACAGATAACGCCCTGGTTCAATGTGCACAACAAATTGGCGCTGGAGAGGCTTCTATAGATACTGGCTTGGAAGCCCACAGCCCCGTCGATCCTGCCTCCGAGCCGCATCGTGACTCTCCAGCGAACTGGGTTGCCAGTTCCGTTGCACCTGCTGATTCCGCCATGAAATCCGTCCGCGTCGGGAAGGAATTGGGGCTGGATTCCATCACCCTCGATTTGATTGAGAACGCCCTCGGGAATGCTCGCCACGAAATGGATGCGGTGCTATTCCGTTCGGCCATGTCGCCCGTTATCCGCGAGCAACACGACGAATTTCCGATGATCACCGACGCCAAAGGACGGATGATTGTCGGCCAATTTGGATCGTACATCTCGGAAATGCTCAAAGAGCAGGATTTTAACCTGAATCCCGGTGATCTCATTTTGCAGAGCGATCCCTTTAAGTGCGGCGGCGCTGTCAGCCATATAAACGACTGGATGATATTGGCTCCTGTATTTTTTGACGGCGAGCTCGTGGGATTTAGCTCGATGTTCGGTCACATGATGGATGTGGGTGGGCCGGTTCCTTGCAGCATGCCCACCGCAGCAACTTCGATTTACGGCGAGGGGATACGCATTCCTCCGATCAAAATTGCTGATAAAGGGGATATCAACCAAGCGGCGCTCGATATCCTTATGAACAACACTCGAACGCCGGAAATGAATTACAGCGATTTGATGGCGATCATCGCAGGGTGCAGGGCAGGCGAGAAGCGCATCATGGAAATTTGCGATAGGTTCGGTAAGGAGACCTATAAGCAGGCCTGCGAGGCGCTATTGGAGCGAACAAATCGCGCTATGCGCCACTTGATCGTTCAAAATCTTCCCGAGGAACCGGTGTCGTTCGAAGATTATGTCGACGACGATGGCCTGGGTAACGGCCCCTTCAAGCTAAAGCTGTCGGTTTGGCGCGAAGGCGATCAAGCCTATTTCGATTGGACCGGCACATCTCCCCAAGCGCCTGGCCCGATCAATTTCTATCTTCATGAAGGCATGTTTAAGATGTTTATCGGCGTTTACATGATCATGGTGTTCGATCCGCAGATTTTGTTCAACGACGGATTCTACGATTTAATTCACGTGACGCTACCCAAAGGCTCGTTGCTTCGGCCAAATTTCCCCGCCGCGTTGGGATGCCGGACCCATGCATTATCCCGGCAGTTCGATGTGTTGGGCGGTGCTCTCAGCAAGAACACGCCGGAAATGGCCACAGCCGCCGGATACGGGTCCAGCCCACATTTCCTGTATTCCGGTGTCGACAGCCAAGGCCGCCCTTTCCAGCTCATGGAAATTCTTTATGGCGGCATTCCCGGACGTCCGGTTGGCGACGGCATGGATGGGCATTCCTGGTGGCCATTGTTCGAAAATATTCCGACGGAATATCTCGAAACCTATTATCCCATTCTCATCGAAAACTATGTGAGCATTCCTAATTCCGGCGGAGCAGGCCTGCATCGAGGCGGTAATGGTGTGGAGAAGGTGTATCTCCTTCTAGAGGAAGGAGAGATTTCCATCCATGACGACCGAAATTTAACGCAGCCTTGGGGTATCCTTGGCGGTAAACCGGGCGCATGGTCGGAAAAATTATTGATCAAAAAGGATGGGAGCGAGGAGCCCTTGCCGGCGAAGGTCGACAATATCAAGGTGCGGAACGGTGATCGCATTGTGTTCCGGACGGCAGGCGGTGGCGGTTGGGGAGACCCGCTGGAGCGCGATCCCAATAGGGTGCGAAACGACGTTGCACGCAAACTGATGACATCGGATGTCGCAAAAGAAGATTATGGCGTGATATTAACTGGTGATGATTTTCTACTCGAGCATAGAGCGACCGAGGAGTATCGGGAAAGCATAAGGCGCAACCGGAAAGCGTTGCCGCAGTACGATTATGGTGAAATGAAAAACGGTGGTGATTTGCATGCTGCCGTCTAATGGATGAACAGGGAACGGACCGGATACAGTGAATTTAATATCGTAACCGGTTAGAATTGTTCCCAATGGGAGGTTCATAAGAACATGCTAGACCTGGGAATTGCACTCTTCGTTTCAGCGATTGTCGCAATCGCGATTTTCTACATCATCTCAATCTGGGTGTACAAACGTGCACCCGCTAACATGGGTTTTATCCGGACGGGTTTAATGGGGACAAAAGTCTGTCTTGGCCGAGGTGCGATGGTATTGCCCGTGTTTCACGAGGTTACATGGATTTCGCTGGAGACCATCAAGTTGATCGTCAGCCGAACACGGGACCAGGCCGTGTTAACGTCCGACAAAATTCGTGTCGACATTTCGGCTGAACTCTACTCCCATGTCGGCCGCACCGAAGATGATCTCCTTACCGCCAGCCGGAGCCTCGGTGAAAAAACGTTCGACCCCGAGAAACTGCGTGGACTGTTGGAGGCGAAGGTCGTCGGCGCAATTCGCAGCTATGCGGCGACAAAAACACTTAGTGAACTTCATGAAAATCGCGATGTATTCGCGCGCGAGCTAAGGGCCGGCGTGGTCGAAAGTTTCAAGGCCAACGGTTTGGTATTGGAGGAAGTATCGATCGTCACGCTGGAACAGTCGGCCAAGGAATTCTTCAAGACTGACAATATCTTTGATGCTGAAGGTTTGAAGATAATTACCAAAATTACATCCGATGCCAAACGGAAGGTCCACGAAACCGAAAAACAGACCGACGTGGCAATCCGACAGAAGGACTTGGATACGCATGTGGAACTCCTGGACATCGACCGACAGGAAGCGATTGCCCGGGCCAACCAGGACAAGGCAATCTCGAACGAACAGGCGCTTCAGCTGGGTGAAAAACAGATTTATGTGCTTGATCAGCGAATGACGGTCGAGTCCAGGGAAATTGAGAATGAAGTCGAGCTTGAGCGATTGCGGACCGAGCGCGACATTGCTCTGACTGAGGAGACGAGAAAGCGGGAAACTTCTGACATTCGAATTGGTCTGGCGTTGGAACAGGAACGGCGCGATAAGGAGATTGCCCTAATCAAGAAGGCGAACGAAGAGGAAATTGCCGAAATCGAACGGCAACTGGCGCGCCAGCGTGCTGAAAAAGACCGTGAAATAGAGCTCATTGCGAAGGAACGGGAGCGCCAGCAGGCCGACATTTCACGCGCAACCGAGGTGTTGAAGTCAGAGGAAACGGCCCGGGAAGTACGCCATTCCGCGACCGAAAAGGCGTCGCTGGGAATGCATAAGCAAAGCCTCGAGGCGACCCTCACGAAGTTAGAATTAGATCGGGAAGAGGCGGTTGCGGAAACTAAACAAGAGCATGATGTCTCCAATGAGAAAGCGCGAATATTGAGCGAACAGCAGCGCTATATTCTGGAACGGCGCTGGGAAGTGGAGCAAGAGGAAATCAACAAAGAGTTGGCCCTTGAAAAGGCCAAAATCGATAAAGACGCAACGATCACCGAAGAATCCAAAGCCAGAGAGATCGCTGAAATCAAACGCACGCTGGCCCGGGAAATTGAAGAGCAAGAGCGTCAGATCGAAATCATCTTAAAGGAACAGGAACGTGAAAAGGCCGATATTCAAAGGTTCCTCGCCCGTGAACAGGAGGAACGTGACCGCGAAATAGCCCTCGTGGAGAAATCGAAGACACTCGAGCAGGCGGAAATCGACCTTCTGAAGACCACTTCGCAAAAAGAAAAGGCGCTCAAAGAAGTGGAATCGGTGCGCATCCTTGCCGACGCCCAGGTGGAAAAAGAAGTCGATATCATAGAGTCCGAAAAATCCGCTGAATCGAGGCGCATCGACGAAGAAAACAAGGCGGAAATAACGCGCATGCACATGATAACTCAGGCCGAGGCGCGCAAGCTTTCCTCGGAACATGAGGCGGAAGCAACCTTAACCCGGGCCAAGGCCACCAGCGAGGCTCAGAAAATAACCGCCGAAGGCGTCGAGCGGGAAGCAGGTGCTGAGGGCCGAGCAGAGATGGAAATCGAAATGCTCCGTGTGGCCAACACACAACGAATGCTGGAAGCCGAAGCGACTGGCATCGAAGCAAAAGCCGGGGCTTTGAAGAAGTACGACGATGCAGCCAGATTCCTTGAATTGTCCAAGCAGTATATCGACGCAGAGCGTGAAATCCATATCGATCAGGCTAAGGCGATGGGCAGCGCTCTCTCAGGAGCCCAAATCAGGATGTATGGCGGTGGAGACGGAACGGTGGATACCATTCGTGGCATGTTCACGACGGGCTTCTCCCTCGGCGAAGTAATGGAGGGTGTCGCGCAGTCGCTTCCCGAAGGCTTACGGACCCGTTTTGCCGAAAACGGTATTCGCGGCCTGTTTGGACGGCCCTACCGTGGGAGCCAATTTGTGGAAATCGTGCGCAGATTGACAGAGTTCGTGGATGACACTATGCCGACCGAGTCTGATCGAGCCATGCCATTTATTGAAGCATTGGACAAGTTGGAAGATCAGGCCGGTGACGACACGCTGGGGAATAAAGCCATTTCGATGCTCAAGGAGGCGAACGAAAACGGCGTGTTCGACCAAGTGCCGTTTGAAACGGTGTGGTCGTTATTGCAGGCTGCTATGAAAGCCGCCGACTGAGTAACAGCCCGAGGCAGGACACTTCCCCATGCCCGATTTCGACGTCGTTCTTCAAAACGTCCATAAGACGTTTGATGGTGACGTGCGGGCGGTCATCGATTTCAATGCCGAGATCGAGCGTGGCGAGTTTGTAGCACTGCTCGGGCCGAGCGGGTGCGGAAAAACCACGATACTTCGGATGATCGGCGGATTGGAGGAAGTTACCGAAGGCAAAATCTATATCGAGGGCAATGACGTCACTGATCTCCCGCCGTCTCATCGCGATACTGCCATGATGTTTCAAAGCTTTGCGTTGTTTCCCCATCGCACGGTTTTCCAGAACGTAGAATTCAGCCTGAAAATGAAGGGCCTGCCCAAGGACGAGCGGGCACGTCAAGTCTGGGAGATGCTCGACCTGGTGAGCCTGTCGGAACTCGCAAGGCGCCGGCCCAGTGATTTATCAGGTGGTCAACAACAACGGGTGGCCTTGGCGCGCGCCCTTATCGCACGGCCTACTCTACTCCTTCTGGACGAACCTTTGGGCGCCCTCGATTTCAACCTGCGTCAGTCGATGATCGTTGAGCTAAAGAAAATCCAACGGGAACTCGGCATAACTTTCATCATGGTCACCCACTCACAGCTGGAAGCACTGTCGATGGCTGACAAGGTGATCGTCATGTCCGATGCGGTAATACAGCAAATCGGCAGTTCGAGGGAAATTGCCGAAAACCCGCACACCAAGTTCGTCGCGGAGTTTATCGGCAACAACAATATTTTCTCAGGGGTCGTTAAATCACGCAGTGGCTCGATGGTCTTCGTTGAAGCAGGAGATCAGATTTTCTATGTCCGCATTCCGGAATACGTCCGGCAGGTACGGGTCGGCCACGAAGCACACTTTTCGGTCCGCGCCGATCTTATGCATTCCGGCAAACAAGATGGCATGGCAAACAGTGTGGACGGCAAATTCGTTACCACGGAATTCATGGGATCGTTGGAAACAGACGTCTTCGAGGTCGGTGATGGTTTGTTGGTCCAGGTCGAGCAACACAGAAAAGTGTCCGACCGTTTGTACAAAATGGGCGAAAGCGAAACCATCTCGTGGGCGGCGCAATCCGGCGTTCTGCTGAAACAGACTTGATTGGAATTGGGTATGCGCGCTCAAACGAGCGGCTCAATTTCTAGCGTGACCGCCGATATAGAATCATATAAATCACCACAAACAAGGCAATCAAGAATATCGAAAACACAGTGGAGGCGGTGCCTAATGCAAAGAGGGTCGGTCTTATCCTTTGGGTCATGGACGCGTTTATATCCAAGGGCAATGTGTTGAATTCACCCGAAAGCAAAGTCGTGCGGGGGAATTCGTCGTAAGAAAGCGTAAAGCCAAATAATCCCGCGGCGACCATTCCAGGCAATATCAGCGGCAAGGTGATCTCCTTGAAGACGGTCCATTCATTCGCGCCCATGTCGCGAGCCGCCTCTTCAAGCAGGCTGTCAAACCGATTGAAGACGGCCATCATCACCAGAAACCCAAACGGTAACGTCCAGACAACGTGAACGCCCAATCCTGAAGACCACCAGGCCGTCGGAATACCCATTTGTTTCATCAACGTGGCTAACCCAAGGCTCAGCAAAATGCCGGGCACCATCAAGCCGGCCATAATCGTATAGAACAACACCCCCGACCCCCAAAATCGCTTGCGGAACGCCATCGCCAGCATGGTCGAAAATAAGGCCGTGATAATCATAACGATGATTGCCAGAATCAAGGACCGGCCCAAAGCCCCTTGCATATCACCGACCATCGATGGTTCGATCAGCTTATTGTACCAATGCAGACTGAAGCCGCGCATGGGAAAGCTGGTGCCACCACGCGGACCCTGAAAGGAAAGCACAAACATGGCAATCATGGGCCCGTAAATGAATACCAGGAAGATGGCGTAGTAGACGCTGTAGCCAGATTTTATCCAGGTTGCCCTGCGGCGTTCAGGGGTCCAGCTCGCCATCGATCAAAGTTCCTTCCGGATATTGACGATTTTTAGAATGATGACAACGCCGATCATCATGCTGATCATCAGCATAAGGGCGTTTACCGACGCGAAAGGGTAATTGGCAGTGCCGTAGTAACTGAGGATGACGGTGCCGGCAGTGCCTATTTTACCGCCATAAACGACAACAGCCGTCGCGAACTCACCCATCAGCAGGACAAATATAAATATCATCCCGATAGCCACCCCTGGGAGCGACAATGGCAAAATTATTTCGCGGAATATCTGGAAGGGCGTCGCACCGAGGTCACGCGCTGCCTCGAGGATTGATCTGTCAATCTTTGCCAGGGAAAAAAACATCGGACCGATGCAGAGCACAACATAAAGCTGGACCAGCGCCATGGTGTAAGCGAACTCCGAATACAAAAACAAGCTGATCGGCTTATCGATGATTCCAGTAGAAACCAGCAGGTTGTTTATGAGCCCCCGGCGGCCCAGCATCGGCAACCAAGCAACCGCACGGATCAAATAGCTGGTCCAAAAGGGGACCATGCACAATAGAAATAAAGCCATTTTCCATTGAAACGACCGCACCACCATCGCCAGGAAATACGCAACCGGATAGCCAAGGATCAGGCAAAAAAGCATGACCTCGCCGGCAAAAAATATCGTCGAGCCCAATGTTCTCATGAAAACGCTCGGGGTCAGGAACTTGCCTGAAGACGGATCCAAAAAGCCTTCTGAGATAAAATATTCGCCGTAATATTTGAAAGTGAAGTCCGGCACCATGCCGGAACGGGTGGACTGCCAAAAACTAAAGACGATAATGCCGGCCAGAGGAATGACGAGGAATATAAAGAGCCACAATGTTGCCGGAGCAATCAGCCAACCCACCGGAAAGCCCTGTCCCCGGTTTACAATTTTTGTTTCGCTAACATCAGCGAGGGGTGACCGGGAAGGTTGGCTGCCGATCAATCCGGTATGCTCAGCCCGCACCACTTGCTGCATATTATGTATGCTCCGCACTTTGGTGAAATACGTGGACTTGGCAAGGCTGATACCACGTACCCTGTTTTACATTCTAAATTCGAACCCGCTGCATCTAGAAGGCAAAAGATCGGCTCGGAGTTAGCCGGCCGATCTTCTTACCTGCTACAGGGTTTGTACCCTGGTGCAATATTCTACATTAAGCTGTCAGGAATTCGGTCCAACGTTTCACAAGATAATCGTTTTCCGTCATCAACGAATTCCAAACGGCGATATTGCTGAAGCGCGCCTCGTAGGATCCGCCATCCCGAATGTGGCCTTTCTTGACGATGGGGGTGCCGAACGGATCATTCAACTCTTTTGCCGCAGGCTTACCCATGTACCAGAAGTCCCATTCGTCCGGCTCAAGGTTTGCCTTGACGCTTTCCGTCACCGACATGTAGTAGCCTTGCCGGGCCACAAACGCGCCGGCCCATCCATCCAGCCACCAGTTAATGTATTCGTAGGCTTGATCCAGCGCTTTTCCTGTGGTTTGGGCGGAAATGGACAATCCGCCATGCCAGCCACGCATACCCTCTTTGGGGAATGCATATGTGACAGGAACACCTTCGGCTCTGATGGCGGTTACCGCCGGCGACCACATGCTCTCGAGCACAACCTCGCCACTGACCATCAGCTGGACCGACTGGCCAAAAGTCTCCCAGAAAGCGCGAAAATGGCCTTCCTTCTTTTTCACGATCAGGAAGTCAATCAGGACGTCGATTTCCTTTTTGGTCATGTCGCCCTTGTCGCCGAACTTAATCAGGCCCATGGCTTCCATGCCCATGGCGGCGTCCATGGCGCCAACTTGCGGAATATTCAACAACGCCACCCGGCCCTTGAAATCGGGATG
>Ga0208113_1000655_pt1 | contig 17078 bp, 16 predicted proteins | sample Knorr_S7_td_NADW_FD_185598 | JGI IMG/M metagenome (GOLD analysis project Ga0208113, IMG submission 185598) | Marine microbial communities from Southern Atlantic Ocean transect - Knorr_S7_td_NADW_ad_2505m_LV_A (SPAdes) (version 2) | ecosystem: Environmental > Aquatic > Marine > Oceanic | place...
TCTCACTATGTTTATCACTTAAACCATATTGAACTTAAATCTTTTTTTAACACTCAGGGATGAATATCAGAGTACTGTGAATGAGCAGAAAAGAAATTGAGTTAAAAGATAAAATAGTTAAACAGGCCATTAACTCTGTTAGAAAAGACCGCAAGGTTGATGTGGTGAGTCTCTTGGCTATTTCTAAGGAACTGAATGTAGACTTCTATGAAGTAACGAAATATTACACTTCAATGGAAGATATTTTTCTGGAGCAACAAAAGAAAAACTGGAAATCAACCTTCAAGATGTTAGATAAAAGAATAAAGAAGGCTAAAAACCCAGGAGATTTCAAATCCTTATTTGATAAATTCTTGGAAGACTTTGTTTCAGATTTAGGTCTTAATGCTGACTTGCATTGGGAAGTGTGCAGTTTTATTCCAGTTTGTTTGGAGTTAAGAGTAAAAAATAAGAATAGGTTAGCAGTTAAGATAAGGAATATTATTAAACGGGGCTGGCCTGGAAAAACTGATAATGTTTTGGATAGGCAAACTGATCTATTTATATTAAGTTTCTTTGGGTTTATTGATCATGTAGTTCATAAACCAGTCAAGGAAAGAGAAAAAATACTTAAAGATTTTAGAAATATGCTTAATTTACACTTACAGGATAGATTATTCTTTTAATCTTTTTTCCAGTAATTTATTTACTTGTTCAGGATTTGCTTTTCCTCTAGAAGCTTTCATGACTTGCCCAACAAAGAAACCAAATAATTTTTCTTTTCCTGATTTATATTTCTCTAATTGAGATTGGTTTTGCTCTAATACTTGGTTAATAATCTTCTCAATTTCAGATGAATCAGTAACTTGTTTGAGACCTTTTTCCTGAATAATTTCATCCGGACTTTTCTCAGAATTCCACATCTCTTCAAATACTTCTTTAGCTATTTTTCCAGAAATAGTGGAATCTTCAATTCTTGAAAGTAGATTGCCTAAATTTATCGAATCTACTTTTGTTTCCAAAATGCTTAAATTTTCTTTGTTAAGAAAAGCGGAGAGTTCGCCCATTATCCAGTTTGCGGATAATTTAGGATTTCTTGATCTGACTACTACTTCTTCAAAAAAATTAGATAGATTGGGATCTACAGAAAGTACATTAGCGTCGTAGTCACTTAATTTATATTCTCTAATAAATCTTTTTTCTTTTTCTTCAGAAAGCTCCGGCATGAGATCCTTTACTGATTTAATAAAGTCTTCATCCAGAATCACTGGTAACAAATCTGGTTCTGGAAAATATCTGTAATCATTAGCAAATTCTTTTGACCTCATAGGCCTTGTTTCATCTAGCTGAGAATCATATAGCCGGGTCTCTTGAGTAACCCTTTTCCCAGATTCTAAAACCTTCATTTGTCTTCTTATTTCATGTTGGATTGCTTTCTCAACAAATTTAAATGAATTCACATTTTTTGTTTCGGTTCTGGTTCCTAGTTCCTTGCTTCCCTTCTTTCTAAGTGAAACATTGGCATCACATCTCATGGACCCTTCTGCCATATTCCCATCTGAAATTTCTAAATATCTTATGATGGAGTGTATTTTTTTTAAATAGGCTACAGCTTCTTCCGGAGAGCTTAAGTCTGGCTCTGATACTATTTCAAGTAATGGTGTGCCAGCTCTATTTAGATCTATTCCTGTAAGGCCTTCAAAGTCTTCATGCAGTGACTTCCCTGCGTCTTCTTCTAAATGAGCTCGGGTAATACGTATCTTTTTTTTGCTTCCATCTTTGAGAGTAATCTCAAGGCCTCCACCTTCAACGATAGGGTTGTCAAGTTGGCTTATTTGATATCCCTTAGGTAAATCAGGGTAGAAATAATTTTTTCTAGCAAACTGGGTTGGGCTATTAATATTTGCGTTAATAGATAGGCCAAACTTTATGGCCATTTTTAAAACTTCTTCGTTTAGAACTGGGAGTACCCCAGGCATTCCAAGGTCAATATTACAAGCTTGAGTATTGGGAGCAGATCCAAAAAGGGTACTGGCACCAGAAAAAATTTTAGATTTAGTAGCTAATTGGACATGAACCTCAAGGCCAATTACTGTCTCCCACTCAGACATTTTTTTATCCATTAATCTAGCTCAGGCCAAGATTTATGCCAGTCAGTATTTAATTGAAAATGATGGGCCATTCTAAGTATTTTACTCTCCTCTAAATTATCTGAAACAAGCTGTAGCCCCAAAGGTAATCCTTGGTGTTGTCCGCAAGGTACGGAAATACCCGGAAGTCCCGCCAAATTAGCAGGGATAGTAAAGATATCTTGTTTGTACATTTCAACTGGGTCAGAAGTCTTAGCACCTAAGGCGAAAGACGTATCAGGAGCAGTAGGAGAAAGTATCAGGTCTACTGATTTAAAGGCTTCTTTAAAGTCATTCGCAACAAGTCTCCTGCACTTTTGAGCTTTTAGATAATAAGCATCATAGTATCCGGCAGAGAGTGCATATGTTCCGATTAAGATTCTTCTTTTTACTTCTGTGCCAAATCCTTCTTCTCTTGTTCGCATGTACAAGTCCTCTAAATTTTTTGGATCTTCACATCTGTAACCAAATTTAACTCCATCATACCTAGATAAGTTTGCTGAACATTCAGCTGGAGCAATCACGTAATAAATTGGCAAAGAAAGATCAATATGGGGTAAATCTACATCTATAATTTTTACTCCTAGTTTTTCAAATACTTTCAGGCTTTCGTTTATGCTCTGCTCTACATATTCAGGCATATTCATGGAAAAAAATTGTTTTGGTAGACCTACTCTGAGCCCTTTAATCTCTTTATCAATTTCTTTGACAAAGTCTGGAACTTCTACATTTAAGCTTGTGGAGTCTTTAGGATCATGTCCCGACATGGTTTTAAGCATATAGGCAGCATCTTCAGCTGACTTAGTTAAAACACCTCCCTGATCTAAGCTTGAAGCAAAAGCAATCATGCCATATCTTGAGACCCTGCCATAAGTAGGTTTAATGCCTGTTAATCCACAAAGCGCTGCTGGTTGTCGTATTGAGCCTCCGGTATCAGTGCCGGTAGCTCCTGAGGCAAGGCCAGCAGAAACACAAGCTGCTGATCCTCCAGATGAACCTCCAGGTACATAATCTTTTTTCCAAGGATTTTTAACTTCTCCAAAATAACTTGTTTCGTTTGAAGAACCCATAGCAAACTCATCCATATTGGTCTTTCCCAATACAACTGAACCGCTTCCTTCAAAATTCTTTACTACGGTAGAAGAATAAGGAGATATAAAGTTAGATAACATTCTAGAGCCACAAGAAGTTAACACCCCTTCCGTACAGAAAATATCTTTATGCGCTATTGGAATGCCATCGAGAGGTAAAGCTGATCCTGATATATATCTTTGGTCGGATTCTTTTGCGCTCTTTACAGCTCTTTCTTCAAGCACTGTAATAAAGCTATTTATTTTGTTATCTAACTTTTTAATTCTTTTAAGATATGATTCAGTTAACTCTTGACTTGAGAAAGTAGAGTCCTTTAATCCTTTTAGTTTCTCCTTTATGGATAGTTTGTGTAATTCAGTCATCTTAATCTTCCACTTCTATAACTTTTGGTACCATGAAGAGACCAGCCTTAATTGAAGGGGCATTTTTTTGAAGGTTTTTTCTATCATCTTTCTCTGTAACTTTATCTTTTCTCAGGGGTTGAGATAGATCAAGAGGATGGGACATCGGAACTACAGATTCGGTATTTACAGAATCCATCTTAGCTACGAGTTCTAAGATGCTTTCTAATTCTTTCTTTAAAGAAGGAAATTTATCTTTATCGATGTTAATTCGAGCTAGATAAGCTATTTGTTCTAAATCTTGGTTCTTAAGAGACATAAATTTTCTGTTTTAGTATAGAAATGAGGCTAATGTAGCACAATGTTCCTTGCTCAAAAACAAAGCTATGCTAGAGTATCTCTTCTTTTAAAAAAATCATTTTTTGGTAATTAATGTTAAAACGCTTAAAGGGTTTGTTTTCAAATGACCTATCTATTGATCTAGGTACAGCTAATACACTTGTATATGTCAGAGAGAAGGGAATTATTCTGGATCAACCTTCAGTTGTAGCAATTAAAACTCATGATGGCCAAAGGACAGTGGTTGCAGTTGGTACCGATGCAAAAAAGATGCTTGGAAGAACTCCTGGTAATATATCTGCAATAAGACCTTTAAAAGATGGGGTTATAGCAGATTTTCAAGTAACTGAAGAAATGCTAAAACATTTTATTCAAGAAGTTCATGAAGACAGTTATATTCGTCCAAGTCCTAGGATACTGGTGGCTGTTCCTTGTCAGTCTACTCAAGTGGAGAGAAGGGCAATTAGGGAATCAGTCTTAAAAGCTGGAGCAAGAGAGGTTAGGCTTATAGAAGAGCCCATGGCTGCAGCCATAGGAGCTGGCTTGCCTGTAGAAGAAGCAAGTGGATCGATGATAGTAGACATAGGGGGTGGCACCACGGAAGTAGCTATATTGGCTTTGAATGGTGTGGTTTATTCTAATTCCCTTAAAGTTGGTGGCGATAGGTTAGATGAAGCTATTGTTGCTTATATCAGAAGGAATCAAGGTGTTTTAATAGGTGATTCTACGGCCGAGAAAATAAAACACACAATAGGAACAGCTTCACCAGATGCTGAGAGTCTTGAGATGGAAGTAAGGGGAAGAAATCTTGCTGAAGGAACTCCAGTTACCTTTACCATGGAAAGCAAACAAATTTATGACGCGATGTTAGAACCTCTTTCCTCCATCGTTCAAGCCATTAGATCGGCCCTTGAAGCTTCTCCTCCTGAGTTGAGTGCTGATATTTCTGAAAGAGGAATCGTGCTTACAGGAGGAGGGGCTTTGCTTAGAGATATTGAAGTTTTAATATCAAATCAAACAGGGGTACTAGTAATTGTGGCCGAAGACCCCATCACTTGTGTAGCTAGAGGTGCCGGAAGAGCACTAGAAATAATGGACAAGCATGACATTGATCTTCTGTCTACAGAATAAGTAATAAGTTTTCTTTCTTTCTTTAGCTCGGTATTATCTTATTAATGAGTAGCGAGGATCATAAGGTATCTAAGATTACCAGTGAGGCAATATTTGCAGTAAGGCCTATCAGTTCAATAAGGTTTTTGATGGCTCTTGTTTTTTGTCTTTCTCTTCTCTTGATAGATATAAGATTTAATCTTTCCAATGAAATAAGAGGATATGCTCATGATGTGTTGTTACCTTTATACAAAATTGTAGAAGTTCCAAGTCAATTTATAAACAAAGCTTCTGAAATTAGGCAATCCAATCAACAACTTAAAAAGAACCTTTTAAGTTACAAAGAGGACAATGAAAAACTAAAACTAATTAATTCTCAGTTGAAAGATCTAACTAAAAGGAATCAAGAGCTTAATCTTGTATGGAATTCGGCTCAGATAGACAAAGAGGCTTATTTGTTGGGGCAAAAGATGAACCTTTCTTCAAATCCCCTTAAACCTGCCTTGATATTAGATGTAAATGATCCTGATTCTATTTTAGAAATTAATCAGCCTGTTCTTTCAAAAGAGGGAATAATAGGAAAGGTAAAGTCTGTAGGGTTAAGGAGTGCCGAAGTAATGATAAGTCAAGATCCGCAGTCTTTAATACCAGTAATCTCTTCAACAACTAGACTTCATGGAATTTTAAAAGGTTATGGGTTACAAAGAAAAGGTCAATTAATAAATGTTAAGAAGACTGCAGCATTCAAGGAAGGAGAAGATTTATACTCATCTGGTTTAGGTAAAGTTTTCCCACCTAATTACCTAGTTGGGAGAGTGGTCTTAATTGAAGATAGACCAGATAATGAATTTCTTAATATAGATGTAGAATTTTTAGATCTACCTGAAGATCAAGATTACTTCTTAGTTTTTACTAAATAGTTATACAGCATGAACAAAGGCCTAAAAAACTATTTATTGATTAGCTTAAGTTTAATTTTTTTTATTCTTTTAGATCTGATTTCTTTTTCCCTAACCGCAGACCAAATAAAGCCTTCTTTTTTTCTTTTAGGCTTCATTTACTGGAATATAGCCATGCCAGAAAAGATGAATTTATATTTTGCTTTTACTTTTGGTCTATTAATGGATTTTATGCAAGGCACTGTCTTAGGCGTATATCCTCTAATATTGATTCTAATTTCTTATCTCTCTCAAAGATTCTTTTACCAATTTAGAACTTTTAAATTTGTGCAACAGGCTTTAATTCTTTTTCTTATATTTCTCATTTTTAAATTTTTTATAGCTTTAGATATAAATAATGCAGATCCAAATTCATTTTCTTTAGCCGATAAGAATTATGCATTACTATCATTGATTTTTGCTTTGTTAAATTCTTTGGCATGGGCACCTCTTTTTTATGTCCTTAGAATCTACCGAAGAAAATGGATTAAGACTTAAAGGTAAAAAGAAATTATCAGACAGATGAGGTTAAGTAGAAATTGAAAAATTTTTTAAAATACTTATTAATTTGTATTTTAATTCCTGTTCTAAGCTTTTCTTTTATATCTTCATTATTCAGCAATGAGAAAACAATCGCCTGGGTGTTAGAAATTTTATCTGAAGAACTTGGATATCAAAGCAAGATTAAGGTGTCTGATATTGATTGGTCCCCAACAAGGTCTAGTATTTTCTTAAAAGAAGTCAGTGTTAGAGAGAAAGAGAAGGGGAACTCTGTATACTTAGAATCTCTTGAAATCAAAATAGATTTACTAAATTTAGTCAGGCTAAAAGAGTTTTTAGAATTGAAGGTCGATAAAGCTACAGTCCAGTTTGAGGATTTCAATTTAAATACAGATTACTCCAATAATAGATTAAATGAATTTTTTTTGAATAAAAGCTATGTAGAAGTTAGAGAACTAAATATCAAAGGTTCTATTAAAGAAATTGATATACCTAAATATTTTTATTTATTTACAAATAATTCAGGTAAAAGTAACACCCTAAAAATCAGTATTGAGGATGCATTTATTTCTAAGATTAAATTAGGACCTTTAGAGTTTCTAGACACAACTTTAAACCTGAAACCTTCCTCAAAAAGCTTTGACTTAGTCGTTTCAAACTCTGAACTTGAAGGCAAAATAGTCGTCAAACAACCCATCAAAGAGGGGATTAGAGTTAATCTATCTAGTTTGCAATTAAGCCTTGATAACTTTAATACTTCTAATATTTTTATTTATCTTCTAGATAATTTAGCCATACCTATAAACTTCTCAATTGATAAATTGCTTTTAGACGAGAAAGATTATGGTCAGTTGAGTCTTTTACTAACTAAAGAAAAAGAGAAGCTTTTCTTTAACCAAATTGAGTTTAGAGGTATTAACTTAGATTTAGGAAGAAATGTTGAAGATGAAGTTATGGAAAAAAACTTCTTTTCAATATCAAGGAAAGATAAGTTCATTTATTCCTCTTTTCAGGGAAATATTTTTACTAATAACCTTAGTCAGTCTCTTTTAGATTTGAAGGGAACTGACTATGAGCTAAATTTTTTGGCTGGAGCAACCGATATTTATTTAGATATCTCATGGGAAGGGTTACCTAATAAATTAAATATCAATAATATTGAAGGAAATCTGTCTTTTAGAATAGATGATTTTGTCATTAAAGATATAGACTCAGATATCTTGGCCTCATCAGATTTCTTAAGATTAATAAGTTTATTTAATGTCTCAAATACTTTTGGAAATTTAACCAATTTTAATTTCAAAGAGAAATTTAATTCAGGATTCCAAGCCGACAGGGTAGAAGGAGCTTTAATAATTGATAGAGATTCAATTAAAACTTTGGGTCCCATAGTCTTCAATAGTGGTTCTGGTAAATTTAAATGGGATGGATCTATTGAGAAAACAAATAAAGGTGAATTAAAGAACCTAGATTTTGACATTGTAATTACCTTGCCTTTAAGGGAGTATTTACCGGCTTACGCCTTAATACTGGGAGGACCTCTAACTGCTGCCACGGTTTACATTGCTGGAAAAGCTTTAAAAAAACCTCTTAACAAGCTAAGTAGCAGTAAGTGGAAAATATCAGGCCCAATAGAAGACCCTAAGACTGAGTTTCTTGAATGGTTTGAGTAAATCCTTATCTAAGGTAAATACTAGCAAGTCCAAGAAAGGACATAAAACCAACCACATCAGTAATTGTAGTTACAATAACAATTCCCCCAATACCAGGATCTAATCTAAAATACCTTAGTAAAAGTGGAACTGAAACTCCACTCAGTACAGCTACAAGAAGATTTATGATCATGGCTATAGCAATAATTTGAGCAATAATAAAATCTTGAAACCACCAGGTGGCTACTGCAGAAACTACTAATGCCCATATCAGGCCATTTCCTAAACCGACAATTGTTTCTCTGGTAATTAGCCATCTCAAGTTAGTTTTATTTATTTGACCTAGCGCAAGGCCTCTAACAACTATTGTTAAGGTTTGAGTGGCGGCAACACCTCCCATGCTAGCAACTATGGGCATTAAGACAGCCAAAGTAACAACCTTGTCAATAGTATCTTTAAACATATCTATAACAGACGCTGCAATAAAAGCTGTTATTAAATTCAACCCCAACCATATTGCTCTTCGGTATATTGCAGTTGATGTTTTAACAAATGTGTCCTCACCCAACCCTGTGAGTTGCCTCAGAGATTCATCAGCATCTTCTCTTATAACATCAACTACATCATCAATTGTTATTCTTCCAAGAAGTTGATTAGCTGAATCAACAACCGGAGCCGAAATCAAATCGTCCTTTTCAAATATTCTGGCTACATTAATATCTGAGGTAATTACTTGAATTGCTTCAGAATCTTTTGTATAAATATCTTCTACATGGAGACTTGGATCAGAAATTAAAAGCTGATTTAGATGTATAAAACCTTTGTATTCATTTTTTCTACTGACAACAAATATTTTATCTGTAGTGCTTGGGAAATTACCTTGTATCCTTAAATATCTAAGAACAACATCTAGGGTAGGACTTCTTCTAACAACGATAACATCAGTATTCATTAATCCGCCAGCAGAGTCTTCAGGGTAAGAGAGTACTTGCTCTAATCTCTCTCTATTTTGAGCAGACATAGCAGAAAGAACCTCTTCTATAACAGCTTCAGGAAGTCTTTGAATTATGTCTGCAATTTCATCTGGTTCAAGAGTTTCAGTTATTTCTAATACTTCTGAAGCTTCCATGTCTTCTAGAAAATCTTCTTGGAGACTGTTAGGTAACTGATTCAGGACTTCGCCCTCAATTCCCTTATCTAATATCTGCCAAACAAATTCTCTATCCGAAGGAGGGCTTGATTCAATAAAACGAGCAATATCATTAGGATGTAATTTATTTAACATCCTACTTATTTGAGAGTAGGTCCCAGAAGACAACTTTTCTTTTATTAAAACTAAGTTGTTCTCTGACAAATTGTCTTGGCTCATAAAGCAATTTTATCAGGAAGAATAATCTTTTATTTTTAAAGTTGTTTCTAATTTCTTAGTCTAGAGGGTAGTAATTGAGCTTGTTGACGATATTTAGCTACCGTTCGCCTTGCTATGCTTACCTTGTATTTTTCTTGTAGATATTTTTTAATTTTTTGATCACTAAGAGGTTCTGATTTTTTTTCAGTTTTAATAATTTTTATTATAAGTTTGGTTAATTGATTAGGAGAAATTTCTTTACCTCCAGAAGATCTTAAAGTTACCTTTTTTTCTAATAAAGAAGATAAGGGGATATTCCTATTAGGTAATTGTAGATACTTAAATCTTACTATCCTAGAAACAGTTGATTCACTTACTCCCGTAGACTTTGCAATTTGCTTTAATGATAAGGGCAAAAGTTCTTTAGAACTGAGCAAAAATTTTTCTTGTTTTGAAACTATAAATTTAGCTACTTCTAGGAGGGTTTTTTGACGTCTCTCAAGCCCATTAATAAAGGAAAGGGCTTCATTTTTTTTTATTGAAGAAGTCTTTTTAACTGAAGTTTTAAGTTTATGTGTGAGAGATTCAATTAAAAAAGTATCATTTAGAGTTACTTCCAATTTACCTACATTTTCAATTATTATTAAATCTGGGCGAATATAGCTCACTTCATTTGAATCCGTTTGGTTACAGGGGTTGAAATTTAGTTGTTTTAAAATGCTTTCTATTTTCGGATCTAAATTAGTTTGGCCTTTGTCCTCATCAGAAAATTCCTTAAGAAATTTCTTAATAATTAACTTTTCTTTATCCTCTATTTCTAAGCTATCTGTTTGAATCATCAATGATTCGAGTATATTTCTGTAGCCACATCCTACAGGTTCTAAGTTTTGAATTACTAAGAGGACTTTTTCAATCTCTTTTTTTCCAATTTGGAGATTAAAAGACTCATGAACAAATAAAGAAATATCATCAAAATCTAAATTAATATCTAGTCTTCCATCATTATTTATCGAATCAATTAGATACTCCCCAATAGAAATTTCATGTTCTTTGATATTTAGCAAGTAGAGTTGATCTAAAAGAATACTTTTTATATCTCTCTCTTTAGAAAGTAGATATTCATACTCTAGGGGTTGATTTCTTTTTTGTAACAGATAGTTGTATTGATCTCCTAAAACTATATCTTTAAAAAGAAAAAACTCTTTGCTTTTTTCTTCTTCACAGAACTCTTTGATAAGTTCATTTAGACTCATGCGAATTTCTCTCCCAGGCAAAGACAAAAGTCTAATTTGACTCTGAAGCAATGGAGTTAGAGCTAGAGATTGTTTAGGTAGTTGTTTTAACCCCTGTTTCATAATCTAGCTAGAAGTCTTGGCCTAAATAGATCTCTTTAACTAAATCATTAGCAGATACTTTTTCAGGAGTCCCCTCTGCTATTACTTTTCCTTCATTCATTATTAAAACATTGTCACAAATTTGCATGGTCTCTCTTACGTTGTGGTCACTTATAAGTATTCCTAGTTTTAAATTTTTAAGTTTTTTAAGTGTTTCCTTTAGTTCTGAAACTGCTTTAGGATCTATACCAGCGAAAGGTTCGTCTAACAAAATAAAGCTTGGGCTTGAGCTTAATGATCTTGCAATTTCAACCCTTCTTCTTTCACCTCCTGAAAGTTTAATTGATTTAGTTTTTAAGAATTTTTTTAGCTGAAACTCTTCAACTAGTTTTTCTAATTCACGCTTTTTTTGTTCTTTATTTATATCTCTTCTTTGCTCTAAGGCAGCTAAAATATTTTCTTCCACAGTTAGTCGTCCAAAGACAGAAGGTTCTTGTGGTAAATAGGCTAAACCCATGCTTGCTCTCACTGAAACAGTTTTATCAGTAACATCTTCTTCATCAATTAATATTTTTCCAGAATCAGATCTTATTAATCCTGCAATCATATAAAAAAAAGTGGTTTTACCTGCTCCATTAGGACCAAGCAATCCTAAAATTTCTCCAGGCTTTAAAGTAATGTTGAGTTGGTCAACCACAGCCTTGCCCTGATATTTTTTTGTTAGATTTTTAGCCTGCAACTTCATATTAAGACTTAGTTATTTTAGATTTCTTTGAACTCACTATATTTTTAGTTTTAAAGTTGAACTCTATTTCTTCAGCATTAATTACTGAAGATTCATCTTTTATTTGAGCTGAACCTATCATAGTAAAAATATCAGAGGAGCTCTTATAAATTATGAGATCGGCTTTTCCATATAAATTATTTCCTGTGTCATTGTCTTGCATAAAATAAACTTCGGTTAAAGTTAACTCACTTTGTCCATTTTTATCTTGATTAAGCTCAAATCCTTTGCCTTCTAATTTTAAGAAAGAATTCTTTAGTTCTACTTCATTCTTTGAAGTTACGGACCTTTTCTTAAAATCGAAATTAAGTTTTTTGGTAAACAGATCAATCTTTTCATTCTTTACTGAAATGGTTAGATGAACATTATTTGTCATCATTAACATTTCATTACCTAAATCAAATACAGCGCTTACCGATGAAGCAGAGTTTTTTGATTGATCCTCCCAATAAGTTTTAAAAATAGGCTCATCTAATAAAAAAACCTCTTTATTTTCTTCTTGCAATGCTTTTAGAGAATTTAATTCATAAGAATCTTTTGTATTTTGAACTTGTATTTTCCAGATAGGCTTTATGACAGAAAAAAACTGTGTTTGCGTAATTTCGTGTTCTTTAAAAGAAGAGTTCGGATCATAGATAAATAGGTAGAGCCCTATCGAAATAAAACCAAAAAGAAGAAAGCTAACTCTTTTCACTTAAAACTTATACCAAACCAGATTGCATCAAGTCATGCATGCGTAAAACCCCAACTGGAATTTTTTTAGAGTCCAGAACAATTAATACGTAAATATTGTTTTTCTCCATTGTCTCTATAGCTTTTGATGCCAAAGAAGATTGTTGTATTGTTTTAACATTTTTTGACATAACCAAAGAAATCTTTGTTTTATGGATATCTTTTTTGGATCCAATAGTTCTTCTTAGGTCTCCATCTGTAAAAACTCCCGTTAGTTTCTTTTTATCAACAACGGCAACTATCCCAAGTCCTTTGTTAGAAATTTCTACTAATGCTTTTGAGAGGAGTGTGTTTGGACTAATAAAAGGGAAGTCTTTACCCTTACTCATAATATCCTCAACCTTTAAAGTTAACTTCTTTCCAAGCTTTCCTCCGGGATGAGATTTAGCAAAATCTTGAGGACTAAATTTTCGGCTTTCCAATAAAGCAATCGCCAAGGCATCTCCTAAAGCTAAAGCGGCTGTTGTGCTAGAAGTTGGAGCTAGATCTAAAGGGCAGGCTTCTTTGTCGACTTCTGTCGAAATATTGATATCAGTGCTTTTAGCAATCGTGGATTCAGTAGGTCCCGTAAAAGAAAAGATCTTACATCCAATGTTTTTTAAAGAGGGAATTAGATCTATTATTTCTTTTGATTCTCCTGAATGTGAAAAGATTAACACGCTATCATTTTTAGAGATTACCCCTATGTCCCCATGGAGGGCTTCAGTAGCGTGTATAAAATAAGAGGGAGAACCAGTACTTGAAAGCGTAGATGATATTTTTTGAGCTATGTGACCTGATTTACCAACTCCCAAGGTAATTATTTTTCCTTTACTCCTTAAAATTACTTCACATAAATTAGAGAATTTTTGATCTAAATTGGCTGCAAGCTTGGTAAGGGCCTTTGATTCAATATCTAGGGTCCTTTTAGCTGAATTAATATGATTTGTTTTTTTCATGCTTTCTTCTTTTAACTAATATAAATATACCAATAATAACGATAAGAAATAACTTATAAATAATAAAATACATATTCCTAAACTAGCCCTCTTTGGTGTTTTTGTTCTTAAAAATATATATAAACAAAAGACGACCGTTACAAAAAGAAGTAAAACCAATGAAGGGTTCCATTCATAATTATGGCTATATGAAGATCCAATAATTCCAGGAATAGCCAAAACAAAAAGACCGTTAAAAATATTTGAGCCAATAAGAGTTCCGGCTACAGCTTCGTATCTTCCTTTTGATGCTAAGGCTAGTGCAGCTGCAATTTCTGGTAGACTTGTGCCAATTGCTAAGACAGTAAAGCCTACAAACAGCTCCCCCAATCCTAGAGTATCTAAAATATTCAAGGCACCTTTTGTAATTAACCAAGCACCAATAGCCAAAAAAGCTAAAGATGAAAGTAATTTAGGTAATAAGTATTTCTCTTTGGATCTCTCAAATTGCGGTTCATTACCTGTATTAGTTTTATACCAGATAACAATGACTACAAACAATGCTGCAAGAAGAGTTATTGAAGAGTAAAGATTAAAAGGATCAAAGTTTAAAATTATACAAATCAAAAGCGTTGATAGAATCAGAATAATCAAGTTTAAGGAAATTTCTGGCTTTGCTAAAAATTCTTCCTTTTTAAAAAATAATACTCCTAAAGTTATTCCAAAAACCAAAGCTATATTTGCCACATTAGAGCCTATGACATTACCAACTACCATTACGGCTTTGTTGTCCAAAGCAGCAAAAAGGCTTGTTAACATTTCAGGAGCAGATGTTCCAAATGCAATCACTGTTGATCCAATAAGAAAAGGTGACATTCCGTACTTGGATGCAGATAAAATAGAGTATTTCTCTAATTTTTGTGCGCTTTTCCAGAGAAAGGCAGTACCAAAAAAAATATATACAAAAGTTAGAGTAGTCACTTCAAAGGCTCTTAAAGAATGAACTTTAATTCATCAGGGTTGTTTAATGCAGATGTTATAATAACTTCAAATTTCATATAGCTCTAATTATCTCTTAACACTTATGAGACCATTATTTTTCTATTTTAGTTTACTTTTTTTTCCAGTTTTAATTTTTTCAAGTGAAGCTTACTCTTTATCTTCTTCAGAGTATGTCGAAAAAATACATGATGATATCTTTGCAGTTGTAATTGCAAAACAGGGGCAATATAAAGAAGATCCAGAAGAATTTATCAATGCGATTTCTATATCTTTACAACCATTAGTAGATTTTAAAAGAATTTCTAGAAATGTTATGGGTAAATATTATAAAGATGCAAATAAGAGACAAATTGAAAAATTTAATAAGGCATTTAAATCAACTCTTCTTAAATCTTACTCAAAAACTTTAGCTGAATTTAAAGATGAAAAGATAATAGTTTCACAAGAAATTAAGAAATCGTCTAAAGGGAATAGAGAAAAAGTTTCTTTACAAATAGTCACTTCTACGAAAGTCTATCCTGCCACTTACGATATGTATCTAAATGACCAAGGACAATGGAAGTTAATTAACATTGTGATAAATGGCGTTAATCTTGGACTAACTTTTAGAAATCAATTTTATTCTCTTATGAAAAGCGAATCTAATGATTTAGATTTAGTTATAGAGAAATGGGCTACTTCAATTTAGGAAATAATTTTTAATGGATAAACTATTGATAAAAGGAAAAAAGGAGCTAAATGGAGAAATTACAGCTTCAGGAGCAAAAAACTCTGCCCTGCCTATATTGGCAGCTTCTTTATTGGCTGATTCTCCAATGAAAGTGGGTAACTTACCTCACCTAAATGATGTGACTACTATGATTGAGTTATTGGGATCTATGGGTATAGATATCATGCTTAATGAGGATATGGATGTTTATGTTGATCCCTCTTCAATTAAAAACTTAAATGCAAGATATGAATTAGTAAAAACCATGAGAGCTTCAATATTGGTCTTAGGACCCTTATTAGCTAAATTCAATAAAGCCAGAGTTGCTCTTCCTGGTGGGTGTGCTATTGGAAGCAGGCCTGTAAATCTACACATAGAAGCCATGAGAAGAATGGGTGCAAATATTTCTTTAGAAGGGGGTTATATAAACGCTAAATCAGAAGGTAGGCTCAAAGGCAGCACAATAGATTTTGATCCAGTTAGTGTCACTGCAACCGAAAATGTATTAATGGCCGCTTCATTAGCGGAAGGTAAAACAATTATTAATAATGCTGCAAAAGAGCCTGAAGTAGTAGATTTAGCTGATTGTCTTAACAAAATGGGAGCTAAGGTTAAAGGGCAGGGCACTGACAGGATAGTTATTAGAGGAGTTAAAACTTTAGAAGGGTGTGATTTTTCAGTGATACCTGACCGAGTTGAGACTGCAACTTATCTAGCCGCTGTAGCTATGACTGGAGGCAGTATAAAAATAAAACGAACTAGACCAGAATCAGTAGATTCTGTTCTAAATAAATTAAGAGAAGCAGGTGCTGTTATTGAATCAGGTGAAGATTGGATTTCTTTAAAAATGGAAAAAGATAGACCCAAAGCAACAAGTCTAAGCACAGGACCTTATCCCTCTTTTCCGACTGATATGCAAGCTCAATTTATAGCTCTTAACTCTATAGCTAGAGGGACAGCCACAGTCACAGAAAATGTTTTTGACAATAGATTTATGCATGTACAAGAAATAGCAAGAATGGGTGGGAAGATTTCTTTAAAAGGTAATACAGCCATTATCGAAGGCATTAAATCTCTAGTAGGTGCTCCGGTGATGGCTACTGATTTAAGGGCCTCAGCTAGTTTAGTTTTGGCTGGTTTGGTAGCCAAAGGTACTACTCAAATAGATAGGATTTATCACTTAGACAGGGGTTATGAAAGAATAGAAGAGAAGTTACGTAGCCTTGGTGCAGATATAGAAAGGATCTCTTAACAATGAAAAACTTAACAACCTACTTTTTTCCTTATTAGATTAGAAAGAAAGAACTTTAGCTAGAGGCTAGAGAAGTTAGAAGGTCTATATCTAAGTAGTCTTCCCCTCTTAAAATTTTAAATTTAATAAGAGTCCCAGGTTTTGATCTTGCAAATTCTTGAAATAAAAGAGGGTAAGAAGATTTTTGTCCGTTTATTTCAATAATTAAGTCACCTTCTTCTAAATTAGCTTCTTTAGCAGGACCATTTGGATAGATATAACTTATCTTAAGTAATTTTTTAGTTGCGAGAGTTCGTCTATCAATACCAAATCCTAGCCAACCCCTTCTAACCTCTCCAAACTGAATAAGGTCATTGATTATTCCCATCACTCTGACCGAAGGGATGGCTAGCCCTATACCTTCTGATCCACCAGAACTACTTCTTATCAAGGTATTAATACCCACTAATCTTCCAGAGGTGTCTATCAAGGCACCTCCAGAATTGCCTCTATTAATAGCAGCGTCTGTTTGAATGTAATCTGAATAAGGATTATTAAATTCCCTTCCTGTTGCACTAACTATACCCATGCTTACTGACTGTCCTACACCATATGGATTTCCTATAGCCAAAACAATATCACCAATTTTTAGATTGTCAGAATTTGCAATCTCGATAGAAGATAATTCTTCATTTTGATTTATTTTCAATACAGCTAAATCAGTTCCTTTATCTGTCCCTATTATTTTTGCCTCTTCCTTTCGACCATTTGAGAGTTCTACAGTAATTCCTATACTTCTATCTCCTATTACATGCTGATTGGTAATAATGTAACCATTTGAATAAAAAATAACCCCAGAGCCTAAACTTGATTGGATTCTAGATTTATTAAGACCAAAAATAGAATTAAACCTATCAGAAAAGGGAAGTTGAGATCTCCT
>Ga0208113_1000657_pt1 | contig 17067 bp, 19 predicted proteins | sample Knorr_S7_td_NADW_FD_185598 | JGI IMG/M metagenome (GOLD analysis project Ga0208113, IMG submission 185598) | Marine microbial communities from Southern Atlantic Ocean transect - Knorr_S7_td_NADW_ad_2505m_LV_A (SPAdes) (version 2) | ecosystem: Environmental > Aquatic > Marine > Oceanic | place...
TTTTTTTTTTTCATCCCATGTAATGAAGCGTGATAATACAAATTTTGAGCAACAGTTAAATCTAAATCAATAGTTGGTTGCTGAAACACGACTCCAATATTTGCCAAGGCCTTAGTAGGATTCTTTTTTATATTGTAGGAAAAAATCTCAATGGCCCCAGTTTGATTACTATATAATCTGGTAATTAAAGAAAACAATGTCGTTTTACCAGCACCATTTAAACCCAGTAATATAGAATAATCGCCTGGATTAAGAGTAAGGTTTATTTCATTTAATACTTGTAGCTCACCGAAATGATGATTTAATGATTCTATTGATAATGCTTTAAGGCTCATTTTTAATATTTAATTTACAAAATTTTTTATTCTTTAACAACTATGCCCCATGGGTATCTGCCAACTGGAATTGATTTTATAACTTTTCGCTTTTCAATATCAATCACTGAAATATCATTGCTCACACCATTGGTTGTATAAAGTCTAGTTCCATCACTGTTGATAATTAAATTCCAAACTCTTTGACCAGTTAAAATATATTTTTCAACTTCAAATGTATTCATATTAATTATTGCAACTCTGTTTGCCGGTCCAAGTGCAACATATGCGAGTTGTCTTTTATCATCTAATATTACACCAACTGGTTGGATAGATTCCTTTGAAAGTCCCGGAATTTTAAATCTTATTTTTTTTATTATTTCGAATTTTTTTGGGTCAATAATGCTTATGGTTCCTCCTATTTCGGAAGATACCCAAACAAAGTTTCCGTCTTTTGTATATTGTGCTACTCTTGGTCGTGCATCTACTAAAATATTTGCCTTAATTTCAAGAGTTTGAGTGTCGATAAAATGCGCCATATTCGTTGTTTCTGAAGTGTTAACCAGCGTTTTACCATCTGGACTTAGGCCCATTCCTTCTGGCTCAACACCTACAGGAATTTCTTTAACAATTTCTTTTTTTTCATAATCAACAACTGTTACCATGTTGTCATCTTCATTAGCAACAAAAATAAGTTTGCCATTATCATCCATAACCATTAACTCTGGGTCTGGTCCGGACGGTAAATAATAATCAATTTCTAAGCTTTCTACGTCTACAACTGTTATTCTATTATCATCACTAGTACAAATTATTATTTTTTTTTTGTCTTTACTTAAAATTATTCCTCTTGGTCTGTGACCAACATAAACTGATTTAATGACTTCTAAAGAATCTCCATCAATAACCGTTATGTTATGATCTTTTTCATTTGATACATATATTGTTTCAGCAAATGCAAAAGTTTGGATTATAATAAAAAAAATAAAAATTAAAAAATTTTTGTTCATATTTCTATCTCGTTAAAAAAAACATATAATTTTTTCATTTTTTAATTTAATTTACATTTTGTATCAAATTCATCGATCCCTAATGTGTCTAATTCTGTTCTTGGATGAACAAATCCTGTTTGTGGTGATACGGATACTAATGCTCTTGGTGTTACTAATAATATTGGTTGTCGTAATTGTCTATTCCAACTTCTAAAACTTACAGCCTTTCCTTTGTAGGCAGCAACAGTAAAATTCTCTTTCAATATTTGGTCCAAAACTATTTTAGGATCTGTCGATTTCGTTCTTGTAATGGACTCGCCAAATACTCTTATACCTAGCCAAGAATTAAAATCTATATTAGTCATAAGCCTATTAGAATATTTTAAAAATCTACTTTGCATTTGATTTCCGCCCCACTGTTCATGCGAGTAATGCCAAGAAGTTGGTTTTAAAATTTCTCCTCCCACAACAATAGTTGGTTTCCATGTTCTATATGGTAAATAATCACCAAAACTATTACCTGAATCACCAAAAGTGTTGCCCTCATCAGCTAAAACTAAAACTTCATATTTTTCTCCTTGAGTAAATTTTACAACTTCTAAATCTGCAGTTCTTCTAAAATCATGGGTAAAGTTCCATACTTTTTCATTAGTAATATTTAACCCAAATTTTTTTGCAGAAATTTTAAGAGAGTTTTTAAATTGTTTATCTCTATCATTTGTTCCAGATATTAAAAGCAATTTAGTCCAATTTTTCTTTTTTAAAAATTGCATAAGTGCATCTGTAACCATCATATAACTCGGAGCAGTATGTAGTAATTGTTTGTGGCACTTTATATTTCTGAAATCATTATCTTTTAAAGATGCATTAATTATAAGAGCATCGCCTAAAATATCTGATGAAATAATGCTATCAAGGTCTTGAGTGGAAACATTTAAAATAAAAAAATTATATTTTTTTTTTCTAAGTTCTTCGAAAACATCTTTGGCTGATTCATTGGGCATTATATTTTTTTCAACAAGTTCAAATTTTTGATTTGTAAACTTGCCAGTTGTATTATTATCTTTAATTCCCATTCTACTTCCTAAAATACCATTATTTTTTATTTGAGGATTTATTGAATAAATAGTTGGTTCTCTCTCAATAACTCTAGTTAAATGGACTATTTTAATTTCTTGAGCTGCATTTAGATCAAAAAAACTAAACAAAAAAAATAAAATTAAAATTAGTTTTAGAAATTTTTTCATAATAAATAATTTATTATATTTATGTAGAATATAATTTTAAAAAAAAAACAGATACATTTATTATTCGTATAGTGAGTTATCACGGAAATAAATAACTTTTGTTATTATCAAAAAAAATAATTAGATTTATTGAAAAAAAAGAAAAAAAAATTAATATTCTTTTAAAGGATTTTAAAAAATGAAACCGTTATTACACTGGTGGTTATTTGTTAGTTTAATTGTTGTTATAACTTTTGCTTTTGCTTATTTTGGTCTTTTTTTAGAAGTTTGGGATAAAGATAGAACAAAGCTTTCATTTTTAATAATGATTATTTTTCTAACTACAACCGTACATTGTGGAAGAGAAACATTTAAAATATCTAATGGAATTGAAGGAAAAATTTCAAAAAAAGAAATCAATCATATAGATTGGAGAGGACGACAAGAAGTTGGTTGGTTTATATCGGATCTTTTATTAACTATTGGAATGATTGGAACGGTTGCTGGTTTTTTGATTATGTTAGCTGGTGCATTTGCTGGAGTTGATCTTAATAATGAAGAGGCAATGAAAGGCGTGCTTGAGAGAATGTCTCAAGGTATGTCTACAGCACTTTATACAACATTGTTTGGCCTTATTTGCGGTAGTTTTTTAAAAATACAATATTTTAATCTTGCAAGAGCTACTGATTTATTAATTGGGACAGATGGGAGAGGAAAATAGTTCATGCAACGTCAGTATCATAGCAACTTACCATTTGTCGATTTATTATTTAATGTCTTAATCGGTTTTGTTTTTTTATTTATAGTGTCTTTTTTATTAATTAATCCAATTGCTAAAAGAGCCGATATAGAGGTTAAAGCAGAATTTTTAATTACTGTCATGTGGCCTGATGACTTAGAAGATGATGTCGATACATATGTTGAAGACCCTGTTGGTAATTTAGTTTGGTTTCGTTCAAGGGAGCCAGGTTTAATGCACCTTGATAGAGACGATCTGGGAAAAAGAAACGATGAAGTGACAACTGCTGCTGGAACTATTTTATTTCCTGAAAATAGAGAAATTGTTACGTTAAGAGGTGTTATCCCTGGCGAATATATAATTAACATACATATGTATTTTAAAGTTGGGCAAGAACCAGTACCCGTTACTATTCAAATAGATAAAATAAATCCTTATTCAGTTGTTTTAAGAGAAACTATAGAATTAAAAAACAAAGGTGATGAAGTAACTGTCGCCAGGTTTAGTGTAAAATCTAATGGAGATGTTATTAATGTAAACAAATTACCAAAAAAATTAGTAGAAAGATGGGACAAGGGATAATAGGAATAAGCGCAAGCTTTTTAGTTTTAATAGCTTTAATCCTTTGGATGATAATTATTTCTAAAGGCGGAATGTGGACTATTAAAAGCATAGTAATATTCATTGCGGCACTTTTTACTATAATTGTTTTTTTATCACTAAAAAATTTTATAGGTTGGCCAAGTACATCAAAGCTTCCTGAAGAATTTCAATTACACTGGGCTATAATTCACGAACCAAATAAATTAGAAAGAAAAGAAGGTTACATATATATGTGGACAACTGAATTAAGTGTAAATGGCAAAAACTCTGGAATTCCAAGAGCTTACAAATCAAAATATACTCGTAAAAACCATGAACAAGTAGCTGCTGCGCTTCTAAGGCTTGGTGATGGAATTTTACAAAAAGGTGAAAAAGTTGAGGCTAAAGAAGATATTGATACTGAAGAAGATCTAAGTAATCTCCAAGATTTTGTAATATATGACTTACCCAAACCGCTACTTCCTCAAAAATCTAGGGAGGGAACTCAAGCAGGCGAAACTAAAAAAGGTTTTGATGCCATAGAGATCGATCCAAAAACTGGAAAGCCATTGGAAAAAAAAGAAGGATTAAAAGAATAAAGTTAAAAAGGACATAAAAAAGAATTTTTTCTTTTTTCTAAACTCTCTAAAACCGACATAGCTGTTAATCTTGATGTTTTTGGATTATTACTTGGATTGTTCCTCAAAATAATTTTTAATTCGCCAAATTTGCCAGATGCTTTAATTTGCGCAATATTTTTTTTTACTTTTGGATCAGCAATAATAATGACTTTTGTTTTATCAAATCCGATTCCACAAATAGCCAGTGTCCCAGCTATATTAGAATTTCTTGGAAAATCAAGGCATGCTTTTCTAGCAGTTGAATTCGATAAAATTTTTTCCTTTTTTAAAATACGAGCTTTTTCTTTTGATAATAATGCTAAAGGTGGTTTTCTTTGAATAAGTTGAACTGATTGCAATTCATTTGATAAAGCAGATGCTGAAATGGCATCTAATCCTGCAATGGCACCTGATGGAATATAAATTCTACCTTTAATTTTTCTTTTTAAATTATAAATTTTATTAAAGAATGCTTTATCAGCAAAACCGCAAACTGACAAACATAAAAAATCTATTCTTTTTTTTAGAATAATTTCAGCATATTCTTTAAGAGCATCCACGCTAGCTGCTTCAATAATTAAGTTTGGTTTTTTTTTTAGGAGTTCTGTTAATGAATAACATTTTAAATTTTGCTTAATTTTACTTTCATTAATATCTTTTGAAAAAATCCCTGTAATTTTATAACCATCAATAAAATTTTTTGATATTTTATGATAAATATCTTTTCCTATTGCCCCAAATCCAATTAAACCGATTGACTCTTTTTTCACTTTAGTTTATCAACAAAATCTAATTTAGAATTATTCTAAATTAAAATTGACATCGCCATATAGTCCTTTATATATTATATAAAATATATAAAATTTTTCATATGTCTATAGACATCCAAACAAAAAAAACATTTAAATCTGTAACTGAAAAGTATAAGTACGGTTTTACAACTGATATTGAATCTGATAAAGCTCCAAAAGGACTGAATGAAAGCATTGTTCGTTTAATTTCTTCAAAAAAAAAGGAACCTAAATGGCTTTTAGATTGGAGATTAAAATCTTACAATGCTTGGAAAAAAATGAGTGAACCAAAATGGCCAAATGTAAAGTATCCAAAAATTGATTATCAGAATTCTTATTACTATGCGGCTCCAAAAAGTAAAAAAAAATTAAAAAGTCTAGACGAAGTTGATCCAGCAATTTTAAGCACCTACGAAAAATTAGGCATTCCATTAGAAGAACAAAAAAGATTAACAGGGGTTGCCGTGGACTATGTCTTTGATAGTACTTCAGTAGCAACAACGTTTAAAGAAAAATTGTCTGAACTGGGAATAATTTTCTGTTCATTTTCGGATGCAGTCCATTCGCATCCTGATTTAGTAAAAAAATATCTAGGATCTGTTATCCCCTACACTGATAATTATTTTGCCACTCTTAATTCAGCTGTATTTAGCGACGGCTCATTTGTTTACATACCGGCTGGAGTAAAATGTCCAATGGAATTATCAACTTATTTTAGAATTAATGCTGAAAATACTGGTCAATTTGAAAGAACGCTCATCATTGCTGATAAAGATAGTTATGTTAGTTACTTAGAAGGTTGTACTGCTCCAATGCGTGATGAAAATCAATTACATGCTGCTTGTGTAGAATTAATTACGCATGATAACGCAGAAATTAAATATTCAACAGTTCAAAATTGGTATCCTGGTGACGAAAACGGTAAAGGCGGGATTTATAATTTTGTTACAAAAAGAGGGGCATGTAGAGGAAATAACTCAAAAATTTCATGGACGCAAATCGAAACCGGATCTGCCATTACATGGAAATACCCTAGCTGTATTTTACAAGGGGATAATTCAATAGGTAAGTTTTATTCTGTTGCTTTAACAAATAATTTCCAACAAGCAGATACAGGAACTAAAATGTTGCACCTCGGTAAAAATACGAAAAGTATAATTATTTCTAAAGGTATCTCAGCAGGTAAAGCTCAAAATACTTATAGAGGTTTGGTCAGAATGGGACCAAGGGCAACAAATAGTAGAAATTTTACACAATGCGATTCTTTACTTATAGGTGACAGATGTGGAGCTCATACTGTTCCTTATATAGAAGTAAAAAATAAATCTGCGCAAGTTGAACATGAAGCAACGACATCCAAAATTAGTGATGATCAAATGTTTTACTGCCGACAAAGAGGTTTGGATCAAGAAAACGCTGTATCTTTAATTGTAAATGGTTTTTGTAAGGAAGTGCTTAAAGAATTACCTATGGAATTTGCTGTAGAGGCGCAAAAACTTTTAGATATCAGTCTTGAAGGAAGTATTGGATAAATTTTTATTTCTATGCTCAAAATCAAAGATCTCCATGTAAAAGTCGAGAATAAAAAAGTATTACAAGGTCTTAATCTTGAAATACTACCTGGCGAGGTTCATGCCTTAATGGGACCAAATGGTTCTGGTAAAAGTACTTTAGCACATATCTTAGCAGGAAAAGATGGGTATAAAATTACCAAAGGAGAAGTTTATTATCAAAAAAAAAATTTATTTGATTTGAAACCAGAAGAAAGAGCATGTGAAGGGTTATTTTTAGCGTTTCAATATCCTGTAGAAATTCCTGGTGTTTCTGGAATAAATTTTTTAAGAAGTGCATTAAATACTATAAGGAGGTTCAAAAAACAAAAAGAACTCGATGGAATAAATTTTCTTAAACTTTTAAGAAAAAAAACAAAATTTTTAAAAATAGATGAAAAATTAATGAGGCGATCTTTAAATTTTGGTTTTTCAGGAGGAGAAAAAAAAAGAAGTGAAATATTACAAATGAGCATGATAGAGCCAAAACTCACTATAATGGATGAAACTGATTCAGGTTTGGATATTGATGCTCTTAAAATTGTAGCTGATGGAGTTAATAAGTTTAAAAATTCTGAAAGATCATTTTTAATTATCACGCATTATCAAAGACTTCTTAATTATATAATTCCAGACAAAGTCCATATTTTAGCTAATGGAAAAATTGTAAAAACCGGAGATAAAACACTAGCTTTAGAATTAGAAGAAAAAGGGTACGAAAATTTAATCAGAAAACATGGATGACCAAAATTACATTAAAAATCTTGAAAATACTTTTTCAAAAGTTCCCAAAACATTAGATTCATGGATGGATGCTGAAAAAAAAACTTCTTTCAAAAAATTTTTAAAAAATGGTTTTCCAACAAAAAAATTAGAAAGTTGGAAATTTACGGATGTGAACAATATTTTAAACAAAAAAAAATTTCAGCCTCTTATAAAAAAAGAAGATGAAAAAAAAATAAATATTAAAAATAATCAATTCTATCAAAAGAATAGTATTACAATTATTTTTAATAATGGTTTTGTAAATATTGAAAAAAATTTTTCTAAAGACCTTGAAATATCTTCAATTCTTGAATCATTTAAACTAAAGCCAAAAGAAACAAAAAAATTAATAAAGAAACACAATGTAGAAAGAACTGATAGCATTGTAGATTTAAATAATGCCTTTTTGAATGATGGTATAATAATAAAAATTAAAAAAGGAGTAAAATTAGATAATCCAATTTTAATATTTTTTTATAATTCAAAAAAACTAAAAGATATTTTAATTAACAATAGAGTTTATATTCTTTTAGAAGAAGAAGCCGAGGCTGAGATTGTTGAAATTTTTTTATCCGATGAAAATGCTTCATACTGGAATAACATTCATACATTTATTGAACTAAAAGAAAAATCAAAACTTGATCATTATAAAATACAGTTAGAAAGTTCTGAATCCATACACTTATCATCAGCTAATTTAGATTGCAAAAAATCAAGTATTTATAATGGTTTTCTTTTATCTTTAGGAGGGTTGGTCTCAAGAATGGAAACCTCTGGATCTATTAATGATTCTGAAATTGAATGTAATATAAAAGGTTTATATATTGGAAAAAAATCGCAAGTACATGACATAACTAATTTAATACAACATAAACATGCCGAAAGTAAAAGTCATCAATACATAAAAGGTATTGTAGAAAATGCTGCTAAAGGGATTTTTCAGGGAAAGGTGAAGGTTTTTCAAGATGCTCAAAAAACCAATGCATATCAATTTAACCAAAATTTATTATTATCAGAAAATGCTGAGGTAAGTATAAAACCTGAGTTGGAAATTTATGCAGATGATGTAAAATGTAGTCATGGAGTCACAACTGGAGAATTAGATAAAGAAATGTTGTTTTATTTAAGATCAAGAGGGTTAAGTTTAGATGAATCTCGAAATTTTTTAATTGAAGGTTTTATTAATGAATTGATGGAAGATATTAAAAATAAGAAAATAAAAAATAAATTATTAATAACTTCTAAAAATTGGTTAAAAAAAAAGAATTAAAATAATGTCTATTACTTCGATTAAAATAAAACATAAAAATTTTGATGTAGATAAAATTAGAGCTGACTTTCCAATTTTAAAAATTAAATCAAATAATAATCCTTTAATTTTTTTTGATAACGGTGCTAGTTCTCAAAAACCAAAAATTGTCTTAGATAAAATAATGGAAATATATGAAACAAAATATGCAAATATACACCGTGGCATTTATCAATTAAGCCAGAAAGCTACAGAGGCTTATGAAGAATCAAGAAAAAAAGTGCAAAAATTTTTGAATGTAGAATTAGAAAAAGAAATCATTTTTGTTAGAGGAGCGACCGAAGGAATTAATTTGGTGGCTGAATCTTTTGGATTTAATAATTTTAAAAAAAATGATGAAATAATTTTATCTCAAATGGAGCATCATTCAAATATTGTTCCATGGCAATTATTAAGAGATAAATTAGGTATCAAAATAAAAATAGCCCCCATAAATAATAATGGGGAAATTAAGATTGATGAATTTAAAAAATTAATTAATAAAAAAACAAAACTGGTTTCTATTCTTCACGTTTCAAATGCACTTGGAACAATTCTTCCATTAGAAGAATTGATAGAAATCGCCCACAAAAAAAATATTCCTGTTTTAATTGATGGTTGTCAATCTGTCCCTCATATACCTGTTAATATTAAAAAATTGGATGCTGATTTTTATTGTTTTTCCGGTCATAAAATTTATGGCCCGACAGGTATAGGAGTTTTATATTGTAAATCAAAATTTTTAGAAAAAATGAAACCTTACCAAGGTGGCGGAGAAATGATATCTAGTGTCACGTTTGATAAAACAACATACCAAGAAGCTCCTTATAAATTTGAAGCAGGCACCCCTAATATAGTCGGTGCGATAAGCTTAGGCAGTGCTATTGATTATGTAGCTAAAATTAAATTAGAAAATATTTTTTTACATGAACAAAAACTTCTGGAATATATTACTAATAAAATGAATTCAATAAATAATGTAAAAATAATAGGAACAGCAAAAAATAAGACAGGAATTTTATCTTTTATTGTTAAAAATGTCCATCCAAATGATATAGGAACTATATTAGATAATGAAGGTATTGCTGTTAGAACAGGCCATCATTGTTGTCAACCATTGATGAATTTTTTTAATATTCCTGCTACTATAAGAATATCATTTGGTATTTATAATACACTCAATGAAATAGATAAGTGTGTAGACGCAATAAAAAATGCAATAAAGCTTTTAAGATAATTTTTTTTAACTATATTTATCCATATGAGTAATAAAATAAAAAAAAATATTATTAAAAATTTGCACTCAGTATATGATCCGGAAATTCCTGTAGATATTTATGAACTTGGTCTGATTTATGATTTAAAAGTAAACTCTAAAGGTTTTGTTAATATAATAATGACTTTAACATCTCCTAATTGTCCAGTTGCTGAAATTCTTCCGGAACAAGTAAAACAATCAGCCAAAAAGGCTGAAGGTGTTAAAGATGTAAATTTAAAATTAGTTTTTGAACCACCATGGACACCTGATATGATGTCTGAAGGGGCAAAAGTAGAATTAGATATGGGATAAATAAATGGATAATAACGATAAAAAAATTATTACATTAACTAAGGCAGCAATAGATAGAATTAAATTTATAATGTCTAAAGCAGAAGACTCCTGTGTGGGTCTTAGGATTGATATTGATAATAAAGGCTGTTCGGGACATTCCTACAAAATAGAGTATGCAAAAAATAAAAAAGATGGAGATGAAGAAATCCGTATAGAAAATATAAAAATTTTTGTTGAACCATCAACTATAATGTTTATTTTAGGATCAAAAATGGATTATGTTAATAATAAAATAGAATCAGGATTTGTATTCAATAATCCGAATGAAAAAGGACGATGTGGGTGTGGTGAATCATTCCACGTTTAAGATATAAGAAATAATTTGTGTTGGGATAACAAAAGTGTACGAAGAAATAACTAAGAAAATCAAAATAACTGTTAAACCAGAGTTTCTAGAGGAACATTCTGATCCAGAAGAAAAAAGATTTATATGGGCCTATCATATTAAAATTGAAAACGTTGGAAATGAAACTGTCCAATTGTTAAGCAGGTCATGGAAAATCACTGACTCTCTTGGTAGAGTACAAGAAGTCACTGGATCTGGTGTTGTTGGAGAAAAACCATTTATTTCACCAGGAAGTTCCTTTGAATATACATCGGGAACACCTTTAAAAACACCTTCAGGATTTATGATGGGTTTTTACAAAATGGAAAAAAAAAATGGAGGTTCTTTCAATGTTAGTATTCCACCTTTTTCTCTAGACAGTCCTCATGAAACGGGGTCAACAAATTAAAATAAAAATGTCCAAAATTGAAAAAATAAAAAATTTAAACAAGATAAAGATCAAGCCAACTCGTGAAGAAGTAAAAGAGGCTGTTAAAACATTAATTAAATGGGCTGGAGATGATCCTGATCGTGAAGGTTTAATTGAAACACCTGATAGGGTAATCAAGGCGTATGAAAATTTTTTTGCTGGTTATAATAATGATCCAAGAGAAATTTTATCAAAAGAATTTCAAGAAGTTGATGGTTACGATGAAATGATTGTACTAAAAGATATTAGATTAGAATCACACTGTGAACACCACTTGGTTCCATTCATTGGAACAGCGCACATTGGTTATATACCTAAAAATAAAGTAGTGGGATTAAGTAAATTAGCAAGAGTAGTTGAAGTATTTTCTAAAAGACTTCAAATTCAAGAAAAATTAACTGCTCAAATTGCTAACTCTATAGATGAAGTGCTACAACCAAAAGGCGTAGGCGTGATAATTGAAGCTTCTCATCTTTGTATTTCTACAAGAGGTATACATAAAACAGATTCAAGAATGGTAACAAGTCGTATGCTTGGAATTTTCAGAAATAATTCAGATACTAGAAGAGAATTTCTTAATATAATAGGATATAATAAACCTTCAGTTTAAATCGCTAAAGTTATTTTAAAAAATTTTATCTATGGAATTTAGACCTGTTTTTTATATTATTGGTTTTTTACTTTCAGCTCTCTCGATTCTAATGTGTATTCCAGGGATAATTGATGCGTATTTAGGGAATGATGAATGGCAAGTTTTTATTTTTACTTCTTTAATATGTCTTTTTGTTGGCGTTATATTTATCTTAGCGAATAAATCAAGTGACTTTAATTTATCTATTAGGCAAGCTTTTCTTTTAACAACTTTAAGTTGGGTATTTATTGCATTATTTGGATGCATCCCATTTATTTTTTCTAATTTGCAACTATCTTTTACAGACGCTTTTTTTGAATCTATGTCGGGTATAACAACAACTGGTTCAACTGTAATATCAGGATTAGATAGTTTGCCTCATGGCATTTTATTTTGGAGATCATTATTACAATGGATTGGTGGGATTGGAATTATTGTAATTGCAATTGCAATATTACCAATTTTAAATATTGGTGGAATGCAACTGTTTCAGAGCGAGTCATCAGTTTCATCAGAAAAAGTTTTACCTCGTGCAGCTCAAATAGCTAATGCTATTGGAACAATATATTTAAGTTTAACATTATTATGTGCTTTTTTTCTTTGGTTTTATGGCATGTCTTTTTTTGATGCTATTAACCATTCGATGACAACTATAGCTACCGGAGGTTTTTCCACTTCTGATAATTCTATTGGAAAATTCAATAATTTAAATATAGAAATTGTTATTAGTATTTTTATGTTACTAGGGTCATTGCCTTTTGTTTTGTATTTACAAACAGTCAAAGGGAATATATTTTCTCTTTTTAAAGATAGCCAAGTACAATCTTTTTTATTACTTGTGCTTTTTTCAATTATAACTGTTGCATTTTGGAAATATCAAACTACTGGTAACTTTTTTGCTAATTTTAGATCTTCTATTTTTAATACTATATCTATTTTTACTGGAACTGGCTATTCAACTCAAGATTTCAATAATTGGGGTTCATTTACAACAATTCTTTTTTTATTTTTAATGGTTATAGGAGGGTGTGCTGGATCCACAACATGTGGAATTAAAATTTTTAGACTTCAAATTTTATACCAAACTGCAAAAGCACAAATTGTTAAATTACTTCAGCCTCATAGTGTGATAATTCCAAAATATAATAAAATGCCAGTATCCGAAGCAATTACAACATCTGTGATGGGTTATTTTTTTATGTTTATAATTACTTATATAATTTTAATTTTAATATTGTCTTTCCTAGGAAATGATATTTTAACATCTTTGTCAGGCGCCGCGAGTAGTATTGCGAATGTTGGACCGGGTCTTGGAAACGTTATAGGCCCAACTAAAACTTTTGCTGAATTATCAGATCCAAGCAAATGGGTTCTTATTCTAGGAATGTTAATTGGAAGACTTGAATTACTTGCTGTAATTGTTCTTTTAACTCCAATTTTCTGGAAAGATTAATTTTAATTATATTTGTTTGTTAAAAAGTCTTGAAATTTTTTATTTATTTCGTCTTCAATATTATTTTCTAGTTTGACTATCATTTTCTTAATTGATTGATCTATACCCTTTGATCTATCATTTATTGAAAAATTTCCTAAAAACGTTCTTTTTCCAGTTATCTTCGACTCTATTTTTGCATAAGCATTATGTTTATTATTTTCAGCTAAAACAATAACTTTAAAAATAATTTTATATGATATTCCGTCTTTTGGAACAAAACTAAATTTATCAGCATGTTCTTGAAAAAAATTATCAAATATTTTTTCCTGTTTTATCTTAATCTTTAGTTTGCCACTATTCCCTTTTAAAACAAATTTTTCTTTTGCCCACTTCTCAATCTCTTGATCTAAATCTGTTTTTATTAATAATTGCGAGCTTATTTGGTGTAATTTGTAATTTATATCATGCTCAAATACTAAATTTGCCAAATCTAAATAAATTTTAGAATTTGTTACTGAATAATTTAAATTAATATTTAAAAAAAAGAAAAAAGGAAAGAATAATATTATTAGTTGTCTAAAAAAATTTTTTTTCAATTTTTATATTTGTTTTAAACACCAAGTTAAAATAGCCTTTTGTGTATGAAGTCTGTTTTCAACTTCATCCCAAACTACAGATTGTGGGTGTTCTAAAATATCCTCTGATATTTCTTCTCCTCTATGAGCTGGCAAACAATGCATAAAAATTGCATTTTTTTTTGCATAAGATAATAATTTTTTATTTACTTGAAATGGTTGCAACATATTTCTTTTTTTATCAGAAACTTTTTGACCCATTGAAAACCAGGTGTCGGTCATAATACAATCGGTATTTTTACAGGCAATTATTGGAGATTCAAAAAATTTAATATTTTTCTTTTTTTTAATCTCTAGCATAGTTTTTCTGTCAATTAAATTTTTAGGACAAGCTAAGTGAAAATTAAAATTCAAAATTTCTGCTGCGTGGATCCAAGTTCTACATACATTATTAAAATCCCCTGACCATGTAATTGTTCTTCCTTGGATTATACCTAAATTTTCTTCAAATGTCATAATATCTGCAAGTAATTGACATGGATGTGTTTCGTCATTAAGACCATTGATCACAGGAATAGTTGAAAAATTAGCTAATTCGTAAAGTTTGTTTGCTGAACTTGTTCTATATACAATAGCATCTATATATCTTGATAATACTTTAGCAGTATCAGATATTGCTTCGCCTCTACCTAGTTGTGTTTTATCCTCTTCTAAAATAGATACGTTTCCACCAAGTTGGTGCATAGCAATTTCAAAAGAAACCCTAGTTCTTGTAGAAGGCTTCTCAAAAATTAAACATAATGTTTTTCTTTTAAGAGTATCGTATCCTGAACTAATTCCTTGTTTGTAAGATTTAGATAAATCTAAAATTTTTCTAATTTCCTTATAATTTATTTTATTTAAATCTAAAAAATGTCTAATTTTTTTTGTCATTTATTTCTTTGTCAAACCTAAATCTGTACAAGTTTTTTTTAAAATTTTAATAGCCTCTATTATTTCTGTTTTCTTTATATTTAACGGGGGTAATAATCTTATTACATTTTCGCTCGCACCTACAACTAATAAACCATTTTTTCTTAAAGCTTTTATCAAAATAAGATTTTTGATTTTACATTTAATACCTAATAAAAAACATTGTCCTCTAATTTCTTCTATAATACTTAAATTTTCATTTTTTATTTTTTCTAATTCATTATATAAAAAATTAGCTTTAGAATTTAATTCCTTAAAAAATTTTTTTTTAGCAATTATATCAAGAACTGAATTAGCAACTGTACACGCAAGGGGGTTTCCACCAAAGGTTGATCCGTGGCTTCCAAACTTCATTCCTTGTGCAATTTTTTTGGTTACTAAACAAGCGCCAATTGGAAAACCTCCTCCAATACCTTTTGCAGTTGCAAGAATATCTGGTTTGATTTTTGACCATTGATAATTAAATAATTTTCCAGTTCTTCCCATTCCACATTGAACTTCGTCAAAAATTAGTAATATTTTTTTTTTATTACATAATTTTCTTAATCCTTCTAAACATTGTCTTGGTACTTTTTTTATCCCACCTTCGCCCATAATCGGCTCAATCATTATTGCTACTGTTTTATTATCAATTGCATTCTCGATTGCTTTATGATCCCCGAATGGTACCGAAACAAAACCATCAACAATTGGTCTAAATCCATTTATTAGTTTCTCTTGACCAGAAGCAGCTATGGTTGCAAGAGTTCTGCCATGAAAACTGCCTTTAATAGTAATAATTTTATATTTGTTTTTTTTCTTTTTTATTTGATAGTAAGCTCTAGCCATTTTTATTGAAGCTTCTACAGCTTCTGCTCCAGAATTACAAAAAAACACTTTATCAGCAAAGGTCAATTTTACTAACTTTTTAGCAAGTTTTTCTTGTTCAGGAATTTCGTAAGCATTTGAACAATGCCATAATTTTTTGGATTGTTGATTCAAAACTTTAATTAAATAACTATTGCAATGACCAAGAGAAGTTACAGCAATACCACTAGTAAAATCTAGGTACTTTCTTCCTTTTTTTGTTATTAAATATGAACCTTTTCCACTATGAAAAGATAATTTTACTCTATTGTAAGTTGGTAAAATAGAAGAATACATTGTATATATTATATTTTTAAGTCCTCAATTTATATCCTGTTTGAAACATTTTATAAACAGAGAAGAATAATATAATATTTAAAACGAAACATACAACAATTCCAATTAATACATTTGTATCAGAATAACCGATAAACCCTTTTCTAAAACCATCAATAAAATAGAAAAAGGGATTCCATTTAGCAATTTTTTGTAAAATATCTGGAAGTTTATCAATGGAATAGAATGAACCAGATAAAAATGTTAGAGGAGTAATTATAAAATTTGTTAATCCACTCATATGGTCGAATTTATCTGACCAGATTCCACCCATCACTCCTAACAAACTTAATGCTAAAGATCCTGAAAATGCAAAAAAAAGAATATAAAAAAGATTAAAAATTTTCATATCGACAAAAAAACTAAAAACTAAAACTGATGCCAAGCCTACAATCATACCTCTTGCAAGACCTCCAAAAGTGATAGCAATGGTTAATTCAAGATTTGATAGAGGAGGTAAAAGTATATCAATAATATTACCTTGTATTTTGGATATCATTATTGAAGAAGAAGTATTCATAAATGCATTTTGTAAGATTGCCATCATTATTAATCCAGGAATGAGAAATTCTGTATATTGTACATTTCCTACAATTAATTTACTTCTGTCTATAACTATTAAAAAAATTGTAAAAAATAATATATTGGTCACTATAGGTGCTAAAATTGTTTGATAGGATACTTTAAGAAACCTTTGTGTTTCTTTTGAACATAAAGTCCATAAACCTAACCAATTGGTAGTTGAAATAACTTTGTTTTTAAAATACATAATTTTATCTTATTATTTTTAAATTTTATTCATTTATTATAATTAATCTGATTTATGAAAAAAAAAAGTCCAAAAAAAATAACATATGAAAATCTAAAAAAATATACTTTTAAATATCTTGAAAAATATTCAACAACAGAACATCGATTAAAAAATATATTAAAAAGAAAAATAATTAAAACTTCTTTTTTTTTTCAAACTAATCCTGCTGATTATATCCATTATATTGATGATATATTAAAAAAATTTAAAGAAATTGGTTTAATTGA
>Ga0208113_1000660_pt1 | contig 17031 bp, 16 predicted proteins | sample Knorr_S7_td_NADW_FD_185598 | JGI IMG/M metagenome (GOLD analysis project Ga0208113, IMG submission 185598) | Marine microbial communities from Southern Atlantic Ocean transect - Knorr_S7_td_NADW_ad_2505m_LV_A (SPAdes) (version 2) | ecosystem: Environmental > Aquatic > Marine > Oceanic | place...
GTACAGATGCTGAGGAGGAGGTCGAGATCGAGGGCATGAAAAGGGCCCTGTCTGTTTCAGATACCGCTGATTTGGTTGTCTTAATGAGCTGTGTCGGGGAAAATTTTAACCCCGCTATACCCGCAACCACAAAAACCTTGAGATTGTTTAATAAGATAGACGCCCACCCTGATTACGCTCCCCTTGGGCCCGAGGAAGTTTTTATTTCTGCTTTGACCGGTCAGGGGATAGACGGTTTTGTTTCGTCTGTTTTTTCTGCTTTTGGGATTGGCTCTGGGATTGAGGTTCCGGTGTTGGCGCGGCGACGCCATCTGGACGGCTTGGAAACGTCTTTGGGTTTTCTTTTATCTTCTTTGTCTTTTCTAGACGCGGGCGGGGACTTGGTTCTCGTTGCTGAAGAGTTGAAGGAGACGCAAAAGCATCTTGGCTTTATAACCAGACCCCTAACTTCTGATGAGTTGCTGGGCCATATTTTTTCAGAGTTTTGCGTAGGTAAGTAGTTGTGTAAAAACTGTGGAGGTTTTTTGAGTTTTTATTTTAGTTTTTTTTATCCCCTGATTGGGGGGGTTCGCTCACAGTTTAGTTATAGTTTTCTTGTGTGGTTGGGTTGGTCTGTGGTCCTTTTTAGAGGCGAGTCTGGTGAAGTTATCCACGCTTTTTCTTTCCTTAATAATAACAACTAAAATACATATATAAGATAGTATATTTAATTAATAGTAATTAAGGGCTGTGGAAAACAAAAAAATAATAGTTGTAGGAGGGGGACATGCCGGCACAGAGGCGGCGGCGGCAATTGCTAGGATGGGGTGTAAAGTTACCCTGGTAACGCACAAAAAAAACTCCATAGGACAGATGTCATGTAACCCGGCCATAGGAGGCATAGGAAAGAGCCACCTAGTCAAAGAAGTGGACGCGCTAGGGGGGTTGATGGCCAAAGCAACAGACCTGGCTGGGATACACTACAGGACGCTTAACCTAACAAAAGGACAGGCGGTTAGGGCCACCAGAGCCCAAACAGACAGACAGCTTTATAAAAAAGCCATACAAGAACTATTAAAACAAACAAAAGGCCTAGAGATAAAAGAAGGGTCAGTGGAGGACCTAATTATAGAAGGAAACAAAGTCAAGGGCGTTTATTTAAGTGGGGGAGAAAAGGTTAACAGTGACAAGGTTATATTAACAACAGGAACGTTCTTGGGTGGAGTTATGCACGTAGGGCTTGAGCAAAAACAAGGAGGCAGAGCCGGAGACCCATCCAGCAACAAGCTGGCCAGAAAACTCCGAAAACTTCCATTTAGGTACGGAAGGCTGAAGACCGGAACGCCGCCCAGGCTAGACGGCGAAACTATAAACTGGACAAAGCTGGAACCCCAACCAGGCGACACCCCCACCCCGCAGATGTCCTACTATAGCCCAATAAAAAAAAGGCCAAACCAAATAAACTGCCACCTAACAAGAACAACACCCAAGACTCACGAAATAATAAAGGGGGCGCTAGACCTGTCACCACTGTACACAGGAGTAATTGAGGGGGTGGGGCCCCGCTATTGCCCCTCTATAGAAGATAAAGTAGTGAGGTTTGCAGACAGAAATTCACACCAAATATTCTTAGAGCCCGAGGGGTTAAAGACAAACGAGATATACCCCAATGGCATTTCAACAAGCCTACCAATGGAGGTTCAAGAAGAGTTCATTAAAACCATACCGGGACTAGAAGAGGCGAAAATAACAAAAGCAGGTTACGCGATAGAATATGATTACTTCGACCCAAGAGACCTAAAGCACACAATGGAGACGAGACACATAGGAGGCCTGTACTTCGCGGGACAAATAAATGGAACCACTGGCTATGAAGAAGCAGCAGCTCAAGGTGTGGTTGCGGGCATAAACGCAGCCCTGAGCCAAAAGGGCCTCGACCCATGGGTACCTGGAAGACACGAAGCTTATATGGGGGTGTTGGTAGACGACCTAGTGAGCCTAGGAACTAAAGAACCGTATCGAATGTTCACCAGCAGAGCTGAGTTCAGGCTAATTTTAAGAGAAGATAACGCAGACACCAGGTTAATGCCCAAAGGGAGAGAGCTGGGATTAGTAGAGGATAGGGCCTGGCAAGAGTTTAAAAAAAGCAGAGCCATGGTCCACAAAGAAACCCAAAAACTTCAAAGAAAAACTATAAAACCCCAAACAAAAGAGGCCAAGAAACTAGAAGAAGAAACTGGTGAAAAAATAAGAAGCAACAAGACGGCGTATGAGCTACTTAAAAGACCACAAATAAACTACAAAAACCTAGTTGCAGACAACAAAGACCTAACAAAAAACGAGATAGATAAAATAGAAGCAGAGGTCAAGTATGAGGGCTACATAAAGAGACAAGGAAGAGAAATAGAGAAACTTCAAAGAAATGAGAACACTCCAATACCAACCAACACCTCCTTTCTAAAGATCACAGGCCTGTCAAGCGAGGTAAAACAAAAACTAGAAGAGGCAAGGCCAGAAAGCATTGCTCGAGCCTCAAGGCTGCCCGGGGTAACACCAGCAGCCATCTCCCTGTTATTAGTACACCTCAAAAAGGAGGCGACGGGGTAAGGGTAAGTTGATTATCTCAAAAAAACAAAAACAACAACTCGACAGATTTGAAGAGTTACTTCTTTTGTGGAATAAAACACACAACCTTATTTCAAAGAGCCAAACTACAAGCATAAAAGAACATATTGAAGACTCCCTTTCCATAGCACACCTCCTAGGCAGAAATGTCATGGACTTGGGAAGCGGAGGAGGCTTTCCAGGAATACCCATAGCGATTACAAACCCCAAGAAAAAGATATTTTTGGTAGAAAGAAAACAAAGTAAGGCAGCCTTTTTACTTAACACCACAACCCAGTTAGAACTGGAAAACATCCAAGTTGTAAACCAAGACTCTAAAAAGCTGAGTTCAGACAACTTTCCCAGCCCCCTAGAAATTGTCACAAGGGCTTTTGGTTCCCCCTACAAAACAATAGAGGCAACCAAAGGACTCCTAGGGGCACCCAAAAACCATCTAAAGCTGATGAAAACCCATCCGCCACGAGGCATTGAGGGTATACCAGAAAACTATCAGGTTGAGAAAATAGAAGAAATAGATCTAAAAGGAAAAGACAAGAGGCGCATCTTGGTTACAATAACCAATAAGAAAACATGAAGAAGATAGTAATAGCAAACCAAAAGGGGGGAGTAGGAAAAACAACAACAGCCGTAAACTTAGCAGCCTCATTGGCTGCCATGAAAAGAAAGGTACTGTTGGTAGATATAGACCCCCAGGCTAACGCAACTACTGGCTCTGGAGTAGAAAAGATTGAAGAAACAGAAGCAGCACCCCACCCCACTTGGGAGCCAGGAGGAACCAAAATAAAGACCTCAAACACAGGGGGCTACGATGTGCTGCCAGCTGGGCCCGGACTTATAGCCAAAGAAGCAGAGCTAAGAGTGACAGAGAACAGAGAAATACAACTGGAAAAATTATTACATCAATTAAAAGGAAAATACGACTACATTATAATTGACTGCCCCCCAGCCTTGAACCTTTTAACCATCAATGGACTAAGGGCAGCAAACAGTCTCTTGGTTCCAATGCAATGTGAATACTATGCCCTAGAGGGCTTGGCTGCTCTACTTCAAACCGTAGATCAATTAAATGAAAGAACAGGCCACACCTTAGCATTAGAGGCTATTGTAAGAACCATGTTTGATCCAAGGAATAAACTAACCCAACAGGTAACTGAAGAGCTGGCGGCACATTTCCCCGAAGTATTGTTTTCGACTGTTATTCCTAGAAATGTTAGGTTGGCAGAAGCACCTAGTTTTGGGAAACCAGCCCTGAGCTATGAACCTAACGCCAAGGGGACTCTTGCCTATCTTGCTTTGGCGGGGGAGCTTATAGAGAGAATGGAAGAACGAGGGGTTATAGCTGCACATGAATGAAGAAAAAAAATCTCTAGGAAGAGGCCTGGACTCTCTTTTGGGAGAGAGGCCAGAAAGGTCACCACAAGGCATACTCGAGGTGCCACTGGAAGACCTTGTGCCCGGTCAGTACCAGCCTAGAAATAAAATGCACAAAGACACTCTTGAAGAGCTGTCAAAGAGCATAAAGGTCCAAGGGGTGCTACAACCTATATTAGCAAGAAAAAAAGCCTCAAAAGGATATGAAATAGTAGTTGGAGAGAGAAGATGGAGGGCGGCTCAATTGGCAGGCCTTAAAACCATACCCACGATAGTTAAAGAACTGAATAATGATGAAGTAGCAAAAATAGCCCTAATTGAAAACCTTCAAAGAGAAGATTTAAACGCAATGGATCAGGCGAGGGGGCTGCAAAGGCTACAAATAGAATTTAATCTTTCTCAACAAGACCTTGCTTCTTCTGTCGGAAAATCTAGATCAACAGTAGCTAACCTCCTAAGGTTAACCAAGCTATCTTCTGTAGCCCAGGAACTATTGGAGTCGGGAAGGATAGAAATGGGACATGCAAGGGCATTGCTTACAATAGAAGAAAGTTTACAAAAGGCATTGGCAGAAGAAATAGCTTCAAAGCAACTTAGTGTGAGAGAGGTTGAAAGATTAGTAGCAAGACAAGGCGGCTCACGCAAACAAAAACAGACGCAGAGAAAAAGAGACCCAAACACAATCAAATTAGAAAAAGAAATATCAGACGCCCTTGGGGCTAGGGTGGGTATTAGCCACAACAAGAAGGGGGCGGGCAAGCTAGTGATAAATTTTAAGAATCTAGATCAATTACAGGGCATATTAGATAAACTAAAATAGTAGAAAAACACATTAGTTCTTGGACAGGAAGCCCGAGATATTTATAATTGCGGCGGCTGAGACGGTTGATGGCAGAAAAAGAACTAAATTCAGACTATTTTATAAAACATCACCTCCAAAACTTAACTTTTGGACAGTGCTCTGATGGGAAGTGGAGATTTGCAGACGGCCATATAAACTTAGGTGCTGAGCACACCGTCCATCAGGAAAAAGCGGAGTATACGTGCGACCCCAAAGAGATGGGGTTTAACGCGATACATGTAGACACCATGCTCATGTCTTTGCTTTTAGGCGGGCTTTTTTGTTTTTTATTTTGGTCGGTGGCCAGAAAAGCTTCAGTGGCCAGCCCAGGTAAATTACAAAACGCAATTGAATACGCTTTTGATTTTGTAAGATCAGTGGTGGGCGACACATTTGTACCTAAGGGGAATAAAATCATCGGTCCCTTGGCACTAACCTCTATCGCCTGGGTTTTACTGATGAATATTATGGATTTATTACCGGTAGATCTTGTGCCCTGGATAGCAAATGGGTTTCAATCTTCAACAGAACATGGGTGGGTACATTATTTTAAAGTGCTTCCTGTTGCCGATATAAATGCCCCGGCAGGAATGGCCCTAGGGGTAGCAATTTTAATTCATTATTACAGCATCAAAGAAAAGGGGTTTGGTGGCTTTATATCTGAATTAACACTACAGCCTCTCGGAAAATGGGCTATTCCCTTTAATATGTTAGTAGAGATACCGGGGTTCTATGCCAAACAAGCCGCCCTAGCCTTGAGGCTATATGGAAACTTATTTGCAGGAGAAATGATTTTTATATTAATAGCCTGTCTTTATATTTATTCAGCAGAACTGTTCCAGTCAGGTATCCTTTCCCAGTCTATAATGTGGGGAATAGTGGGAATACTTTTGCAGATAGTTTGGGCCATATTCCACGTATTGATAATTGCGCTTCAGGCGTATGTATTTATGATTTTAACAGTCGTGTTTTTAAACCAAGCACACGAAACCCACCATTAACTAGAAGGAGAAAAAATGGAAGAAACATTACCTTTAATTGCCGGAGCTTTAATGACCGGCATGGGCGCCATAGGTGGCGCTATAGGAGTTGGCGTAGCAGCCTCAAAGTATTTAGAGGGCATAGCTAGGCAACCTGAATTACAGGCGTATTTGTTAGGTCAATTTTTCATAATGATGGCCTTAATTGATGCATTGCCTATTATTTCGCTGGCGTTTGGATTAATTCAACTTTTTGGCTAAATGAACTTTAATTTCACTTTAATCGGTCAGCTACTGGCCTTTACATTGTTTGTTTGGTTCTGTATGAAATACATCTGGCCGCCAATGCTGCGAATCCTAGAGGAGCGAGAAAAGGAAATAGCCGATGGCCTTAATGCTGCAAGCGAAGGCAAGAGGGAACTAGAAGAAGCGAATAGAAAAAAAGTAGACATCCTAGAAGACGCCAAAAAAGAATCCGCTGAATTGGTTAATCAAGCAAACCACAGGGCAGCCCAAATTGTTGAAGACGCTAAATCAACAGCGGGTGAGGAAGCTGAAAGAATAAAAATATCCGCTCAAAATGATATAGAGCAGAACACCAAGCGAGCCAGAGAAGAACTAAGATCAGAAGTGGCAACACTAGCGGTGGCCGGAGCAGAAAAGATTCTCAATGCTGAGATTGATAAAGAGAAAAACTCAGAATTGATAAACAAGCTTACTAGGGAGTTATAACAGTTGAGTTCTGAAACATTAGCAAGACCTTATGCGCGAGCTATCTTTGAACACTCAGAAGGATTGTTGGAAGAGCTTGGGCAGGTAGTAAATGTAATTCACCAGCCAAATGTCACTACGCTAATTGACTCCCCTAAGCTGGCCTATAAAGAGAAGGCTGAAATATTTATAGACCTTTTTCAAGAGGAGATACAAAAAAAGACAGCACACTTCCTCAGGGTTCTGGGAAATGCCAAGAGACTTTCTCTTCTTCCTGAAATTTTGCACGAATATAAAAAACTCTTAGCAAAAAAGAATAAACAAAACGATGTTTTAATTACTTCTGCCTTCAAATTAAATCAATCTCAAGAAGAAGAAATAACAGGGCGTTTAAAAAAAAGATATGGGGAAAATCTTACTGCCAAGGTAGAAATTGATAAGACCCTAATCGGCGGTATAACTATTAAAAGTGGAGATGAGGTAATTGATCTCAGCACCAAAGGCAAATTACTCAAACTAAAAAAGCAAATAAGTTAGGAAAAATATGGAAGAACTAAACCCTTCAGAAATTAGCCAAGTCATCAAACAAAAAATTGAAAACCTGGACACCGCGGCAAGTCCTAGCAACGAAGGAACGATAGTTTATTTGGCAGACGGTATAGCCAGAATCCACGGCTTGGCAGACGTTATGAATGGAGAGCTAATTGAATTCGAAGAAGGTGTTATGGGAATGGCACTAAATCTTGAAAGGGATTCTGTGGGAGCTGTAATACTGGGGGATTACAAATTATTAGCCGAAGGAGGCTCGGCTAAGTGCACGGAAAGAATTCTTGAAGTTCCCATCGGAGAAGGATTGCTGGGAAGGGTGGTGGATGCTTTAGGTAACCCAATCGACGGAAAGGGGAAGATAGAAACCAAACTTACCGCGCCAGTGGAAAAGGTAGCGCCTGGGGTCATATCTAGGAAGTCAGTGGGCCAGCCTGTTCAGCTTGGTATTTTAGCAATAGACAGCATGATTCCCCTTGGAAGGGGCCAAAGGGAATTGATTATAGGAGATAGACAAACAGGCAAAACAGCCATAGGGATTGACGCAATCATCAACCAAAAAGACTCAGATATTAAGTGTATATATGTGGCAGTAGGACAAAAACAGTCTTCAATAGCTGCAACAGTAAGGAAGTTAGAAAAATTTGGTGCAATGAAAAATACGATCGTTGTGTCCGCAGCAGCTTCAGAGCCAGCTCCTATGCAATACATAGCTCCATTCTCTGCCTGTTCCATGGGGGAGTACTTTAGAGACAAAGGTGAAGACGCACTAATTGTTTACGACGATCTCTCAAAGCAAGCGGTCGCTTATAGACAAATATCCCTTCTATTAAGAAGGCCACCAGGCAGGGAAGCCTATCCTGGGGACGTTTTTTATTTACATTCTAGGTTGTTGGAAAGGGCTGCAAGAGTTAGTGAGGAATACATAGAAAAATTTACAAACGGAAAAGTAAAAGGCAAGACAGGCTCTTTAACTGCCCTTCCAATAGTTGAAACTCAAGCCGGAGACATATCAGCCTTTGTTCCGACAAACGTAATCTCTATTACAGATGGTCAGATATTTTTAGAAGATTCATTATTTAAATCTGGACTTAAGCCAGCCATGGACCCGGGCATTTCAGTTTCAAGAGTAGGTGGAGCCGCCCAAGTTCCGATAATAAAGAAGTTGGGAGCCGGAATAAAAACTTCTTTGGCTCAATATAGGGAATTGGAAGCATTTGCCCAATTCGCCTCAGACCTCGATGAAGTATCTAGAGCTCAGTTGGAACACGGCATGAGAGTTACCGAATTAACCAAGCAAGCAGAAAACTCCCCAATGTCTGTAGCAGAAATGGGAATAGTTCTATACTCAGTGAATGAAGGTTATCTAAAGGAGGTTGAGGTAGAGAAGGTCAAAGACTTTGAAAAATCTCTCCTGTCTTTCATGAGCTCAGAATACGGTGATTTAATGAAATCCATCACCATCTCAGGAGACTATAACGAGGAAATAGAAAATGCCTTTAAAGCGGCTTTGGATAAATTTATGAAAACTCAAACTTGGTAGAAAATAAAGAAAATGACCAACACCAAGGAGATTAGAAGCCAAATATCTAGCATCAGTAATACACAAAAAATTACAAGTGCTATGGAAAAAGTCGCCGCCAGTAAAATGAGAAAAACTCAAGAAAGAATGGCCAAAGGAAGGCCTTATAGAAACAGGATGATTGAAGTAATAGGCCATTTGGCTAATGGACAACCCGAATATAGGCCTACTTACATGGTAGAAAGAGATCCCTTAAGCATAGCCATAATAGTAGTCACTTCAGACAAAGGCCTTTGCGGAGGCTTGAATACAAACCTACTTAGAGCGGTTATAAATTTTGCCAAAGAAGAGTCTTCACTGGGAAGAGAGATAAGCTATTCATTGATAGGCACAAAAGCAAGATCCTTTTTTAGGTCTTTCGGGGGAAATATTATTTCAGCAACTGAAAAACTAGGAGACGATCCCTCTATCGAACAGCTCGTTGGCTCCATGAAGATACTTTTGAGTTCTTTTAGTGAAGAAAAGTTAGACAGAGTTTACTTGGCCAGTAACAGATTTGAAAACACCATGACCCAAGTCCCAGAGGTTAAACAATTACTTCCTCTCTCAAGAGTGCAAGAGCTTGAGGAAACTCATATATGGGATTATATCTACGAACCTGACGATTCAAGGGGGCTTTTAGATGGGCTGATGGAGAGATACATAGAAGCCCTGGTATATCAGGCAGTAGTGGAAAATATTGCCTGTGAGCAGGCGGCAAAGATGGTTGCCATGAAAAATGCAACCGATAACGCAGGTGACCTAATAGAAGAGCTTAAGCTTGTTTACAACAACGTCAGGCAGGCTGCCATAACTCAGGAAATCTCTGAAATAGTGGCAGGAGCAGAGGCGCTTTAAATATTGGAAATTAATATGAGCAAAGGAACAGTAATACAAATAATCGGGGCGGTCATAGACGTAGAGTTCCCTAAAGAAGACCTTCCTAAGATCTACGATGCTCTCAAAGTTGATGAGACGGGCCTAGTTCTTGAAGTGCAACAGCAGTTAGGAGATGGGATAGTAAGGACAATAGCCATGGGACCCTCGGAAGGACTCAAGAGAGGGGCCTCTGTAACAAATACGGGCGAATACATCTCGGTACCAGTTGGCGAAGGAACCTTAGGAAGGATAATGAACGTTCTCGGTGAGCCTATAGACGAAAAAGGAAAAATAAAATCAGATGAAAAAATGCCCATACACAGAAAGGCGCCCTCCTTCGAAGACCAGGCCGATTCTTCTGAGCTTTTAGAAACAGGAATTAAAGTTATTGACCTTATTTGTCCCTTTGCAAAAGGAGGAAAGATTGGACTTTTTGGAGGTGCCGGAGTTGGCAAGACTATTAACATGCAAGAATTAATCAGAAACATTGCTTATGAACATAGTGGATATTCTGTGTTTGCTGGTGTTGGAGAAAGAACTAGAGAGGGCAACGACATGTACCACGAAATGATTGAAAGCGGGGTTTTGGATAAAGTTGCCTTGGTCTACGGGCAGATGAACGAACCCCCGGGTTGCAGATTGAGAGTAGGCCTTTCTGGACTTACCATGACAGAAAAATTTAGAGATGAAGGAAGGGATGTGCTCTTGTTTATAGATAATATCTATCGTTACACTCTGGCGGGGGTGGAATGTTCAGCCCTCCTCGGAAGGATGCCTTCAGCTGTTGGCTATCAGCCAACACTTGCAGAAGAGATGGGAGCCCTCCAGGAAAGAATTACTTCCACAAAAGCTGGTTCCATTACATCAGTTCAAGCTATTTATGTTCCGGCCGATGACTTGACGGACCCATCTCCAGCAACTACCTTTGCTCACTTGGATGCAAATGTTGTTTTATCAAGACAAATATTCTCTTTGGGGATTTATCCGGCAGTTGATCCGTTAGACTCCAACAGCAGACAGCTTGAACCAGGCATTGTTGGGCAAGAACACTATGATGTGGCGAACTCTGTTTTGCGTGTCCTGAACAGATATAAGGAACTGAAAGACATTATAGCGATTTTAGGCATGGATGAACTATCAGAAGAAGACAAACTAACAGTTACTCGGGCTAGGAAGATAGAAAGATTTCTATCACAGCCCTTTTTTGTAGCAGAAGTATTTACAAATATACCTGGAAAATACGTATCTCTAGCTGAGACTCTTCGTGGCTTCAAAGGAATACTAGAAGGGGAGTATGACGAACTGCCTGAGCAAGCTTTTTTAATGGTAGGCAGCATTGATGAAGTTGCGGAGAAGGCGAAGACGCTTTAGAAGACATGTCTTTAATACAATGCAACATCGTTAGCCCAGAAGGAGAGCTCTTTTCAGGAGAAATAGAGATGCTAACAGCAGACGGTGGCGATGGAGAAATTGCCATAACTCCTAGGCATGCACCTTTGCTAACTAACTTAAAACCTGGTCCAGTAAAGCTGGTTCTTGAAGGAGGGGCCGAGGAAGTCTTTTTTGCATCAGGGGGCTTCCTGGAAGTGCAACCAGGAGTAATTACCTTATTAACTGATGTGGCAGAAAGGGCAGATGATATAGATGCAGCAGAAGCGGAAAGAGCGATGGAATTAGCCGAACGTGAATTGAAAGACCAAAAGTCAGAAATGGATTATTCTCTAGCCACAGCGCAACTTGCAGAGGCCGCTGCAAGATTAAAAGCCTTGCAGAAACTACGCAAGAAGTAGTTTAATAACGACCCTTTTATTTGCTAGGGCGTTCCTTTTAAGTTAAAAAGTTTAGATGAATCCTGATTTTATTGTATTAGCTGCCGGTAATGGCAAAAGAATGTTGGGATCTTCACCCAAGGTTTTATTGCCTATAGGTGGGAAACCCATGGCTCAACACATCCTGGATACCATCTCAGGCATAGAGAAGTCTCGCCCCATTTTAGTTGTGGGCGATCAAGCAAAAGAAGTAAAAAATTCTCTTCAATTTAAGAGAAATACAAAAATAGTTACACAAAGAAAGCAACTTGGAACTGCCCATGCAGTAAAGACTGCTCTAGCCCAGCTAAGACCGGGCTCTGTGACGGTGGTCTTGTATGGAGACGTGCCCTTGATAGAAGGTAAAACCTTAAAGAGGCTTATAAGAGATGCTTCAAAAGGAGCTTTGGCTATTCTCACATTCAATAAAGACCGTCCCCAAGGTTACGGAAGAGTTGTGAGGGGAGCTAAAAATCAAGTAGAGGCAATAGTTGAAGAAAAGGACGCAACAAAAGAAGAGAAAAGCATAAATGAAGTCAACTCGGGGATATTGGCCATTAAATCAATCCTTATAAAGAAACTTTTACCTGAAATAAAAAACAACAACGCCGCCAACGAGTATTACCTAACTGATATCGTAAGTTTGTCTAAAAAACATGGAATAAAAGTTCAACCGCTTTTGCTTGAAGACCCAGATGAAGCATTAGGAGCAAATACTCCGCTTGAGCTTCAAGACCTGGAAAGGGCTTGCCAACGAATAAGAGCAAAAAAGCTAGTCAACTCGGGAGTAAATATAGCCGATATAGACAGAATTGACTCTAGAGGCTCTCTTGCTGTAGGCAGGGGGTCTTTTATTGATGTAAATAATGTTTTTGAAGGCCGCGTAGAAATAGGAAAGAACACAAAGATAGGGCCTAATTGTTACATAAAAGATTCAGTCATAGGGAATGAAGTTACCCTACAGGCAAGTACAGTAATAGAGGATTCACGCGTAGGGGACCTTTGTAAATTAGGCCCCTTTGCCAGGATACGCGGAGGCACAGAAATAGAAGACAATGCGGAGCTAGGGAATTTTGTTGAAGCTAACAGGTCAAAGATTGGCCCAGAATCTAAAGCAAAACACTTAACTTATTTGGGCGACAGTAACCTAGGAAGAAATGTAAATATAGGGGCGGGAACCATAACGTGTAATTATGATGGGAAAAATAAATATAAAACAAAGTTAGATGATGGAGCTTTCATAGGCTCTAACACTTCCTTAGTAGCACCTGTTAAGGTTGGAAAAGAGGCTAGCACAGGTGCAGGTTCAGTAATAACTAAAAATGTACCTCCTGGAAGTCTTGCCATAGGGAGGTCGAGGCAGTCTAATATAAAGAGGAAAAAATAATGTGTGGGATTGTTGGAGTAGCTTCAGAAGAACAGGTAGCTGATAAGCTAATTAATGGCTTATTGAGGCAGGAGTATAGGGGGTACGATTCCTCCGGACTTGCCGTTTTTGGTAAGGACTCTAATGAGGTCCAGGCTATCAAAAGAGCAGGCAAGGTCTCTGAATTGCAGAATGCAATACAGGAAGTTCCCATGAGAGGCAATACAGGCATTGCTCACACTAGATGGGCTACCCACGGAGTACCCACTGAGATCAACGCCCACCCCCACCACTCTAAGGGAGAAGTTTATATTGTTCATAATGGAATCATTGAAAACCATCAAGAGTTAAGAACTACGCTTAAAGCACTAGGTTATAATTTTGAGTCCGAAACCGATTCCGAAGTGATAGCTCACTTAATCCATGCCAAACTCAACGACAAAAGTTCCTTGGCAGAAGCCGTGAAAGAGGCAGTAAAGGACCTAGAGGGAACTTATGCTTTGGGCGCAATTCACATTAGGGAACCTCAGGTTGTGGTTGCGGCCAGAAGAGGAAGTCCATTAGTTTTAGGCATGGGGGCCGGTGAAAATCTCATTGCCTCAGACCAGCTGGCCATATCTGATTACACAGATAGATTTATATTTCTAGAAGAAGGTGACTTAGCGGAAATAACTCCTCAAGAAGTAAGACTTTGGGATGAAGCAGATCAAGAGGTAGAGAGGCCGGTAGTAGTAGAGAAGGCTTTAGGTGAGACCATAGAGAAGGGCGAATATCGTCATTTCATGTTAAAAGAAATATTTGAACAACCAGAAAAAATTAAAAGCTTGTTAGAAGGCCAACTGACTGAGCATGGAGTGCCCCAAGAAATATTTGGACCCACAGCCCCACAAATATTTGAACAAGTTGAAGCCGTTCAAATTATTGCTTGTGGGACCAGTTATCACGCAGGATTAGTGGCCCGGCATTGGCTTGAAGGACTTGCTGGATTGCCTTGTAGTGTGGAAGTTGCCAGTGAATTTAGATATAGAAATAAGGTGGTGGCACCAAACACTCTTTTTGTCAGCATTTCTCAGTCAGGCGAGACAGCCGACACACTGGCTTGCTTAAGGTTCTCGAAAGATTCAGGTTATTTGGCTAGGCTAGGTATATGCAATGTGCCAACTAGCTCTCTGGCCCGAGAATCTGATTTGGTCTTTTTAACCAAGGCCGGACCAGAAATAGGAGTCGCCTCAACCAAGGCTTTTACCACCCAATTAATAGGCCTATTAATGCTCACTTTGGCTTTAGGCAGAAGTCACGGCCTTTCTGCAGTAGCGGAGAAAAGCATCATTGAATCTCTGAAAGCGCTTCCCGAGTCTCTAGATGCAGTCATGGCTCTAGAGCCCTTAATTATTAAAATGGCAGAGGTCTTTGACCAAAAAGAACACGCTTTATTTTTGGGCAGGGGCATTCATTACCCAATCGCAATGGAAGGCGCCCTTAAGCTGAAAGAAATCTCCTACATTCACGCCGAAGCCTATCCGGCAGGTGAGCTCAAACACGGACCGATAGCCCTAATAGATTCAGAGATGCCAGTTATAGCAGTTGCCCCCAATGATGATCTGCTTGAAAAGGTTAAGTCCAATCTGCAAGAGGTCAAGGCTCGGGGCGGAGAGCTTTATGTGTTTGGCCACTCTCATGAAAGTCACGAAGACACGGTGACACAATTCATAGAATTACCTGAAATGCCCGAACTCATAGCTCCTATTGTATACACCATTCCCCTACAACTACTGGCATATCATGTAGCAGTCCTTAAGGGAACGGACATAGACCAGCCAAGAAATTTAGCTAAGTCAGTTACAGTAGAGTAGTTTTAAATCGTTATTCAGTAAGTAGTTTTTCTAGTTAACTAAGTAGTTTAAGGGAGAGGAGTCATTTCTATATATGAAGGAAAAAAAGCTCTAGTTACTGGAGCTTCTGCAGGCATAGGGTATGCATTATATGAAGAATTAGCCAAAAGAGGATCAGAAGCAATAATTACTGCAAGAAGGAGAGACAGACTAGAGGCTCTGGAAAATGGTGAGTTCCACGCACTTGATGCGGAGAATGGACAGTCGCTCTTTAGCTACCAAACACCAAGAACGATACATGCAAGTCCACTGACATACGCAGTTGACGGACAACAGTTTGTGAGCGTTGTGTCTACAAACATAGTTGTTACACTAACCTTAACTTAATAACAGAGAAAATTATCTTATGCGCGCGCTGATATTTATTATTTTAATAATACCCATCATACCTTTGCACATACTCGGGTTAATCATTTTCACCTGGAGGATACGTCGGGTAATTATTCCCCAGAATATTTCTGGAACCGCAGCGGAGCCCTACGGAGCACGACTTCTTATGCACATAGCGGGTACACGCATTGATAACGCCGCGTATAAAATTGCTGAACACATGATCCTATACACCCCTCCGGTAAATTTTCTGATGCTTCAAACGACATGGCTTGCCCTCAAGATAAGCGGCTATAAAGGATATATTTTTGGGTACCCAGGGCAGCGCCCTTCCACACTGATGACAATGATGAGTCATCGCTCAGATTTTTTTGATCGCTCTATAAATGAGGCACTTACCAGAACTGAGAATCCTATCGAACAGCTTGTTATTCTAGGAGCAGGTTGGGACACACGGTGCTACGATTTACCAAAAGAATTAAGCCTTAACTGCTTTGAGGTAGACATGGCGCCTACCTTAAATGCAAAGAAACAGGCAGTAGAGAAAGCTGAAATTCCTCATGATCATGTGACTTTTGTCGAGACTGACTTTAATCAAGAAACGTGGATGGATGCTCTCTTAACTAGCGGATTTGACCCTAATAAGACAACCTATATCCTCTGGGAAGGCGTCACTATGTTTTTACCAGAAGAAGCATTAAATGCCACGTTAACGCTTTTTTCAAAACTTCCCGAAGGTAGCATAATCAGTGCGGATTTTTTAACTGAAGAACTGGTCAAAGGCAAGCCCCCTCACACAGTTATGAATAAACTCATGCACGCTGGAATCAAATACTACAGCGAGAAGATTATGTCCGGTATCCCGACTGGAGAATCCCTATCTGAAGGAACTGAACAATTAGCGTCCAAGTACGGTTTGATCCTATCAAAATTCGAGAACATAGGTGATAAAGATCACCAAAAGAAGATTCCCTGGTATGTGTTTACAGAGTTCACAAAGAAATAACTACTGCTTTATATATTTGCGAAGCCGCCAGGGAGCGACGTCAGCCGCATAAACTATCGAGTCATTATGATTTGAGCTAATACCCGAAGCGCCAGAGATCCTAAAAAAGAGTAATGGTTATAATGTGTTTGAAGGAGAAAAAGTATTGGGAACGAACATGGTAGAAAACATTACATTTAGAAAAGGAACAAATCCTCTAAAAAAAAGACATTACAAAGGGTTAGATTTACTAGAGAATCCCCCAATACGAAACTTAAACAACTCCGTAACAGTAGAGTAGTTTTAAACCGTTACTCAGATTAAGCCTGCAGTATGAATTTCTCTAAAGCTTCGGATCTTAAAACGTTTATTGGTTCTAAGGACTTTGGCATATCAAAGGAGTTCTATCTGAATGTAGGATTTCAAATTAATTGGGAAAAAGAGAAGTTGATTGAATTCGAAATTTCTGGATGTAATTTTCTTTTACAAGACTATTACGATAAAAATTGGTGCGAAAATATGATGATGCACCTAACGGTAGATGATGTAGTGAGCTGGCATTCACACATGTGCAAAATACTGACAAATCGCAAGTATGGATTAGCGAAATGCCGAGCACCTCAAAGAGAAGATTATGGAGCGCTCGTCATGTATTTTTGGGATCCAAGCGGAGTTTTATGGCACTTAGCAGAATTCGATTAAATCTCGTTTTAGCTTACAAATGAAATAGAAAGAAGGATAGATTGTTGATTTTAATAGCAGAAAAACGAGTAACGGTTTAAACACAGTCCGTTACAGTAGAGTAGTTTTGAACAGAGAATTAAAAAAGAGATATATATGGAATTGAGCAAGTTATTTAAAGGACTGATAATAGTTGAACTCTTAACTATAGTAGCAATGGTAATGGTTGTTCCAGTTGATCCGGTATATGAAGAAATATCAATAGGCATATTTGATATTGTTAATTTGGTCTACTCACTCCTTTTCTTTGTAAGTTTGGTTTTATTATTTAGATTTAAATCTTCGGGAAGAACTTTGTTTGCGATTCTAGTGATTATAGGTATACCACTATCCCTAGGCATGCCTGAATCTCCCGTCCCGACTGGGAGTTTATATCAGACGTTGCTTTGGTTTGGGGGGGCATTAGATGGAGCAAT
>Ga0208113_1000661_pt1 | contig 17016 bp, 13 predicted proteins | sample Knorr_S7_td_NADW_FD_185598 | JGI IMG/M metagenome (GOLD analysis project Ga0208113, IMG submission 185598) | Marine microbial communities from Southern Atlantic Ocean transect - Knorr_S7_td_NADW_ad_2505m_LV_A (SPAdes) (version 2) | ecosystem: Environmental > Aquatic > Marine > Oceanic | place...
ACTGTCTATAGCTATCGAGGCGTTCCATATGGCCTGTCCTGACCCGGTGCCAAACGAACCGAAAGTGCCGAAGTACTCCTCTTCAAGATTCATTACTGTTACGCGCGTACCCCGAGGATCGCTGTCCGAACCCCGACCGAGCACAAAGATCTTCCCATCGTCTGCAACAGTTGCCGACCACGGGTAGTAGAACCCGCGACCCTGCATCGCCGCCACGCCGATCGTGCGGTTGTAGGAGAGTCTTGCGGTTCCGGGTTGTGTGGCGGTTGTCATGGTGTAACCCAGGGTGGCCTTACGCCCTCTGGAACTCGGGTGTGGCACCGACCAGTCTCAGCACATTTGCTATATGTTGCCGAGATTTTGATTCACTGTCGGATGATCGGTTCATTTCGCTAAGCTGGGCTTCAGCGAACTCAATCAACGCGGACTGAGTCTTCTCCGAAACATCGGTCAACGACAACACGTCGAGCGCCCCCTCAACAAGTCCCTCGGGCGTCAATTCGCTCGGATTATCCGTTGCTATCCGATCAATCATCGTCCGAACGCCAGGGCTGTCGAGATTGCCAAGTCGCTCCGATGCAAAGTTGACGCGTTCGACCAGAGCCCCTGAGTCGATCCACTCGGGGCCCCAATGCCATCCTTCAACCGAAGGTGGGTTCAGCAGCCACTGGCCCATGAAAGTTGCCTGTAAATGAGTGGGGTTCATATCGATCTTTGGGCGGTCGAACTCCTCTGTCAGACGCAATACTCCGGCCATTAGTTCTGCAGGACTTTTCACTCGTTGGTACCGCGCCTGCTCTGACTTAAAAAAGTCGGATTTGAAAAGGAATCGCAACATCTCGGTGATGTTGTAATCGCTTTCGAAATAAACTTTCGACAACGCCGCTATCGCATCTTCGTCACGAGGTGGCTTGTAGGGCCACTCCGGCACGGGAGGCTCATCGGCCACGAAGAAGCTGTACATATGGCGCGATAGGAAAGCAGCAGTGGCTGGCTGTCCACAAATAATCGCGACGATATCCTCACCGTTGAGGTTCCCCTTGTGATCAAGGAATTCCTTTTCGCCGTTATCATGATCATCTTCTTTGTACTCGAAATGGAACGAAAGACGACCGTAGGGCCAGACTGAATCGCGCGCCGATTTCAGAGTCATGTACTCGGTATTGCCGATGGTCCAGCCGGTGAACGCTCGAGCCGCTTCTTTGACATCGTGCTCCGAGTAATTGCCGACCCCCATTGAAAACAGTTCGAGCAGTTCGCGGCCGTAGTTCTCATTAACGGAGCCTCGATGATTCTCAGAATTGTCCAGCCACACGATCATCGCGGGATCTTTCGACAGCTCAATCAACAGATTTTTAAAGCTGCCCATACCATGTCGCTCGAACATCCTGATCTGATCGTGCAGGACCTTTCCGTTCGCCAACTTTGAGTAACCAGTAGCGAAAATGCCGTGCCACATCAGACCGACCTTCTCCCTGAGTGGGGCGTCAGTCGAAACCATTCGATACATCCAGTTTGCCCCGGCCGATTGGTTGCCCATCATCCCAGAATATTCCGGGTGATACCGGCGAATAAGATTGTCCGTCAGCCGAGTCGGGTGGCCGATCATCTCGAGCAGGTGATCAACCGTCTCGTTGTAGCTTTTCTCGACAAGTTCGTCGAGCGTTTCGCGGGAAACGCCGAACCCGGCGCGGCGCATCAGGTGTGCCATTAGTTGTACGTCTTTATCAGCCACGATCTACCGCCTAATCATGTCGAACTGTTCGTAGTTCTTATCCAGGACAGCCTGTGGATTAATACCCATCCACTGGTCGAGAACAGTAGCATAAATCCCCCGGAAATCGTTGTTGAAGCGCATGTCGCCTTCGAGCTGTTCGCTCAGTTCAAGTGATGGGTATTCGCCGTACATCCCGCCCTTGACCGGGTTGCCTATGACGAACGTCACACCGCCTGAGCCGTGGTCGGTTCCGCTGCCGTTGTCCTTGATGCGCCTCCCGAACTCGGAAAAAATCATGATCACAGCGTCGTCGCCCCGACCATGTTCTTCCAGATCGGCCATGAAATCATTAACTGCCGTCGAAAGCTCGTGCCACAGCTTCGCGTGGTTTTCGAGTTCACCGGCATGCGTGTCATAACCTGCATGTTGAGTGTAAAAAACGCGCGTCCCAAGATTGGCGAGCAATACCTGAGAAATGTCGCGGAGTGCCTGCGCGATCGGGATGTCAGCTTCGTATTCAATCGAAGACGAATAATTTGCGGGAGCGGAGCGCAAAATATCGGCGCCCAGGTATGCGCCCATTCCGGTTTCGCCGATCGCCTGCAACACAGCATCACGGGTGTCATCAGGTCCGTACATGCGAGCGAACACATCGACAGCCATGTCCCGGGTCATCTGGTCCGCTATGTCTGGCATCAGTCCATAAGTTTCGAGATTGCCGACTGAAGCGACCGGAACCCCTTTCGCGTGGAGTGCCCTCGGAAGCCCGCGTCCGAAGTTGATGCCTGTGATGACGTTTTCATGGTCGGGGTCAAGTTCGCGGATAGTTCGGCCCAGCCATCCGCTATCTGCGATGTGGTCAGACTCGGCCGTGTGCCAGATGTCCATTGAACGAAAATGCGATCGGTTTGGCCTTGGGTAGCCAACTCCATTCACGATTGCCAGTTTGCCCGCGTCCCAGAGTTCCTTCATAGGACCCATGCTTGGGTTAAGTCCCAGCGTCCCATTCAGGTCGATCACCGTATCGTCCGTTAGGTGGATCGCCTTGCGCGAATCGTGGTAAATACCGTCTGTATACGGCACAACCGTGTTCATTGCGTCGTTTCCACCTGACAATTGGATGACGACAAGGGAAGGCTTGCGCTCAGCGATGGTCATTACCAGAGGTTCCCTTCATAACGAACGCGGTGATCAGAGTCCGAAATCTTATCAACAACGCGACCAAAAGAGAACTGGACCAACCGGAAAGACAATGAAACTCATCACCCCTAACGACCCGCGCTCCACGATTCGTCACGAAACCGGTAGTTGCGGCATATGTAGCCAACGAGCCTCTAGGTTTCGCAGTCGGGATGCCCGTCGGCCCAGCGACTGAATGAAACTTCATCCGTGCCGGCCTGGTTGATCTTCGCCATCCGGGCTCTGCAATCCAGCCACGAGCGGCGCCAATCTTCAGCGCTCCGCAGTTCACTTTCCGGATGAGTTCGACTTCTGGCAACAAATCCCGGGAAGATTTCGCGGCCCGTGTTCTGACCGATCGGGTTGTACCGGAGGTCGAAGCTCCACCGAACCTGGTTGCTCACGTTGGATAGCGAGCCATGAACGAGTTGCTTGTGCAAAAAAATGACATCTCCTCGTTTCGTAGGGAGCGGGATCTCCTCCTGTTTTTCGAACAGGCGCTGTGGGATCTGCCGGCCGCCCTTGAATTCCGGTCCGTTGCCACCGTAGTCGAGACAGTGAGTGAGCAGGCCGGCAGCGTGGCTTCCGGGAACTACGCGCAGAGGGCCAGATTCAACCGGCGTGTCGGTAAGAGAAAACCAGGTTGTGATCATATCTGTGTCGTCAGCCTCTTCAGTGACGACGCCGTGATCCTGGTGCCAGGCTGTGGGTCCGATCACAGCCATGCCGAGATCGTTCTTTGGCAGGAATTTTTCGGGCGGTTTGATCCGAACATGCTGCACCGGGTTCGAATAAATCTCGGGACCGATCAACTGCTCAACAATATCCAGCAGGTTCTCATTTACGAAAGCATTGAACACCGCAGGTCCCGTCCAGAACGGTGTGTCGTCGCGGACACCCTGAAATGGAAGCGAGAAGTCGAAGTACTGCGAATGGGCCCGACCAGTCTCCTGATAGATCTTGATGAGACGCTTATCAAACGGAAGCTCCTCGAACCTTGAACTGATCTCCCCCGCCCCAAAGAGATCAGCAGCAAGGCTGTCCAGCACACCGTGATACTCCTCGATGACAGGGTCGAGCACGGTTGCAGGATCTAGAACGCCTTCAACCTTTACAAATCCCTTTTCCAAGAACTGCTCGGCGATCGTTTTACTCGCGGTGACCATCTGAATGTCTCCAGGTTTCTAGTCGGAATTCCCGAGGTCTCGGAATAGTACAGCCAAAGCACGACGTTTTACATAATAAATAATCAAATACATCACAGATTACGTTAACGTTGTGCACCTGTTGTGCTGAAACGTAGAATAGCCTCTCCCAGAATGTTTGGCTTGTCAGACCGGTGCAAAGGAAGCAGATCGTGCGAACTGGAAATTCTCCTTTTGAGTACGAGTGGATATCGGATTGGGCAGAAATTCCGCACCCGGAAAGCGCTCAAGTAGGCTGGGCTCACCATGGGATGGCCGTAACCGACTCTGGTGAAGTGTTGGGGATTCACCCGGCCGAATCACTCGCACTGGTATTCGACCAAGACGGCACTCTCGTCAACTCGTTCGAAATCCCTGTGCGAGAGGCCCATCAACTTGCTCTCGCTACGCTCGACGGCAAGCAGTCACTCTGGATCGCAGATCCCGGACGTAAAAATCTCAAGTCGAATGGATCGTACGAACCTACCGGGGGCGAATGGGGTGGTCAGGTGGTCCGCGTTTCCCTGAACGGCGATGTAGAGATGCGCATTGGAGTACCGACCCATTCCGCATACGGCAGCCAGGAATTTGCTCCAACATCGGTGAGCGTGTTCGAGAGTGTGCGGGGTGGAAACGACGACATATGGGTCACCGACGGCTACGGGGCAAGCCTTATTCATCGGTTCGATTCTTCCGGTAAATTCCTGCAGTCCATAAGCGGCGAAGAAGGCGAGGCCGGTCGGTTCGACTGCCCGCACGGTATCTGGATCGACTACCGCAAGGAGGATCCCGAACTGTATGTTGCCGACCGTACGAACAGACGTGTTCAGGTTTACGACCTGCAGGGGGGATTCAAGAGAACCTTCGGTACCGGCCAGTTGACGAGTCCGAGCGCGTTTGCAATAGACGGCGATCACATGATCGTTGCAGAACTGCGGGCGCGTCTGGCGGTATTCGACATTGACGATCAGTTCGTCACCTTCATTGGTGAAAACGAGGCGATAGCGAGAGTCGAGCGCAACAGCCCGGAAGATGTACCGGGTTGGCCGAATGGGCTGGACAGCTCGGGTAACGTGGTTCGATCAACGGTTCTCGAGGAAGGTAAATTCAATAGTCCACACGGAATCGCCGCTGATGCCGACGGGAATATTTACTCTGGCGAATGGTTGGTGGGCGGGCGCTACACGAAGCTGGCAAAAGTGCGGGTCTAATTAGTCGATTCATCTCGACCGATTCGGTCGTCGAGGTACCAGGAGACCCCCGGTCGCTCCGCGATATTTAGGGCGGACGTTCTCACTGACCATCGGTGCAAATCGGAACTCCTGAGCACGTGTGACCTCGTGGCCGATCTCGAATCCGCGTTCCAGGAGCAGCTCCTCTTTTCTAATGAGGAACCATGCTATCCAGCTCCGGCACCGAGTCGTGACAGAACCATCGGGGGCAGGTCACGCGGGGTTCTAAAGTTTTGCCTTTTTCCAGAATTGGTCGAGCTGATCCTTCGGTTCCCATCCCAGTAACCGCCTTGCCTTTTCGCTGGAGAACTTCTGGTGTGGCAGATCGGGGAACACGAAAAACACTTCAGACCGGGAAGGCAACTTGTCCATCTCGACATACAGAGCGCACCGAATGGCTTCAGCGGCGTCACGCCAGGAAATCGTGTACGGGACAAGATCATGCCCAACGTTCGCGATCGGAGATCCGGATTCGACATTGTGAGTTTCCGGATCCAGAAGCATGTAGAAAAGCAGGTCCATCACGTGGATATCGTGACTCTCGGTAAAAACCCTGCAGATCTCCTGCCCGAGTGATTTTGTGAGAGCGTAAAGGTACGTTCCGGGCTGATGAGGAACGTCAGGGCCGATCATATGGTCGAAGCGTTCGTAGGTCGGACCCGCAACGACGTAGAAAGGTCCTGTGTTGACAACTCTGCGAATTCCGTGTTCCACCGCGGCAGTCATCATGTTGTAACAACCGCGAGCATTGACATCGAATGCCAGCCTGCGGTCCTTGCGGAGCACCGAGAGATTGATGATGACGTCCATGCCTTCGGCAGCAGCAACTACCTGATCAAGGTCAGCCGCGTCTGCTCTGAAGTACTCGTGTTGAGTCTCCAGATCATTAATATCGGTCAGGCGCAGCTGATGGCGGTGTTCGAGTGCCCTGACCACATGAGGCCCCAACTCTCCGTTGGCCCCGAGTATCAAAACTTTCATTTCTTCTTCTTCAATCATCAACTCCGGGCCCGCGGTTCGTACCCAAGATTGAATGATGGCGAAACATCGTCGGCGCTCCACCACGGCTGGCCGGTCAGGTATCTGGCATTAGGAACAACCGACTGGATGTGATAAATGTCCAGCCATCCCGAATGATCAGCACCGAGCGCCTTCTCAATCGCGAGCGCCGCATCGTCCATGTAGAGAGTTGATGTAGAAATCGCCGTTTTCGCCACTTTCTCCGAGGCAATGTCGCCCAGTCTCAGTATCACGACGCTAATCTTGTTTTCTCGGGCGAACTCTCTGCATATCATCTCACCAAGGTGATAGCAGAGAACTGAAACGTCGGTCGTAGGTAGAGGCTTCCACCGTTCGGTAACTGCAAGGTCTGGATCGTAGCCGTCCATCAGGCGCAGGGAACTAAGATAAATAAAGCGCTGGACACCCTCTTCCGCCGCTGACCACAGGAGGTTGTACGTACAGCGCATCTGGTAATCGAGCTGATCGGACACGCTGGCCGCGGGATCAATCTCCCCCGAATGGACGATCGCGTTCATGCCGCGAACAAGCTCGTTTGTCGGCGCACCGTGACCAAGGTCGGAACGGACAATCTCAAGATCGGTCGAAACCTCGTTTTTATCGGTCAGACGAACCTCGTGACTACCGCGGAGTGAACTGGCGATCTCTAGCGAGAGATGAGACGACGCCAGCGTGACCAGAACTTTCATAGTGCTCCTTTGGCTGCGAACAGTGAATTCGTATGAATCTACCTGGAAAGCAGGCTGTCGATCAGGCCAGCCACGATTTGAGGTTGCTCATCGACCACCATGTGGGCAGCGTCGGGCACGATGTGGACGGTGGCGTTGGTCATTTGCGCTGCGAAATGTTCAGCGTAGACCGGTGGGACGATACCGTCACACTCGCCCCATATCACCAGGCCGGGCTGGCGCACGCGGTGCAGCCGCTTTGCCAGCCCTCGATTTGGGATCGGCCAAAGGTACTTCGCCGCGGTCGACATCGACTTAGCGCGGTCGACCAGGTATTTGATCGTCGCCTGCCCGGTCTCCGTCTCTGGATCGACCTCCGTCATTCGAGCCTGCGGTGCGGTCGCCACGGCCACGGCCGCCTCCGATTTCTCGTTGGCGTACATCGCCCTGGCCAGGTCGGGGAGTGCCATAGAAAACAGATCCGCAACCGGGTTGGCCTCGTCCCAAAGGCCGAAAGGCGAAACGAGCGTGACGTGGCTGAACCGGTCCGGCTGCGTCGCCGCCAATTCGGCAGCGAACATCCCACCGAGTGAATGTCCGACTGACGGTATTTCGTGCAGACCGAGTTGGTCGAGTAGGTCAAGGTAAAAAATCACAAGGTCGTGTATGTCGTCCAGATTCTCGGTGCCTGTAGATTCGCCAAAGCCCGGCGTGCGCGGCGCAATCACAGTGTGACCAACCGACAGCCGTTCGAGCAGCGGCGTCCACTCCAGGCCGGAGACTCCGTGCAGGAAAAGCAGCGGGTCGCCCGACCCACCTTCAAGTAAATCCACCTCGAACCTGCCGTTTCGGACCGATATCGCTCGCTCGTTCATGTTTCTCTCCGGATGCGGGCGGCGTTGCGCATTTCGATACGTCCTGGAATATATATGGGCGTGCCGATCATTCTGGCGTCGCCCCGATGTTGTCTCGCACTACTGCGTTTTGCGGCCACCAGTGGTCCTCGTATTCCGGCCACAGGTGACGCAGCTTAGGTACCACTTCCTGGGCGGTCCGCCGGATGTTTTCCTTGGCCAGATCATGAGGAATAGAACCGAACTGATTGAGGATCATGAGATGCCCGATACGCAGGTCGTTGATCACCTGTTCGAGTTGATCGGCTACCTGCCCCGGCGTCCCCGCGACCACGTTTCCGGCATCGCGAAGTTCGTCGAACGTCGACTCCTCTTGCCCGGCCCTGCCGAAGCTGGTCGTTTGCGCCATGAGCCCTGCCCTGATCGTATCGATCGTCCGGTAGCCGGGAGGGTCGGCAAACCCGGGGTAGATGTGAAGCATCTTGTTGAAGAAATACTCTGTATGCGCTGCATATTTGTCGTGCAGTTCCTGCTCGTTGTCCGCAACACAAACAAGTTGCAGAAACCCGGCGTGGTACGGGTTGTCGACGCCCGCGGCACGCGCGACTTTCCAGAAACCGTCCATCACCTGCTTGCCGCGTTTGAAACCGCTATAGGAAAGATAGGCGTAAAGGTGGCCCTTCTCGATGCATGTGTTCCATGTCTCGATCGACCCGGCACCTGGCACCCAGATCGGTGGACGGGGTTTCTGCAGCGGACGCGGCCACAAGTTGACATACCGCAACTGGGTGTACTTGCCGTCGAACGCGAAGACATCATCCTCTTCCCACGCTCGCAGAATCAGCTCTTCCGCCTCGGCGTACTTCTCTCTGAGAGTGGCCGGATTGACACCGTATCCGAACGCGGTGTCCATCGCCGAACCGACCGGGAACCCTGCGACAAGCCTGCCCCCGCTGATGCAGTCCAGCATGGCAAACTCTTCGGCCACACGAATTGGCGGGTCGTACAGGGCGATCGAGTTGCCCATCACGATAATTGCCACGTCCTCGGTCTCGCGTGACATAGCCGCGGCCATGATGTTTGGCGAAGGCATCAGGCCGTACGCGTTCTGGTGGTGCTCGTTCACGCAAATGCCGTCATACCCCACTTCGGCAGCATATTTGAGCTCGTCAAGCGTTTGGTTGTAGGTGCGGTTTGCGATCTCTCCGTCAAACAGGTGTCGGGGCACGTCCACCCACACGCTGTGGTGCTGCTCGCGGAAATCCTCCGGCAGGTCACGATACGGGCACAGATGAAACATCTCAATCTTCATGAATATCCATTCCTTTGCGAACCTCGGCAGCCGGTCGGTCCTTGACAGTCGTCACGTTGTAGGCCGCCGGCTTACAGGCGGGTGGAAGTATGAAGCCGGCAAGGTCTTTCGTTTTGAGTCGAATTTTCGTTAGCCTGCTCTGGTGGGGCGCAATCAAACGAAGGTCATGTTACTACTGTGACCACCGTGACCTGCCCCCGCGATCGTTACCGCTCATTATCTCGGATTTGCAGCCAACTGAAGCCTTGGCATGATCGTCTCAGGTATCGGCCACCAGCATCCAAGTCAGCTGTGAGGCCGTATCGTGTCGTACTCCCGCCTCCACCGCTCTGTCAGTATCTGTACCTCCTTCAACGAATAAAAGATCTCGCCGTTCAGAAGTTCATCCCTCAACTTCCCGTTGAAGCTCTCGTTAGAGCCGTTCTCCCATGGACTGCCTGACCGACGCTCTTGCCATTTGCAACGGCGACTTCGACTTGCCTGAGCTTGTTGAGTACCTGTTCCGGGCTATGTCCTTTTCTTGGCATTTCTGCCTCCCTTCAATACATCCAGTATCTGGTCTTTCAACCGGATACGTTCGAGGGGGTCAGGTCAGTCTCGTATGGGAAACATCTGTCGCACTTTTGCCGACGACCAACACTCCGCGACTGTCGGAAATTCAACCATGAGAATAGTCATTTGGGGCAATGGAATTGCTTAGGCGAACACATGAATGTCACGGCAATTGCATGGAGACTACTCGTGGTCGCAACCAGGCCTCATCCAAACGGACGAGGCCTGCTTTGTGTTCTTGGTGGAGACGGGGGAGAGTCGAACTCTCGGTCGAACACGAATGATCAATATGTCTACTTGGTCCAGTCGCTGTTTGGGGATCTATGTCTCGCCGCGGATCGGACACCGACCCCTCGGAAAATGTCGAGCGCGACACACTTTCGCCGGTCATTAACCAGCCGCGCGATCGTGTTCGTCGGGGTCGCCGGGTAATCAGGGTCGAAGAGGCTTCTCGGCCCCCCGGACATTTCCGCCCATGCGACCTAGTAACAGAAGTCGGTCACTTCCGGAATCGCTTCGATCGTTCCTTCGGCATAGTGGTAGCGGTACTCGACTCGCGGCGGAAGGTACGATCCGGGTTTCGAAGGATTATCTTTCAAATACAAGACGCGAGCATATGACGCGTTTGAGAGATCGAGCTGAACCACAGCGTCCTCTCGAATGCAATCAAAACCGTCTATGAACTCATCGATCCTGCTTTCGATCACGGCGGAAGGCACGATGCTATGTTCCTTCTCCGCGCCGAGACCGAAATTACCGAGGTACATCGCTATCCAAACACCCAGTAAAACGACCCCGACGAGCATCGCAAGCCGACCTCTGGAAATGATTGGCCTGTCCCGTTGCGAAGAAGGCTCGGTCCCCAACAGACCAAACGTAGATTCGAGAGGCCGCCCATTTATGCGCGCGTCGGGCGCGGCAATACTGCCTGAGTCGATGCCCCGGGACACCACATGACAGGCAACCTGCCGTCCATCGGGGAGCGTGCGTGGCAGAGGAATATCCACGAAACACTGGTCCTCGGCAATCGGACATCGGGTGTTGAACACACACCCCTTCGGCGGGTTCAGAGGACTCGGCATATCGCCCTTCAGGACCACCCTCGCCCGCTTGCCTTCAACCTCGGGGTCGGGAATTGGCACAGCCGACAGCAACGCCTGGGTATAAGGGTGCTGTGGGTCGCGGTAAATAGCGTCGGCATCACCCTGCTCGACGACCTTGCCCAGGTACATCACGGCAACGGTATCGCTCACATGCCGTACAACTGATAGATCGTGAGCGATGAACAGGTAGGTCAGCTTTTGCTCCACCTTAAGGCGATCGAAAAGGCTGATGATCTGCGCCTGGATCGAAACGTCCAGCGCAGATACAGGCTCATCGCAAATCAGCAAACTTGGACCCGACGCCAGGGCACGGGCAATGCCAATCCGCTGCCTCTGGCCCCCAGAGAACTCGTGCGGGTAACGGGTCGCCATCGAACGGTTTAGTCCCACCGTATCGAACAGCTCCATCACCCGGTCCCTGATCTTCGAGCGGTCATCGAAAATCTTGTGGACCAGCATCGGCTCAGCGACAATGTTGCCCACCGTCATGCGGGGATTCAACGATCCGTACGGATCCTGGAACACCATCGCAATCTTCTGTTTAAGCTGCCGCATTTCGCGGCCACGCAGGGCGAGAACATCCTCCCCCTCGTACCGGATGCTCCCTCCCGAAGCGTCGCTCAACCTCAAGATCGCCCGCCCGAGAGTCGTCTTTCCAGAGCCCGACTCACCGACGAGCCCGAGCGTCTCACCGGGCATGATCTGGATATCGACGCCATCAACGGCCTTCACCACGCCCACGGTCCGCTGGATGATCAGGCCGCGCTTCACAGGGAAGTAAACCTTCAGATCGCGCGTCTCCAGGATCGGGGTTGCCCCCCCGGAACTAACTGGTGTAGCGCGGTCCTCTGGTGCCCCAGGAGACGTCTGGCCGCTCGCAGCAGGAGGTACGCTCACTGGTTGAACCTCTGGGACTTTTGCGACCTATCAATCATGCAACGAAACCGATGCATGCTCGAAACAGGCCACCCGTTTTCCTGTTGAAATTTCCTCGAGCTCCGGGTCATCTGTAAAGCAGCGTTCGACCGCCCACAGGCATCGCGGGTTGAACGCACAACCGTCCGGCAAGTCCGTCAGGTCGGGTATCTCACCGGCAATCGGAGTCAACGGCGCCCCTTTGTCAGAATCGAGCCTTGGCACCGACCGAAGCAGCCCAACCGTATAGGGGTGCTGAGGCTCGGCGTACATGTCAGACGCGTCACTCACCTCACGCAGTTTCCCCGCGTACATCACCGCCACCCTGTCGGCGTACCTGGCAACTATCCCCAGGTTGTGCGTAATTATCAACAGCGAGGTCCCAGATTGCTCGGTGACATCCTGCATCAGGTCCAGTATTTGCGCCTGGATAGTTACGTCCAGCGCCGTCGTCGCCTCATCCGCGATCAACAGCCGCGGTGCGCACGACATGGCCATCGCAATCATGATCCGTTGCCGCTGGCCGCCGCTGAGTTCGTGTGGATACTGTTGCAGGCGGGCCCTCGCATCGGGAATGCCCACCATGTTGACCAGCTCCTCAGCGCGGTCGTTTGCCGCGCCGCTGGAGAGCTTCATGTGAATCTTGAGCGGCTCGGCCAGCTGCGATTGGATGGTCAGCACCGGGTTGAGCGAACTCATCGGCTCCTGAAAAATCATCCCGATCTTGGAGCCCCGGATGGCCCGCATTTCTCTGTTCCTGAGCTTGAGCAGGTCGATGCCGTCAAACTCAACGGTTCCCGACGTGATTTCTCCCGGCGGGGTTGGGATCAATCTCATGATCGAGAGGGCGGTGACGCTCTTGCCGCACCCGCTCTCACCGACAAGCGCGAAAGTCTCGCCCGCCCGGACCTCGAACGAAATGTTGTCGACCGCCTTTACCACACCACCCTCGGTGCGGAACAGCGTACTCAGGTTTTTTACTTTTAAAAGAACTTCTGCCATCGGATATCACTCATACGGACCGGCTTCTCACGAATGTGCCGTCGTCTTGAGCCGCCCCCTCAACTTCGGATCAAGGTGGTCGCGAATTGAATCGCCAATCAACACGACCGCCAGCACCGTAATTGTCAGGAACAGGCCGGGGAAGAACGATATATGGAACCCGACCTGCATGTACCCCTGACCGGTGGCGATAATGTTGCCCCAGCTGGGCACATACTCGGGCACGCCTGCACCCAGGAAACTCAAACTTGCCTCGGCGAGAATTGCCCCCGCCAGCGTGAACGTAGCCTGGACAATGATGATGCTCACGATGTTGGGCAAGACGTGAAGCATCAATATGCGGGGCACGGGCACCCCAACCGCCCTGGCCGCCTCGACATAGGTCGACTCCCGCAGGCTGAGGACCGCCCCCCGCACAAGGCGTATCTTCCCCGCGGTCGCAGTCACCGAAAGAGCAATGATTATATTGCCCACGCTGGGCCCAATTAACGAAATGAGCGCAAGCGCAAGGAGAATCGTCGGGAACGCCAGGAACCCGTCAACAACACGCATTATGATCGAGTCCAACAACCGGAAATAACTGATGACCAGCGCAACGCTCACGCCGATAACCGTCGATACCACCGTCACAGAAACCCCGACCAGAAACGATAGCCGGGTGCCCACAATCGTCCGGTCAAATACGTCCCGCCCCCAGTTGTCCGTGCCGAACCAGTGATCGGTGGAAGGCCCAAGAAGCCTGTTCACCGGGTCGGTCCGCTCGTAATCGGTCCTCGCCAGCGTTGGTGCAAAAAATGCCAGGAATAGACCGATCAGCAGAACAGTAATCGAGGCGGCGAGCACCTTGTCCCGCCTCGCCGCCCGGTAAGTCGCCCCCAACGACCCGCGCAACCTGGCAGACATGGGCGGAGCGAGCTCCCACTCTGTCGCGGGATCAGTGATTGCAGCCATCGTTAGTACCTGATCCTCGGGTCGATATATGCGTAAAGAATGTCGACAATCAGGTTTACCCCGATCAGCACCGTCGCGACCACCATCAGCAGGGCCTGGATTATTGGATAATCGCGCCTGACTATCGCGTCGACCAGCATCCGGCCCAGACCGGGGATGGCGAAAATCGTCTCGGTCAGCACGAAGCCGGTAGCCAGCCCCGCTATCGAAGCTCCGATAACGGTCGCAACTGGAATCGCAGACGGCCGGAAGGCATGCCGCAGGAACACGGAAAGCTCCGATGCCCCCTTTGCCCTCGCCGTCCTGATGTAATCCTCACGGAGCACCTCGAGCATTGCCGAACGAGTAATTCGAGAGATAAATGCAGACGCGAGAATGCTGTTGACCATCACCGGCAAAAACATGCTGTGGAGGTGGGGTAGCAACCCGGCCGAAAGCGGTTTATAACCAATTACAGGGAACCACCCGAGATTCACCGCAAATACCCAGATGGTCAGAAATGCGAGCCAGAACCCCGGGGTGGCAAATCCCAGAACGGCAAAGACCATCAGGTTCTTGTCCAGCCGCGTCCCCGCTTTCCAGGCCGCCAGCATCCCCGCGCTGATGCCGATAATCGTCGATAACACCACTACCTGGAACCCGAGCGAGAGGGTCGGCTGGAGCCGCGGCGTGATGAGCTCCGTTATCTCACGACCGGAAAAGTACGATGTCCCGAGGTCCCCGCGCAGCAAATTCAAGAACCATTCGCCCATTTGAACCGGGAACGGCCTGTCAAAACCAAGGTCGTGGCGAATCCTCTCCAGGATTTCAGGAGTCGCCTCGTCACCGGCAATGATTGCCGCCGGATCGCCAGGCCCGATATAAACAAGCGTGAACGTTATGATCCCGACCATGATTATCACGGGGATCGACACTAAAACGCGCTGGGCAATATAACGCCACAAAGTAGGCTGGTCCGTTCCACACATGCACGACGTCTGGCACGCGGTAATCTCGGCACGATTCCCGCGCTGCCGTCGCGCTGAAAATGAAGTTGCGCAACACCGGGGGAGCGGGCCAAATGAATGGCACCGCTCCCCCGTAGTAGTGCGAATTTACTGTCGGCTAACCGACAACGTATCTACTTGAACCACTTGTCGTAAGGGGTCTGTCCGCCGGCACCGCCGTGCAGACCTTCGACCTGGTTGCTGGCTGCCCAGTTGCTGAAGAACTCACCAACCTGGAGGAAGATAGCGTCGTCGTAGAAGTACTGCTGGAACGCCGTCATTGCCTCATCTATCTTCGCAGGGTCAGACTCGCGGGCGAACACGTCGAACAGTTCCCTCTGGGTCCCGTCAGTATCGGTGTAGTGGTTGAACCACGCATCGTACTGCAGTTCACCGAACCTCAAGTGTCCGATCGGACCCAGTCTCACGCTCTGACCACTCCATGTGTGGAAGAACTCCCAGCGGTCCTTGGTCGCCCTGTCCTGGACCATCGTGGCCCAGTCCATCACCCTGAAGTCCACTTTGAACCCGATGTCTTCCAGCACCTCACGAGTTACCTGTGCGGCACCGTGGGCAGGCTGACGGTCAGCCGGATCCATTAATCGGATCGTGTAGCCCTCGTAACCGGCGTCTTTCACGATCTTTTTGGCATCTTCAACGCGCCTTGCGTTGTACATGTTCTCGCTGCCGGCGTTGTTTTCCCAACTCGTCCCACACTGCGTCAGCGACGCGCACAGGTTAATCCGGTCCTGTGTCCCCGCGGCTGCCAACAACGCTTTCTCGTTGTCATAGGCCATCACAAGGGCTCGTCGCAGGTCTCGACCGTGTACTGGGTCGTTAAACGGAGGAATCTGGTAGTTGAAGTGACCAAGGAGCCTGTACGGCGGGCTGGCAATCAGCTGCACGTTCGGGTCATCCTTCAACCGAGGCAACAGGTCCTGTGAGAACTCCTGCACAAGGTCAACCGCGCCTGTCTGCAGGGCAGCAACACGAGTCGCCTGGTCGGGAATTTCAATGTACGAAACCCGGTCGAAGAACGCTGTGTGCGCACCCGACTGGCCGTCTGACGGATCAGAACTTGGCGAATAGTTTTCATACGGGATAGCCGACCAGCGGTCGCCCGGAGTCCATGACTCGAAACGATACGGACCCGTACCGATCGGTGTTCCCGGAGCCGATTCCGTGGCAGGTAGCAGGTACCAGGACGCAAGCACGATCTGCGGAGTGAAGTTCTGCGGACCCAGCGCGTCAATCACGAGGCCGGTCTGCTCGGTCAGGTTCATGGTGAACTCAAGGTCATTGTCCCTCGTGATGAAGTCATCGAACGACTCAGGACCAAATTTGTCCCACACCAGCTTGAACACCGGAGCGCGCTCGCTCTGGCGACGCAGCGTCCCGATAACCTGGTCTGTGGTCAACGCGGTTCCATTGTGGAACTCAACGCCTTCGCGGATTTTGAAAGTCCACTTCAGGCCGTCAGAACTCACATCCCAGCTTTCAACGAGCATCTTCCCCAGGGAGTTGTCCGCTTTGTAGGCAAACAGAGCTTCAAGGATCAGGGACGAAACGTTTCCGGTCGAAGACGCAGTGGTCCACAGCGGGTCAAACGATTGCACGCTGCCAACCGAAGAAATCCTCAGGTGTCCGCCCTTCTTGGCGTTCTGCGAAGCCAAGGCTATGTCTTCTGGAGACGACGTCGGGGTGGCTACGACTGTGATCGTGTCTCCCTTGATCTGCTCAGTGACAATAACAGTCTGAAAAACGGTCTTCGTTTCTCCTGCACAGGCCACAACGGCAAGCATAGCTGCCGCAACCAACCAAATTACTGGCCGTGCGTATCGAATTCCTCGCATTGACGATCTCTCCCGTTCTCTGATGTTTATCGCGATGTACTAATACCAAAAACCAATAGGATCTGCGTGTGCCCGATTAGGCCAACGCACGATGCCGGGACTCTATACCGTAGTAGAAGGCATTGCAAGGGATAGTAAAAGGCATTGCAAGGGATCTGTCAGCACTCAGCGTAGGGGCAGACTAGCGCTAAAAAAGCTGACCTGCCCCCCTTAAACGTTTCCAGTTGAAAGATCAGATACTAGGCGTTTTGAAGGGAAGCAGAGATGCCAAGGAAAGGTCATAGCCCGGAGCAGGTCTTGAACAAGCTCCGGCAAGTCGAGGTTGCCATCGCCGGTGGCAAGAGCATCGGTCAGGCAGTCCGTGGGAGAACGGCTACAACGAGAGCTTCAACAGGAAGCTGAGGGACGAGCTCTTAAACGGTGAGACCTTCTATTCGCTAAAGGAGGTGCAGATACTGACAGAACGGTGGAGAAGGGAGTACAACACA
>Ga0208113_1000662_pt1 | contig 17014 bp, 20 predicted proteins | sample Knorr_S7_td_NADW_FD_185598 | JGI IMG/M metagenome (GOLD analysis project Ga0208113, IMG submission 185598) | Marine microbial communities from Southern Atlantic Ocean transect - Knorr_S7_td_NADW_ad_2505m_LV_A (SPAdes) (version 2) | ecosystem: Environmental > Aquatic > Marine > Oceanic | place...
GATTAATATGAAAGCATCACCTGATCATCATTCTGATTATGTTTATGAAGTTCTGTTAGCCGAATGTTCTGAGGCATTTATTGTGGCTGAAAAAGATGATCAAATAATAGGATATGTCATGTGTGCAACAGATTTTGGGTACTCAAATTTCAAAAAATCTGGACTTGTGAAGAGAGGACATATTGTATCTCTTACTTTACTTGAAGAACATCGTGGGAATTGGTATGGTAAAATTCTTGTGGATGAAGCACACAAAGGACTTAAAGAAAAACAATGTGATGAAACGTATATGGAGGTACGTTGTAGTAATAATGGTGTTTTAGCTTTACATCAGGGTTTTGGTACGAAAATTAAACAAAGACTCAAGTCATACTATCGTGATGGTGAGGATGCATACAAAATAATAATTAAATACTAGGCCCAGTTAAATTATTATTTTTAATAACAATTGTCCCATTATTGAAAAATATGTAAGAGATGTAACATTTTAGTCTCGTAATAAATTTAATCAAGAACTATTATTTTTTAATATGATTTTAGCGATTAGTCAGCCTACACTTTATCCGTGGATTGGCTTTTTTGATATTATTGAAAAATCAGACATTTTTGTTTTTTTAGATGATGTACAATTCAACAGACATGGTTGGCAACAGAATAATAGAATTAAAGATCCAAAATCAGATGAAGAAGTATGGCTAAATATTCCTATAAAAAAAGCAAGTTTAGAAAATAACATCAACGAGACAAAAATTGATAATTCAAAAAAATGGAAACGAAAACACGTACGTGCTTTAGAAACTTGTTATGGTACAAATTTTAAAGGGATGGACTGGTTAGTGAACTTGTATTCTAAAGAATGGGAAAATTTATCAAGTTTTAATATAGAATTTATAGAAAAATGTTGCAAATATTTAGAAATTGATACAAAGTTGATTTGTTCATCAACATTAAATGTATCTGGAAAAAGAACTGAAAAATTGGTTAATATTTGCAAAATTTTCTCGGCAGATTCGTATTTGAGTACTATTGGAACTAAAGAAAATTATCTAGAAGAAGTAGAATATATGTTTAAAGATGTAGGGATTAAAGTTATGTATCATGATTATCTGCACCCCACATATTCACAACGAGGAAAAAAGTTTTTAGATCATTTATCAATTTTAGATTTAATTTTAAATCTAGGTAATGAATCTAAAAAAATCTTTAGATAAATAATTTGATTAGTTAAAAATATAGCACATAAGTTTGTTGGCTAATTATAAACCCATTTTTTTTGAGAAAATTCATAAATTTAGTATTTCTTGGACTAACATTGACAACAAATTTATTTTTTGGTACAATGTCTCTTAATAATTCAAAGATTTTTTGTAATATGTCATTAACAAAGCAATCTTTTTTCAAATGTAATCCAATTTCATCATTATGAGTCAAATAGACTGAACCAATTTTTTTATTTTTTTGTAAAATTATATACCATTTTAAATAAGGTTCTGACAAAACAAATTTTACGTGTTCGTCGTAGGTAGGTATTTTTTTATGAGAGATGTTATCTTTGGGATCACGTTCTTTCAGATGATTAAATAAAAATCTTAAATCTGATTTGTCAATCAATTTAAATTTTAAATTTTTATTTGACATTTTTAATATAATTAATTGTTTTGTAATCTTTCAATTACATGATAGATAAATCCCAAATCATATAAATCTGCTTTTTGAAAAAAATAACTTCCGTCAATTATAATTAGATTTAGTATTATATTTTTCATATTTTTTCATAAGAAGGTTAAACAAATAAATTCATTTTTGTTGTTGATATATTATGAAGGTCATGATTGTAGCAGAAATTGCATCAAATTGGGAAGGAAGTATGATTAAAGCAAGAAAATTAATTCAAGAATCAAAAAACGCTGGTGCAGATGCCGTTAAATTTCAGATGTGGCGTGCAAATGATCTTTATAATAACAAACATCCTGACTGGAAATTTATTAGAAAATCGGAAATTACATTTGAAAAAGCCAAAAAACTAAAAAAAATTGCAGATAAAATTGGCATCGAGTTTTTTTGTAGTGCGTTTTATCCAGAGGCTATAGAATTTCTAGAAAAATTAAATGTTAAAAGATACAAAATCGCTTCACGAACTTGTTTATTCAAGGATCCATCTTCACTAGAAACTTTAGAAGCAAAAGCGTATACCAAAAAACCTGTAATCATTAGTATGGGTATGGGCGGTAATAGAAAAAAAATAGAAAAAATCTTTTCTAAAAATAAAAAAACATTTTGTTATTGTATATCTGAGTATCCAACTAAAATAAATAAAATTAATTGGAAAAATGCAATAATGTTTGATGGTTTTTCTGATCATACTTTAGGCATTACTGCACCTATAGTTTTTACATTAATTAAAAAACAAACGAAGACTAAGGAAATCCTTATTGAAAAACATGTAAAACTAAAAAATTCTCAAGGACCTGATGCTTCTTCTTCTATTAATACTGAAGAATTAAAAATATTAGTAAATCAAATTAGATCTATCGAAAAATTAAACTTGTAATTTAATTAGCATACTTATTTACAGAAGAAATTATCCTTTCTACATCTGCATTGATTAGGTTTGGATGAATTGGTAATGAAACAATTTTTCCCCCCATCTCTTCTGTAATTGGTAATTTTATCTGATTTTTGTATAAACTCATTTGATGAACTGGTTTGTAATGTATCCCTACTTCAATTTTCTTTTCATTCATCTTTTTTATAAATTTACTACGATTTTTTACAAGAATCCAATATAGATGGTATGAACAATTTTTATCAAACGGCATCTTTGCTTCTAGATTTATTTCTTGCTCATATTTTTTAGCTGTTCTTCTTCTTTTTTCATTCATCTTATCTAATTTTCCTAATTGGTTCAGACCAATTATAGCTGAGAATTCATTCATGTAGTAATTATTACCTAATTCTTTAACATCATATGATAATTTTTTCCTGTTTGTAATCCCACACCATCTTCTAGAATTTAGTTTCTTTTTCAATTTTTTATAATTAGAATTATTTATTGAAATTAATCCACCTGTTGGCATTGCAAGATTTTTTACTGGGTGAAAACTGAAACATACAAATTCTCCATGACTACCAATTTTTTTTCCACCAAACGCCGCTCCTGCTGCATGTGCTGCATCTTCGATTAAATGTAATTTGTTACTCTTACACATATCATTGATATTTTTCAAATCACATGATAATCCCCCAAAATGTACGGGCAAAATTGCTATCGTCTTCTTTGAAATTTTCTTTTTAATATCCTCGATTGAAATACAACCTGTTTTTGGATTTACATCACAAAAAATTGGTTTTCCTTGATTTAGTTTTATTGCATTAACTGTTGATACGAATGTGAGTGAAGAAACTATCACTTCTTTATTTTTTATATCACTTAGTGATAATGCAAGATTTAATGCGGCCGTTCCACTATTGACTGCTACACATTCATTTGAACCGACATATTTTTTGAATTTCTGTTCAAATTTGTTAACTGAATTTGTACCTGCACCAGATGCCCAAAAATGACTATTTAGTACCCTTTCAACTGAAGCTTTTTCTTCATCTCCTACATACGGATCAAATAATTTTATTTTTTTCATCTTCATCTCTTTTTACTGATTTTAACATACCTTCATTTGCAGGTATGTGCGCATTAATTTTTATTAATTCTGGTTCATTTGATAATAAATCTAATACATCTTTCATCAAAATCGGTCTTTTGTCAATTCTTTCTATTATCTTTTTAATTAACTCAAAATCTTCAATTCTATCTAAAGTCCAACGTTGGCGACCTACTTTTTCATCATTTTCTAGATTTCCTAATCTATATCCAACTTTTTTATTTATGATATATAACGTAACATGTTCTTTTTCTGACGACAAAGTCGCGTTTTTCCATGCTTTCTCTAATACATTAAATGAAAAAATTTCTGCATCTGTACCGTCTGGGAATGTTCTGATAAGTGTATTTGACACATAATCATATTCTCTTGTTAAATATTTCTCAATCACTCTATCAACAATTTCCGGATCAATCAAAGGACAATCAGACGTGATTCTTAAAACATCATCTATCCCAAATTTCTTTGCACATCTATAGTATCTATCTAAAACATCATCTGAATCTCCTCTAAAACATTCTATCTGTAATTTTTTTGCTGCTTGTTCAATAATGTCATCTTGCTCTAAATTAGTTGTAGCGATAATTATTTTATCTATTAATTTACAAAATGAAAGTTGTTTAGTAACATAATCTAAAACTGTATAATTCTTATCTAATTTCATCAAAACTTTCCCAGGTAATCTAGATGAACCTGTTCTAGCTTGAATTATACATCCAATCATCTCTTAGCCAAATCTTCAATTTTTAAAAAATGTAACTTTTTATCTATTCCTTGAATCATATTAAAATGGCTATTTTTGTCTAAAAAAGTATTACCAGTGATAGTTGAGAGTATAAAGTGTGTAATTGATAGGAAAGATAAAAAATACTAAATAATTTATTAATTTATGAATTACGTATATTGTGCTTATAGAGCATACTCGATAAATGTTTTTAAAAAGCTCAAAAAGAAATACAAAAATTTTGTACTAATAGATAGTAATGACAAATTAACATTATCTAAAATCAAAAAAATTAATCCAAAATTCATATTTTTTCCAGATTGGTCATGGATCGTATCTGATGAAATTATTAAAAATTTTCATTGTGTATGTATTCATGAGTCTAATTTACCAAAATTTAGAGGTGGAAGCCCAATTCAAAATCAAATCATTCGTGGAATTCAAAAAACAAAATCTACTGCATTTTTAATGGATACTAAATTAGACGCTGGAAAAATATTACTTAAAAATGATCTTTCTTTAGATGGATCATTAGATGAAATTTTTTTAAGAATGGAAAAAAACAATTATGATTTAATTACAAAAATTATTGCAGGAAAATTTAAACAAACACTTCAAAAAGGAAAACCAACTTTTTATAAAAGGCGTAAACCTTCTGAGAGTGAGTTAAAAGACTTGAATAAATCCAAACTATACTTACATAATTTTATTCGTATGCTTGCTGAGCCATACCCTAATGCTTTTATAAAGATCGGTAAGAAAAAAATAATTTTTAAATCGTCAAAATTTAATGGTAAAAAATTATCATTTGAAGGTGTCATCGAATGAATATCTTAGTTCTTGCAGCACATCCAGATGATGAAGTTTTAGGTATGGGTGGAACAATTAAAAAATTCACCAAAAAAGGTTACAGTGTTAAAATTGTAATCTTTGCAACAGGAATAAGTGCTAGACGCTCTTCTAATTATAAAAACACAGAAAATTATAATGTTGGCAAAAAAATTATCTCACAAATGAATAAACAAATTGAGAAATTAAAAATTGATGCAAAATCCGCATCTAAAATTTTAGGTGTTTCTGATATTGAATTTCTTGATTTTCCTGACAATGAAATGGATCTTGTTTCTAATTTAGAAATTACAAAACGAATTGAGAAAATTATTAAAAAATTCCAACCGGATCAAGTTTTTACTCATTCGTGTTTTGATGTGAATGTAGATCATCGTATGTTGTATTTTGCAACTTTGGCAGCTACAAGACCAAAACTAGGAACAAAAATTAAGAAGGTATATTCATTTGAAGTTCCATCTTCTACTGAATGGTCTTTTCCTTCACAATTTTCACCAAATTTCTTTGTAAATATTGATAATGAAATAAAATCAAAAATACAGGCTCTTAAAAAATACAAAACAGAAATTAAGTCATTTCCACATCCTCGTTCTGCTATTGCATTAGACGCTATTGCAAAAAGATGGGGTTCTGTTTCTGGTTTTAAAAATGCTGAAGCATTTTCCTTAATTCGAGAATTGAATAATTGATACATGAAAGATAAAATTCTTTTTTGGTTTGGGGCTGATTTTACACATTTTTTTCTTTCACACTATCTTCAGAAAAAACTTGATGCGGATTTTTATTCAATTATTGACATTACTCAAAAACCAAGAAAATTTTTTGAATCACAAAATCTTGTGAATTTTAGTAAGAAATGGTTCTTTCATGATCATGTCAGACCAGATAAGAGGCCCGATATAGAATATTTAACTAAATTTGAAGAAAAATATAACATAGATATATGGAAATTAGCAATCAACGAAAGAATTTTTTATAGATTTTATGATGTTTACAAATTCACTGATGATGAAATTCTTTCAATAGAGGAAAAATCTTGTAAATTTTTTGAAAGCGTACTAGATGAAATAAAACCAGATTTTTTTATAACGAAGGAACCAGCATTTCATCATCTTGAATTATTATACGAACTTTGCTTAAAAAAAGGAATTAATGTTCTACTATTAGGTTTTTCAGAATTTAAAGGCGAATGTATAATTTCTCAAAAACCAGGAATGCTTGATACAATTGATGATTTTTCTCAAATGGATTCTGGACGAAGTTTAGAAGAGTTACAGAAATTATTTTTAAAGAGAAAAGTTTCAAAACAAATTAAGAATTATAATGACCAACACGTTAATTCTAATTTTGCATTGCTAAACGCTGCTTTCAATTATCTAAAAGAACCAAACGAGAATATAAAGACACACTACAATTACTTTGGTAGAAAAAAATCTAAAGTAGTAACAAAATTTCTCAAGGCATCTTTAGATAAAAAAACAAGAAAATCATTCATTGATTCTAATCTACTATCAGAAGTTGATTTAAATAAAAAATATGTTTATTTTCCACTTGCTGTTGATTTAGAGCGAAATTTATTGATAGATGCTCCATTTTATACAAATCAGATTGAAATTATTAGAAGTGTTGTAAAATCATTACCAGTTGGATATTCATTATATGTTAAAGAAAATCCTGCTCAAGTAAGTAGAGAATGGAGAGATATTAATGAGTATAAGGAAATTATGAATATACCAAACACATACTTGATTCATCCATCATATCCGAGTGAAAAATTATTAGAAAAGTGTGGTTTGGTTATTACCATTGCTGGAACATCTGCTTTTGAAGCAACTTTTTATAATAAACCTGCACTGACTTTTACAAACCGTAGTTATACAATTCTGCCATCGATAAATATTATAAAAGAAATTCCTTCTATGCCAAAATTAATTCGAGATAGTTTAAAGATTAAACCAGATCCAAAAGATCTAGATAAATATTTGAATCTAATGGATAAAAATTCTATAGAATTTCATTGGATGGAATTTTCTGCATTATTTAAAAATAAATTTTATTATCAAGGGGGATTAGTGGATGTTGATATATCAGAAATAAAGATAAAAAATCTACTTAAGGAATGTGAAGATACTTTTCAAGGTTTGACTTTAGGACATTTTAAAAAAATACAGGAGATGAAAAAAAAATGACAACAATCAAGTTGAAAGTAGCAAATTATATAAAACTCTGTAAAAAAATTAAATCATGACCACAATAGATTTTTCAATTAATCTTACTTCTCAGAAGCAAAAATTAATTGAACTTGCAACCGATTACACAGAATTTCCAAAATATTTACCAGATCAGATCAAATCTGTAAAAATATTAGAGAAAACGGAAACTTATACAATCACTGAAGAAACTTTACACTTATCTTCGGTAATCTCCAAATCATTTACTCAACAAACCAAACACTATATCCCTACTGATGATATTTTAAAAAGTGAAATATTGTCTGGTCCTATCAAAGGATCAACCATTGAAGCTGAATATTTAGAAATAGAAAATGGAACAAATGTAATTACAAGAATTAATGTGAAATTAGGACTAAAATACAAATTTCTGTTGCCATTAATTAAAAAATCTTATAAGACTTTCTTGACGGGCATTCTTTATAAAATGCATAGTATTGCAATTGCATCAGATTGAAAATGAATATTATTAATTGGGATAATGTGTTTCAAAAATCAGACAAATTTAAAAACCAACAACCATTCAAATTCGGATACATAAAAAATATTTTTAACAACTCTTTTTATGAAAACCTCTATAATGATTATCCAAAACTAGATGATTTTACAGACGGCTCTGATATGTCAAAAAACCAACTCGTGATGCAATGGGGAAAAGTTAGATATCAAAAACTGGAACCAGTTATGTTGGGTCAAGATACAAGATTTAGTGAAGAATGGAACCAACTAAAATTATATGCTGAGTCTGAAGAATTTATAAAAAGTTGGAAAGAATTTTCTGGTGTCCCAGTTAACAAGCTTAAACATTTTAAATTCATAGCATACCGTAATGGAGGATTTCAATTACCTCACATTCATAATGTTGGGCCGAGTACACTAGTAATGATGTTCTATTTTTCGAAAGGTTGGAAAGATGGTGATACAGGAGGTACATATCTTGCATCCGATACTGATGAATCAAAAATAATCTTTGAACCTTATGATCTTGATAATTCTTTGGCATTATTTCATGATGGACCAAATTCTGGACATGGTACAAGAATGATCACGAATAATTTGGAACGAAGAGCTCTTCAGATTACATTAGAAGAATTCAATGATGAAATTGGATGGACTGGTGGAAATCTAACAACCTAATGAATCATAGTTTAGATGTATATGTGAAATATACAAAACAATTTTTATTTTTAATTTTTTAGAAATTTTCTAATTGCTTTCAAATCTTTTTGTGAATCAATATTGTATGATTTTTCTAGTGGCATCACATAGAAACCAATTTTTCCAGATATTCTACATCTGCTTTTTATGAAACATTTAGTTTTTGTAGCAAAAATTGCACCATTTTCAAAAAGCTGTTCACCTGATTTTTGCCTAATAGGTCTTCGTTTTGGATCATAATCTGACGGTTTTATAGAATTTTTGAATTGTTTCCAAAGAAAAGTATGTATCGAAAAACCACTGAGAATAGAATCGTATTTTTTCTTTTTCATTAAGGTTAAAGCTTCGTCAATATGTTTTGCAGTTCGTAGCGGTGATGTGTTTTGAAGAATTACTATTATCTCTGGATTGTAATCTTGATATTCCTCAAGATGGGCTAAAACGTGGTCTACAACAGGTTCTAACGGTGCAGTATCTGTAGCAAGTTTTTTTGGTCTATATACTACTTCTGCACCCAATTCTAACGCAGTTTTGCCTATCTTTTTGTTATCAGTTGAAACAACAGTCTTATTGATAATTTTTGATTCTAATGATGCCATAACTGTATAATATAACAAAGGTTTTTGATTTAAAATTACCAAATTTTTTAGGTTAATTCCTTTAGAACCTCCTCTAGCAGGGATTATTGATAAAACTCTCATGAACTAATTAAAAAAATGTCACTAAAAATCATTCCTCATTAATTCGATGAAAAATTAAAACCTTAGTAAGCAATATAACCAAAAAAATCTGAATTGTTAAATGAACCAAACTTTACACTCTAAAAATTGTTTAATCACTGGAGCGACTGGTGGATTAGGAAAAGAAATAGCAAAAGAATTTGCCAAAAATGGCTGTAATTTATTTTTGACTGCTCAAAATAAAGAGAAATTGAATTTGTTAAAAAATGAATTAGAATTAAACCAGAATTCGATAAAGATTGATTTTGAAGCAGTAGATCTTTCTTCCACTCATCAAATACAAAAGTTGGTTGAAAGAACTAAAAACTCATTTTCACATATTGATATTCTTGTAAACTGTGCAGGTATCTTCCCAGTAAAACCATTATCAGATTCTATGATAGATGATTTTGACAAATGTTTCGATATCAATATTAAATCTGCATTTATCCTTTGTAAGGAATTTTCAAAAGAAATGGTCTCTAAAAAATGGGGACGAATTGTGAATATTGGTTCATCGTCTAGTTACAATGGATTCAAAAACACTTCTATTTACTGTTCATCTAAGCATGCCCTTCTTGGGCTCTCTAGATCTCTTCATGATGAATTAAAAGAACATAACATCCGAACTTTTTGTGTATCACCTGGCTCAATAAAAACTTCAATGGGTAAACGTGTTATTGGACAAAATTATGACACATTTATGGATCCAAAAGAAATTGCTGAATTCATTGTATATATAATATCATTTGATAAAGAAATGGTTTCTGAAGAAATAAAATTAAATAGAATAAATTGAAGTTATTATGAAATTTGAATCAAAAATTGGATTCATGCCTCCTCTGGCAAGAATTAATGCGATAGTTTTTTTCATTATTTTCTCTTAGATAATTCATCCTCGACCATTTCACAAATAATATGGATTATTGTTCTATGAACTTCTTGAATTCTAGAAGTTACAGTAGATGGAACATTCAAAAAAATATCGGAGTTTAGTTTCATTTTTGTGCCATTTTTTCCTGTAAGTGAGATAATCTTGGCACCTAAGTTTTTTGAAGTTTTTATTCCTTTTAGAATATTTTTTGAATTACCACTTGTTGAAATAGCTATTATAACATCCCCTTTTTTTACTAAAGATTCTGCTTGTCTTGAAAAAATTCTTTCAAAACTATAATCATTTCCAATTGCAGTAATTATTGATGAATCTGTAGATAGTGCAATTGCAGGAAAACTTTTTCTTTCTTTCATAAATCTACCTACAAATTCTGCAGCCATATGTTGTGCATCTGTAGCACTACCACCATTTCCAAAAAGTATTATTTTATTCCCATTTTTAATAGACTTAGTAATTAAAGTGACACTATTTTCAATTGGTCTTGAAAGTTTTTTTGAATCAAGCATTACGTTTGAACTAGATTCAAAAATATTATCAATATTATTATTTTTCTTCTTCATTTTTTACCTCTAATATTAAATCTGCAAGTTCTCTGAATGCTCCATATCCACCATCTTTTGAACATATGTGATGACAAATTTTCTTAATTGAATTAATTCCATCTTTTGGAGTTGCAGATAAACCAACTTTTTTTAGAATTTCAAAATCATTAACATCATCTCCAATGTAAGCAATTTCATTAGGAATTACATTATTCTTTTTACAAATCTTGTTAAATATTAATTCTTTATCTTTTACACCATCTAGTAATTCTTTAATTTTCATTCTTTTACTCCATCTTTTTACCATCTCTGTTTGCTCTTTTGTAACTATGATTGTAGGAATTCCTATATTTTTTAACAATGCAACCCCCATTCCATCTCGTGCATGAAAACGTTTCATAATGTCACCTTCTTTAGTATAATACATCCCTCCATCAGTTAATACACCATCTACATCAGTAATTACTAATTTTATTTTTTTTAGTCTTGTTTCAAGTTCTTTTTTCATTTACAATTTTATCCAAATACTATAATATTTGTGTCTTAAGAATAATTTGTATTGAATAATGATCTATTCTCCGTAAAGGATAAAACTATAGTTATTACCGGTGGCGGACAAGGAATAGGAGAATTTCTTGCATTAGAACTATCAAAAAGAGGGGCTAATATTTTCTGTGTTGATAAAAAATTTAAAAAAACAAAAGAACGTATTGCATTACATGATATTATTTGTGATGTTACAAATTTACATGATATTAAAAAAACATGTATGGAAATTTTTAAAACAAATCAAAGAATAGATGTCTTAATTAATAATGCGGGAATAACTTTACCTGAAAATTCAGACAGTTACTCATTAAAATCCTGGCAGAAAACACTAGATGTTAATCTAACGGGTGCTTTTTTGTTTAGTCAAAAAGTTTTGAACTTAATGAAAAGAAATCGTAGTGGCTCGATAATCAATATTACAAGTATTAATGCAGAATTTGGATTTCCAAATAATCCTGCATATGTAGCATCTAAGGGAGGATTAAAGATGTTAAGTAAATCTCTAGCTAGGGATTGGGGAAAATATGGAATAAGAGTGAATAATTTGGGACCTGGATATATAATTACTAAAATGACTGAAAAGAGTTTTCAAAATAAAAAAACACGTGATTCTAGAAAGTCAAATACTATGTTGGGTAGATGGGGAAAGCCTGAGGATCTGTTGGGTCCTTGCATATTCCTAGTTTCAGACGCTTCTTCATATGTAACCGGTCAGGATATTTATGTAGACGGAGGATGGTCAGCAAATGGTTTACCAATTGAATAAAACCTGAAACCATAGTATTAATTATGAAATAAGTTTATTATATTAAAATTAAAATTTGAAACAATGGTTTTCATAGTTGCGGAGATAGGAATTAATCATAACGGTGATATGAATATCGCAAAAAAACTTATTGATATTGCATCAGATGCTGGATGTGATGCTGTAAAATTTCAAAAACGTAATGTAGAAAAAGTTTATTCTTCTGATGTTCTAGATTTTTCTCGTGAAAGTCCTTGGGGGAAAACTACTCGTGATCAAAAACTTGGTCTAGAATTTTCTATAAAACAATTTTCTGTTATTGATAAATATTGTAAAAAGAAGGGAATTCCATGGTATGTTTCCTGTTGGGATGTAGAAAGTCAAATAGAGATGAGAAAATTTAAAACAAAATATAATAAAATAGCATCTGCTATGCTTATTCATACAAAACTACTAGAAACTGTTGCAAAAGAAAAAAAATATACTTTTATTTCAACAGGAATGAGTACATTAAAAAATATCTCCGATGCCGTAAAAATTTTTCGTAAGCATAAATGTCCATTTGAATTAATGCATTCTCATGGTACTTATCCTATGCGTGATGATGAAGCAAATTTACGCCTAATTCCTGTTCTAGCAAAAAAATACAAATGTAATGTAGGGTATAGTGGACACGAAATTGGTTCCTACAACATTTGTATTCCTGCTATTATACTTGGCGCAACTTCTATTGAGAGGCATATAACGCTAGGTAGAACAATGTATGGTTCAGATCAGGCTGCATCCTTGGAAGCAAGTGGATTACAAAGACTTGTTAGAGATATACGATTAATTGATAAAATATTAGGTGATGGTAAAAAAAGAGTATGGTCTTCCGAATTACCTGTACAAAAAAAATTAAGACAAAAACTTGCTTAATTCTATAAATCCTAACGTAATATTGCTGATAATTGATTCATTTAGATCTGATAAATTCTTTGATATTGATACTAGTAAAAAACCAAATATTGATAATCTTATAAAAAAATGGTATTTTCTTCTCTCCAGGTGTTTCTTTTATCTCATATTCACATACATCAGAAGATATTGAATTAACTTTAAAGGCATTGGAGGAGATTTGTAATGAAATTAAAACTAAGGCTCCTGATGAAAAATACAAAAAGTTACTCAAAGGTCACGCACCGAAAACAATTTGGACTATGAAAATACAGCCAACAAAAAAAATAGTCTATTAATTATTAACTCGTACTATCATACGTAAGTACTACATCAACACCAGTGATTATCACTTTATTTTTTTTAGCTTTTTCAAAAATTTTCTTGGAATTAATTACAATTCCGGAAAATTGTTAGCGTGAATAAACATATAATCCGGTTGCACCGCTATGAGGTTGAGAATTGTTTAATGTGACAACATTCTCTTCAATCCATTTAATCAAAGATTTTATTCGTTTAGCATTTTTTGGTAATTTTGCATCCCTAAGAACATTAGGTATTCGTCTTTTAAAATCATCAATAAGCAAAGCACCGTGAGCCCAATCTTTTTCAATAGTTCTCCATTTCAATTTCATACCTAATTTTTTTGCCATTTTTAAATGACTTATAGGAGTAAAATAATGCAAATCAGCAAGTGTGATTGGTGCATTAAATAGATGTAAAAGAGTCATTAGAACATACCCGCGAGGATTTGTCCAGTTGGGGGTTGTGACAATAATTTTTCCATGTGGATTAAGTTGTGACTTAAATTTTTTAAGTATCTTATATGGTTCATCCATATGTTCTAGTGTTCCAATGGATACAATAACATCAAATTTTTCTTTTATTTGACGAACGTTTAATGCATCAAATTTCAAATTAGGGTGTTTATGAATATTTTTTGCAATTACTATGGCCTCAGGTGCATAATCAATACCCAAAACTCTACTAGCACCATTTTTTGCAGCTAGGTGGGCAAAGTTTCCAGTTCCACACCCAACATCAAGAACAGATTTGTATTTCCAACTAATTTCTTTAATTATTTCTTTAGCTTCGCTAGATGTAGTGCCTTTAGTTACAAAATGAGTAAAGTGTTTTTTTTCACCTTTCAAGTAAACTTTTTGGTAAAACCCTCTAAGATCTTTATTGGTTTTCATTAGAAAAGCTCTATTATGCATCAATATGAATTATATTTTAAAAGATATTAGTAACATTTTAAACGATTAGTTCATCGGTTTTTAGTGTTGTATCCGAATATTTTATTCTTAGTGCTGGATTCTTTAAGACCTGATAAAATCTATGGCAAAAAAAATGCAAAAATTCCAAATCTTGAAAACCTATTAAAAAAAGGTACGTATTTTTCTCAAGCAATCAGTGCCGCTGATGCTACGTTGTTATCTTGGGCCAGTATATACACTGGAAAATTTCCATTCAAAACTGGAATTCGCTCTGCTCGCTACAACAAACTAGATGAAAATACAAAGACAATTTTTGATGTCTTAAAGAATTATAATTATTCCTTTTACGGTTTTCTTCCAACTCTTTCAGAAACAATAGGTCTTTTTCCCAAGTTTTCAAATAACAATAATTTATATGATTTTACTGAACGGCTCCATACCGGATTAGATAAAAAAATTCTAAATTTAATTAATTCTAGTTCTATGATTGAACCTTGGTTTTTGAATATACATTTAATGGACCTACATTTTCCATTAGTTGTACCACCAAAATTTGATTCTGCAAAGTTTGGTTCCTCAAAATATGAAAGAATCCTTTCACATATAGATACCTGGCTAGGAGAGATCCTGAAAATTTTAGATTTAAAAAATTTAATCTTAATTGTTACTGCCGATCATGGGACTTCTATTAAAAAAATCTCAGTTGATGGCACTGTTCTAGATTTTGAAGATAAAGGTAAAAATGAAATGATGAAAAAAAAATTTACCAAGAATGCTCCCAAGTTTCTAAAACCTATGAAGGATAAAATATTCTTTTCATTAGAAGCAAAAAACCAATCTAGAAAATTAAAGTTACTTGAAAAATATAATCTAAAACCACATGAGAAAAGGGCGCTTCTTTCTGGTCAATTTTCTATAGATCATGATCTATTTGATGAAAAGATGAGAGTACCACTATTGTTTGTTGGAAAAAATATTGAAAATAATAATGCCTATTCAAAGCAAGTTAGGACTGTTGATATTGTACCTACAATTTACAAACTTTTGGAAATTTCAGGAGATAGCAAGTTAGACGGTAAAAGTCTACTTCCTTTCAATGATGATAAAAATTCTGAAGACTTGGTTGCATACATGGAAAGCAATCCTATGATTGATAAGAAATCAAACGACGTCATTGGAATTCGTACGTCTCATTTTAAATATTTTCGGGACAAAGATTCTTCGTTAAGGCAAGTGCATCTATATGATCTGATAAATGATCCTTATGAGGATAAAAACATTGCACCTTCGAATCCTGAGTTGGTCAATGAAATGGAAAATAAATTAAAAAAAATTATTTCGAATAAAAAAATATCTGTAACTGAAAATGAATTAGACTCAGATGAAATAGAAAGAGAACTAAAAAAATTAGGTTACATTTAGTTATTATAATCTTTCATTAGAATAGTCCATATATAACAAAAAAATTCTTTATCTAGATGAATCTTATCTTCATAACTATCGATGGTGCCAGAGTAGATAGAATTGTACAGGGAAAAAATTATTGTAAATTAATAGAAAAAAGTGCATTTTTTCAAACCACTATAACATACGCTCCATTTACAATAGCCGCATTGCATGCAGTATTTTCAGGGACATATGGAAATCATACAGGTGTAAACAGTTACTGGTCTACTCCAAATTTTAAAAAAGATAAATTCAAAACACTTACAAATTATCTTCACGATCAAGATTATTTTACATATGGTGATTGTATTAACAAACTTGTAATTCCTAGAATTGGTTTTGATAAACTAGTAATTCATGATGAATTACATGACGATTTGATATCAAGACATATTTCATTAATAGATAAAATGAGCGAACTAAACAAACAAGATAAAAAATTCTTTTTATATCTTCATTATAGTAATATACATACTGGAATAATGCAGGAAGTACTAAAGAAATATGATAATTTCAGTGATGAGTACTTCAAGAATAAAGAAAAAAATGAAAAACTCTATGATATTCTTTTTAATCGTGCAGATGATTACCTTGGAAAAATTTTTAATCACTTTGAACAATCAGAAATCTCCAATGATACTTTGTTGGTAGTTATATCAGATCATGGAATTAGTATAGGTGAAAAATTTGGAGAAAGAGCTTATGGAGTATTTTGTTATGATTACACTTTAAAATCAACAGCATTATTCTACCACAGTTCAATCCCTATAATCACAGTACAAAATCAGATTCGCTCTATCGATATTTTGCCTACAATTTTAGAAATTCTTTCAATACCTATAGATGAAAATTATGAAAAGTTCCAAGGCAAAAGTTTACTTCCAATAATTAAAGGCAACAAAGAAACAAGAATCGCCTTTTCTCAATCAGGAAATCCGCTTAAAACTGGCAAACCTCCCAAAGAGCCTAACGTAAATGCAATTCGAACAGATGATTGGAAGTATATAAAAAACACCCATGACGATAGTGAGGAATTGTACAATCTTAAAGACGATCCTAATGAGGAAAAAAATCTAATTTCGATTAAAAAAGGCAAGGCGGATGAGATGCGTTCTGAAATGAACAGAACATTAAATTGGTAAAACACAATAACCTTCAAACTTTTCAAAAAATATGAATTTTGATAAGAATTCATCAGAAATTGAAAATGAATTAAAAAAACTTGGTTATTGGAACAATTTGTATACAAAAAATGATTATTTTGGTACTGGTCAAACAATTCTTGCAAATTTTGCCAGGGATGTAATTGAAAAAAACTCTATTAAAAATATACTAGAATTAGGG
>Ga0208113_1000669_pt1 | contig 16884 bp, 11 predicted proteins | sample Knorr_S7_td_NADW_FD_185598 | JGI IMG/M metagenome (GOLD analysis project Ga0208113, IMG submission 185598) | Marine microbial communities from Southern Atlantic Ocean transect - Knorr_S7_td_NADW_ad_2505m_LV_A (SPAdes) (version 2) | ecosystem: Environmental > Aquatic > Marine > Oceanic | place...
CATAAAGACCACCATCAGACCCTACCAGCAAATAATCAGGATCATCCTTTCGAAAGGCAATGGCATGGTTATCCCCATGTTTATGCTGCTCACTCATACGGTAGAATGTTTTACCACCATCCTCTGAAATTTGCATATTGGCATCCATCAGGTATAAACGATCAAATTTGTGAGGCGATGCATAAAGCTCCTGGTAATAGTGTGGTCCAGTTGCACCCGAAACAGTATCCGACATTTTTTTCCAGGTTGCACCACGATTTGTAGAACGATAGACACCTCCTTTACGTCGGTCCAATTCTATGGCGGCGTAAAGTACGTCCGGATTATGCTTGGATATATCCAGTCCAATTTTTCCCATGTTTGACTTTGGGAGACCGCTGGATAGTTTTTGCCAGGTTTTACCGCCATCATCACTGCGATGAATTCCAGATCCTGGTCCACCGCCCATATAGGCAGCAATATTTCTATGCCGCTGCCAACTCGCAAGATAAAGCCGATCCGGACTTCTAGGATCCATCACCAGTTCCGTTGCACCAGTCCATTCATTATCGCTCCAAACCTGATTCCAATTTTTCCCTCCATCAGTAGATTTATACACACCGCGATCGCCACCTTTGCTCCATAACGGCCCCTGAGATGCTACCCAAACAACGTTAGAATTTTCAGGATGGATCAATATTTTGGATACATGCTCTGAATTTTTTAGCCCCATATTTTTCCAGGTTTTTCCGCCATCATCACTGCGATATACACCATCACCATAGCCAAAATGCCGTCCACCTAAATCTTCGCCAGTTCCTATCCAAACAATATGGGGGTTATTTTGATCAATCGTGACGCAACCTATAGAATAGGATCCTTGATCATCAAATATAGGTGTCCAGGTGACGCCAGCATTGGTCGTCTTCCATACACCCCCTGAGCCAACTGTTAAATACCAAATATTGTCATCTTCTGGGTGAATGGCAATATCTGAAATCCGTCCTGCCATTAATGCGGGCCCAATGCTTCTAAATTTTAAACCAGTAAAATTGTCATCCGCCCAGATATCATTCTTTTTGTTCTGCGATGATAAATTGGTTAATAGAGATATGGTGAAAATGAAAGCTAAGTATTTATTTCTGTATATTGATTTCATAAGAACTCCTAATTGTATTGGTCAACATGAACACTCGCCTAAGTGTTTGTAGCCCGTACGGGATTCGAACCCGTGTTACCGCCTTGAGAGGGCGGCGTCCTAACCCCTAGACGAACGAGCCATTGTTACCATGCAAAAAGTAAAAAATCAGTACACCCGGAAGGATTCGAACCCTCAACCTTCTGGTCCGTAGCCAGACGCTCTATCCAGTTGAGCTACGGGTGCATAACAATCAAATCTGCTGGGGTGCAGGGACTCGAACCCCGACTGCCAGGGCCAGAACCTGGTGTCCTACCATTAGACGACACCCCAAATAATAAAAAATGCGACTGAAATTTAATTAACCGTTTTTATCGCCCCAAACCTATTTAACGGGAATATCAATCAAATTCAAATTCGTTGACCTGTAGAACTTCTTTAGATTTATAATTCTGTATCCAGGCCACCGCTTTTAAACCAGAACTTTTCCATGAAATATCAGCATGATTGATCCAATCGCTAGGCATGGACCATGTAAAAGATTCCGTATAAGTGATTCCCGAAATAAATTTCATTTGCTTACCGGTATTTCCTGTCAGTAATGCAATCACTGGATTATGGTGCTCTGTCAACCCGTTTGGTGAAGCTGGATAATGAACTGTGTCCATCACCGTAGCAACAAATAATCGTAAGTCTTGAGAGGTTGGTGTTGTTTCTATCGCATTCATTTTCACGTCGAATGAAATTTCATTGCCAGATTGTGAGCCACTCAGATTGATTTCATATAAACCGACTTCTTCCAAATAAGTTTTCGGATCAGAGATCCATGTCGCCGTACCAGAACCTGAATCTTTGCCATTGGTATACATATGTGGCGTATAATTATTTTCATAATAATTATTGCGTGCTCGATTCATACTTTGGTTCATAAGGTACATAGGATCATTACCCTGTCCTGGCCACCAGACATGATAATAAATTTGGCTCCAAATAGTATCAATAGCGGTGCCTACATAAAGAGTTGTGCCAGGTTTTAAAGAAGTATTCAAGATCCGCTCCGCGGATGCACAAGGGCCTCATGTACTTGAGGTGATCATTTCACTCAGTACACGTCTTCGTATGCCGCTTACCAACGCCTCTGCCAGACCTTGAACTGCATCTACAGTGGCAAAAATCTCTGTTGATCCGGTCGCAACAGCTGTGACTAGACCTTCATTATTAATGGTGGCTACAGATGGGTGCGAACTGTTCCAAGTAATATCAGCTTCCATTTCTAGGTTATTCTGATCTATAACCAAAGCGTAGAATTGTTCTGTTTTCCCCGGTTTCAATATTATTTTGTTTGGCGTAATCACAATAGAACTGACTACAGATTCACCGGGTTTCTCATCCTCGCAAGACCAGGAAATAAGAAAAGCTAACAGTATAATTATGACTAATCTTTTCATTGGATATAGCTACAAGGAATACAAATCTACCTAAAGAACCGCAATTAACCCAATTTTGAAACCATTCTCAAATGGTTGGACGTACCGGCAAACGCCATTGCTGCATAATACACCACCCCGTTGGGATCCATACATGACGGTAAGGCGATGATTGCTTGAAATATTGTAAGAGATTTCCATATTGGCCCAGGTCAGTGACGTATCCCATAAATTTCCCAATATCTCTTCTATTAAATTTTTATCCTTGACTTCTTCAACAATTATTCGTTCTTCGGTATTGGCATAATCCATCATTAAACTCATTGACCACAATGGAGACCTTCCTAATCCAACACTAAAAATTCGATTGATTTGTTTATCCTTTAAAAAATTTGATGTGAATGGTGGCATATTTGTTGGTAGCTCTGAATAAGTGTTAACACCCTTTTTTAATTCCTGGTATTCATATTTCAATTCCAGACTGAATTTTTGATTGATTGTATAAGTGAATTGAGCTGGTAGCGTTGTTGCTGATAAAGATTCATAACTGTAGGATCGATTTGAATCGGTATATCGATTCAAATATAAATCTATCACATCATTTGTTAATCCGGAGCCAATGTTGTAATGCAAATTGCCATTCAATAAATATCCTTCTAATTCTGCATACATTTCTCTAAATGCATTAAATACAGGTTTGGTAGATGGTAATAAACCACTACTGCCTCCCATGATCCAGTTCCAGTTATTATCTAAATACCATTCCTTATGGCGGCTGGAACTTGCATAGGAAAATGAAAATATTGTATTTTGAAAGAGTGGTCCTTTTAGTCTTAAATCAAATCCAAGTTCATCATTATAATCAATTTGATGAGTAATTCTTCCAAGTAATCTGGTTGCGTGTTGTTCAAATAAAGTGGGCATTTGCTGTATGGTTAAAGCACCTCCAATGATATTGACAAAGTCCCAGCGATCATCCGGCGATAAATCAGCAAAATGGTAATTTTTATAGGACGTACCAATTGACCAGTCTCCTATGTACATATTTATAAGGCCATAAAACCCAAACCCCTTGGCATCCTTTTTTACATATTCGAATCCAAAATCTGTTGTCGGACCATAATATTCAATATTTACGCCAATCAGTTCATGACCTACCTTCTCAATTGTATCGATTCTAGGTAATAGATGATCCTCATTAACCTGCATATATTTGACAGCACCATGCCACTGATGATAATTAGCGGCAATGCGACCACCGTAAAGTGTATAGTCAACTTCATAATTTGGAAGTCGATCATTAAATCCAAATACCTCGTTTGATGAACGCCAAATATTCTGCGTCCCTCCAAATAAATCAATTTGAACCAAATCGTTTGCCCAATTCAATAATCCTCCTCGAACGCCTGTATCTAAATCGATCGCCTGGTCATCGACCATATTAACCATTAATCCTCGTCCCCAAAATTCATATATGTCACCCAATTTGATTGTGTAGGCACCTGATGAATAACCCAAACGAAACTTTCGTATTCCTTTTAAGGATCGTCCCAATTCTGGCGGGTCGGAATGTTCTAACTGAATCCACCCTGTCCAGTTATCCCAGTTCCCATTTATATCAAGAAGCGTTTCTTGAATGTTAAAATCATTTTTACTCTGGCCATAATTAGTCGTCAATGCTCCCGAAAAAGAAAATTGACAGTATCCTGTAGTCCAAAAGGATATTATAAATGAAAAAAAGTAACGACTAAATTTCATTCTAGATAATTAAGATGTCGACTGAACTGCCGCCTTGATTTCCGCTTCCATTTTCTTCTCATCCCCGGGTATATATCCATTATGACGCCAAAGGATTGTCCCATCCTGACCGATAAGAATATCAGTTGGCATCAGATTGCCGTTCAGTTTCTTTAAAACTTGACTATTTGGATCAAGAAATACATCAAAAGAATACTTTTTCGCCCTAATATAACTGCGGACATGGGAAATACTTTTTTGACTATCAATACTAATTGCTAATACAGAAAGTCCCTTATCCGTATACTTTTTTTCAAACTCATCCAAATAAACCATTTCCTTTTTACATGGCGCACACCAAGTAGCCCAAAAGTTAATCAAAACGGGGCCTTTTTTGAGAAAATCCTGAAGCATTACAGATTTACCATTCATTCTTTTCAATTTGATATCAGGTACTTTATTCTGTCCATAAAGCGTCGACGCGAGTAATACCAGAACGCTTATTAGGATCCACTTTTTCATTGCAATATCTATGTTTGGATAATTGATTAGAGCAATTTGCTCAAAAAGTTGTGCAATTCAGCTTCAGGAATAAATTTCAGACTCACACGACTTATTTTATTTGCAGAATTGACTTCCATATTGAACTTATACTCTACAGGTATGTCAACAGTTTCAAGCGTCACCTGCATGGACCATCCCCCAACAGCAAAATCAATCAATGGCGAAAAAAAGTGGAACGATTTATATAGAACACGGTTGCTTAGTAATCCATGAATCGTTTGATCTGGTGAGTCAACTAATACCACAAGAGGATTACCTTTTGCATCTTGGAATTGCATTACAGGACTGGTACGATATTTTCCAAATTGAATTCTTTCCGAAATATCCTTTGGAAAATTGTATTTATCCCGGTTGAAGTAAAAAACAGTGAGATTTCCGTCCTGCTTTAAACCCGAATACGGCAACGATGTAAGCATATCTTTAATAATGTTTCCTTTTAGCCTATAGGTTACGGGAAATACAATTTGAAATTCTTTTCGGTTTTCCGGATCGTAGTTTAATTGAGGGCGTTCTAAATTAATCTCATAGGGATTTTCCATAAGATTTTTTAAAACATCTATCATCAAATCTGTATTGGAATCATTCTCTGGGCGCGAATTCTCATAATCATCTTTTGATAAATCAAGTATCCATTCACCATCTTTCTCTTTTAATTCCTTTGGGTCGACCCTCCCTCTAGCACCAATATTTACATCCAATTCCTCCCCTAATTCATCAATAGCCTTATCAATGGAAGAGCTCAAATCAATTGCTTTTTCAGCATAAGATGGAGGTGTGCGCATTCGCTTGCCTTCTGTTAAAGTCGGATAAGGTCCTTTTTCTATCTTAGGAAGGAAGGGCACCAACATTGTATTGATCGTTTCCGATAAAGATCGATTAATACCGGTTATATCATTGTAATCACCTCGAACTTTTCGAGAATCCAATTCATCCCAGGATGAAATATCTATAAGTTGAACAGCAACTGAAATTTTATCTAATGCTCTTTCAAATTTTCCTAATATAAGTAAGTTTTTTGTTCCGGGACGCTGTTGGAGCAATAAAGAACGATTGGACATGAGTTCTTCCAGACCAGTTTTATCCTTGAGGTAAATTCGATCATGCTGCCTTAATGATGCGTTTACCATTTCGGAAAAAGCATCGGAAAGCCAAGCGATGGCCACATCATTTTTAATGTTGTCAAAGGGAATAACATAGATATGCAGTGATGGTGGAGCCGCAGTTAGTGTACTGATCAGCGTAAAAATGAAAAAGATTGATTTTGTCTTAGTCCACATCAGATATCAAATTACTTGGATTTGAGTGCTTTTCTCAATGCTATTTATTCTTTCCTGATTGCATTTGTTTTTCAATTTTTCCCCAGGTATCTCGAAGTGGTACAGTTCGATTAAATATGGGTGTGTCACCAGAATCTATATCTTTGCAAAAATAACCCAATCGTTCAAATTGAATGGGAACACCAATTTCTGCTTGCTTTAATTCGGGTTCTAATTTGCAATTTTCCAATATATTCAATGAATCCGGATTTAGTGCATCCATAAAATTTTCCATTGACCCCGGTGATGGTACTTGGAATAAACGGTCATACTTTCTTACTTCTGCATCAATAGCATGGGCAGCGGAAACCCAATGGATTGTTGCCTTAACTTTCCTTCCATCAGGTGCATTACCACCTTTTGTATCTGGATCATATGTACATTTTAATTCCACAATGTTATTATCGACATCTTTCACCACATCGTTGCATGTAATAAAATAGGCATAACGCAGTCTAATTTCCCTGCCAGGGGCTAATCGGAAAAATTTTTTTGGAGGATCTTCCATAAAATCATTATGCTCAATATATAGTTCACGGCCAAATGGAACTTTACGTCTACCCGCCTTTTCATTCTCAGGGTTATTGACCGCTTCTAAAAATTCCTCCTTGCCCTCAGCATAATTCGTAATAACAATTTTCAGAGGATTAAGAATACCCATGCGGCGCTCACAACGCTTATTTAAATCTTCTCGAAGAATAGATTCCAGTTTGGTCATTTCCATCACATTGTCTCGCTTGGCTACTCCGATTTCTTCCATAAAATTACGGATTGCAGCAGGCGTGAATCCTCTGCGACGCAGACCAGACAAGGTTGGCATTCGTGGGTCATCCCAACCAGATACATGCTTATTATCTACTAATTTTTTCAGTTTCCTTTTAGACATAATCGTATAGTTCAAATTTAGCCGTGCAAACTCGATTTGCTGGGGATGGTATGTTTCTAATGTATCTAAATACCAGTCATAAATAGGACGATGATCTTCGAATTCCAGCGAACATAACGAGTGGGTAATTCCCTCAATCGAATCTTCCAGACCATGGGCCCAGTCATACATAGGATAAATACACCATTGATCTTTGGTACGATGATGGTCCGCATGCAAAATCCGGTAAACAACAGGATCACGCATATTCATATTGGGATGGCCCATGTCAATTTTTGCCCTCAAAGTCCGGCTTCCATCAGAAAATTCTCCTGCCTTCATACGTTCGAATAGATCCATGCTTTCCTCAATGGACCGATTTCGGAATGGACTATCCTGACCAGGTTTAGTTAAAGTTCCACGAGTATTTTTAATTTCTTCCGATGTGAGGTCACAAACATAAGCATGCCCTCTTTTTACCAACTCTACCGCATAATCATACATCTGTTGAAAATAATCGGATGCAAAACACAGACGATCTTCCCAATCATATCCAAGCCATTTCACATCTTCTTTTATCGATCGGACAAATTCTTCTTCTTCTGCCGTGGGATTAGTATCATCAAAACGTAAATTGCATTTTCCGCCAAATTCATCCGCAATGCTGAAATTCAAATAAATAGCTTTTGCATGGCCGATATGAAGATATCCATTGGGTTCAGGTGGAAACCGGGTATGGACACGATTATCAAATTTCCCGGTAACATTATCTTCATCAATAATGCGTTGAATAAAATGACGCGGTTTCATATTTGCTTCTATTTACTCTGGTAATTTTTCTAATGCAGTTTCAATTCTACGAAGGCTGGTATCCCGTCCTAATAATTCCAATATCTCAAATATGGAAGGACCGTTCAGTGTACCACATACTGCCAGTCGAATTGGCATAATAATTTTTCCTAAGCCTAACTCATGGTCTTTCGAAAATGCCTTAATTTCTCTTTCTAAACCCCCTTCACGCCAATTGGAAATCGCAACCATTTTATTTAGCAATTTTTCAATAGTTTGATTTACCGTTTTATCTTTCCAGCCCTTTTTTAGCTCTTCTGCACTGAAAGAAGCGGGATCATTGAAAAAGTAATCTGATTGTTGAAAAAATTCATGAAGTGATTTGGACCGTACCTTTAACATTTCGATAACGGATATTAAAAATGAAATTTCACTACCCTTGCCCCAATCAGTATCAATAGTTCTGATTGATTCCAATAGCGCATCTGTTGGCGTATTCATTACATGCTGACCGCTCAGCCAGTGAAGTTTTTTCTCATCCCATACAGCTCCCTTTTTCTGTACTTTTTTCAAATCAAAGTTTTCAATTAGTTGCTGTAGCGAAAAAATTTCTTCTTCTGTTCCAGGATTCCACCCTAACAGTGCTAAATAATTTAATAGACTCTCCGGAAGGTACCCATCGTCTTTGAATTTTTGTACTCCAGGTGCACCATGGCGTTTACTCAGCCTTTTTTTATCAGGCCCTAAAATCATAGGTAAATGAGCAAAAATTGGCTCATTGTATCCCAAGGCCTGGTATAACAAGATCTGCTTGGGTGTGTTAGCCACATGATCTTCGCCCCGGATCACATGAGTGATATCCATATCATGGTCATCAACCACAGCGCTAAAATTATAGGTTGGTGTACCATCAGGGCGAACTATAATAAAATCATCCAATTCTTTATGTTGGACATGAATATTACCGTAAATCAAATCTTGATATATTGTTTCACCCTTGGGAAGTTTTAAACGTAAGGTAAAACTCTGGCTTTGGTTTAAACGCCATTTAATATCTTCATCACTCAAATTTCTACACGTGCTTGGATAAAGGTAACTACCAGCATCTCTGGTTGATTGCAAATCGTTCTTTGAACAAAAACACCGATAGACCTTCCCGGATTTTAGTAAGTCCTTCACCCTTTCCTTGTAAACATCCATACGCTCGGATTGATACATTAGTGGCTGATCCCAATGCAGCCCCAGCCATTCTAAAGAATCCAAAATCTGTTCTGTGAATTTTTCTTTGGATCGTTTGAGATCTGTATCTTCAATTCGAAGAAAAAACTTTCCGTTCTGTTTTTTTGCAAACAGCCAATTAAATAACGCCGTTCGGGTACCTCCAAGGTGAAGTTCACCAGTAGGACTAGGAGCAAATCGAACTTTGATGGATGAATTTTGCATGGAAAACGACGAGAAAATTACACATTCAAAATGATGTTATGGATATGTAAATAAAAGATGGCATTAAAAATTAGACTATATTTGGCGAAGGGGGAGAGATTCGAACCCCCGATTCGAATCCCATAAATCTATTTTATTATTTTAATCTAGTCTGACTTGTTTGCTTTGTGAAAATTGATGGATTTTACCATTCTTAACATAGTAATACTCAACTATAGCTCTTTTTGGTTGAGAGTCAGTTGCATCCACTAAAAACCATGCATTCACCCAATCTCCTCCCTTTGTAGGATCAAGATCTACTGAAAATGCACCCTCCATTGACCAGTATTGTACACCAGAGTTCTCTTCCATACTTTCTTTTACTTGTCCGATAAAACCATCTAAGGTCTCGTAAGACTGACCACCCTCAAATCTTGATTTTAACGTATCAACAAAAAATGTTCTCATTTTATCGTAATCAACTCCCCAATACTTGTCTAATTCAACAACTAGATCTACAGAAGCTTGAGTACCCATTTGCCAAGATGATCCTTCGACATCCTTAACAAATCCATTTGATTTTTGGGCATTTTCGCATCCGACCAAAAATATAAATATCATGGATATGCTTAATAATTTCTTCATTCTTTACTCCTTAATTAAGATTTTTATTTAATAGTTGCGGAGGGGGAGGGATTCGAACCCCCGATGCCCATAAGACATGCTGGTTTTCAAGACCAGTGCAATCAGCCAGACTCTGCCACCCCTCCAAAAAGGAAAATATTTGAAAATTTGTGTATGGAATTTAGAAGAATTCGCGGAGAATTCGATTCAAGAAATCGGTTATTTAATTAAAGACATCTTCCTGGTTCTCACATAACCTTCTGTACGGAGCTGATAAAAATATATTCCGCTGGATAGATGACTGCCATTCAATGAAATACGGTGAATTCCGGCAGGTTTAAAACCATTATCCAGCTGCATCACTTCAATTCCTAACATATTATACAGGGTAAGTGATATTACCCCAGCTTTCGGTAATTCATATTGGATTTGAGTAATAGGATTGAATGGGTTTGGATAATTCTGCTTCAAATCAAAGTTATCTGGAAGAGTTTTATTATCATCGATGGCTAGGTCCACTTCCTCATTGATTTTTAGGACATAAAGGCCTTCCTCGATGGAAGTAACCACTATGGTCCCGCTTTCAAAATAAGGATAATTGCTCCAAGAACCATTAAATGCAACTCGGTCACCAGATGGATATGTATCAAAAAATGAGATTTCTATGGGGTTCTTTATATTGGCAATAGAAAGAATTCTCAATCCCGCTGTATAATTAGATTGAAAAAGTATATTTCCCCTGGTATAATTATTATGATCAATTGTATTCAGTCCGGAATTATATATCGTCAATAGTTTAGGATTATCCAGTTTAGAGACATCAAAAATTATAGTAGTCTGATTATCATCATATCCCCGGCTTTCATTCAGCTCATCATTTACGATAAAATATTTTTGATCTTCAGTCAGCCAGCCTTGGTGTACATATCCAAAATTACTACCATCATACTTGGAAATAATCTTCGGATTTAATTTATCGGTAAGATCGGCAATACTGAGTGCTGTTTCATTGCTAGAGAATGCAATCTCACGCCCTTTATACTGTTCGTCGGGTCCATTATATACCACCACTTGTATATCATGCGTGTATCCAGTACCTGACCTTCCCGTTCCTTCATGTGCAAAACAACCAGCAAAAGTTGGATTCGCTGGATCATTGAGATCAATGATGTGTGACCCGCCACCGCAACGAAGTTCAGAATTAGCAGCAGAGCCAATACCAACTGCATAAGCAAAACCAGTCGCTTCATTGATATGTATATTGTGTACATCTCCAACCTTATCGTAATGATTTGTTTCATTAAAAGTAGTGAATTCAGTTACACCGCGTAGATTGGTCAAGTCAAAAACCTGAACCCCATGTGAACTAGCATTGTCTGAAACAATATAGGCGTGGTTTTTATACACTTTAATGTCCCGCCATGTGCTGTTTCTTGTATGGGTTGGTAGCTGGCCAAGCACCAAAGGATTCTCCGGATCGGTAACATCCACAAATGCGGTTCCTTCTCTTAATCCTACCAAAGCAATTTCCTTGCCAGTCTGAGGATCAGTCCAACCCCAAATATCATTTAATTCTGTTCCACCCATATCATCGTGCGCAATAAAGGCATATAAATCCATACCCTTACAAGAATATTTTCCCGCATAACCACCTTCACAGGATATTTTTTGTCCGGTAATACTTTTGACACGCTTGGCACTGCTCATTGAGCTGCCTTGATTCCATACACCCATACCATCTTTTATGAATGAAAACGCTAATTGACCATAGGTTGCACCAATAAGCAATTGGTTTCCCTCCAAATCCATTGCACGCCCAAATTTTCCGGTACCATTCCAAGGTGATTCAAGAGTTTGTTTTAATGTGAATGTCTGAAAGTCATCCGTATAATAAATAAATGATTTTTCACCATTGTAATTGCCAACTGCTACTGTTTTACCATCAATAGCAATTGAAGACCCAAAATAGGATTCTTTTTCATCACCTGGATTTGTAATAGTTTTTACCTTTTCCCATTTTCCATCGCTGAATTTGTGAATTTCAATATAACCAATCTGGTCATATCCTGGAGATCCAATAACAGCGTAATCACCTGCAAGTTTTACAGCATATCCAAATCGGCCCTTACTTTGATAATTGTATGGTTGAAATACATGCTGCTCATTCCAGGAATGGGTATTTTCATTGTATTGATATTCAACGGCCACATTTCCATCACGAGAACCAATAAGTACTCTATGCTTATTAACTGAAATGGTATGCCCGAAAAAGCCATCTTCATTAATGGATCCATAATAAATAGGATCTCCATCTATCCACTCTTTGGTGACAGAATTTTTATACAGTGTATAGACCATCCCCTGCTCCTTGCTTGCATCACGGTCACCAATTAATATAACATCATCACCAATGGCCACTTCGGATCCAAAATCCATTGTCCAGATCTCAGAACCTGGAATAATAGATTTAATTAATCTCCATTGCGAATTTCCGTCTTTTTGATAAAGAAAAGCTCGACCAGAAGAATTGGCACGGTGAGGTGCGCCTATGATCATCAAATCGTCTTTGACATCAATGGCATACCCAAAATCAAATCCCAGTTCTTCCTGTATGGGAGCGATTAAAATTTCCTGATCCATACCGCTAAGTACATTCCGATTATAAATATAGATGGAGCCATTATTTAGGGAGGAACCGGTTTGCCCTACATAATACACACCATTTGACACAACTAGATCACCGGAAACACCAAAACCCAATGAATTATGATTTCTCTCTTTTGGATCCTCAGGGTGCATGAGGTTGTGGCTATAGAGAATAAATGGGAGAAAAAATAAAATTCTTTTCATGACTATTCCCGCTATTTAAGTGTCAGCCTGGAAACGATTTTAAATTAATTATCGATTGGCACTGAGAAACTAGTGACAATTTCGTTTATAATGATACTCCGAAGATCATTACCATATCCTGGAACTGGTTGCGAACTGGACGTTGCGGCGAGAACCAGAGCCCGTGTTGGTACCACCATAATATACTGCCCACCATATCCAGCAGCATAATAAACATGTTCTCCACTAATTTGAGTTGTCCACCATAAGTAACCATATCCATCACTGCTATTGAAATTTATCCATTTTTCGGTGGATTTATTGACCCATCCAGATGATATAATTTCCTGACCTGCCGATTGACCTTCTTGTAAAAACAAATGACCAAATCTCAGCATATCTTGTAGAGTTATGTACAGTCCATATCCACCATTATGATTGCCCTGCTGATCAGCTTCCCATTTATAATTGGTAATTCCAATTTTGGAAAATAAATGTTCCATGGCGTAATCGTTGGCAGTTTTATTGGTCTTTTTATTGAGTATAATTGATAAAATATGAGTTCCAGCAGATGTATAGGCCCACCAAGATCCTGGCGAAAAACCCAAATCGAAGCTAAGTATATAGTCGGATGGATTAGCAGAATACATATACGAAAGGTCATCTTGTATTCCAGAAGTCATGGTTAATAACTGTGAAACTGTAATCGATTTTTTCGTTTCATCCGTTAACTCAGGAAAAAATTCATCAATAGAAATGAATTCATCTTTAAGTAGACCTTGATCAATCATTTGGCCAAATAGTACTGAGATAAAACTTTTTGTCACAGACCACACAGGAAATTGTGTATCCTTATCTCCAAAACTATATTCTTCAATAACTAATCGACCCTTGTAAACGATGCCAATACCGTAAAAACCTTCAAGTGCTTTTACCTGCTCAACCGCATCATCTAATTTTTCAGGATCGATACCTTCCGCATTGATTTTCCCCTTTTGCCATCCTTCAGATAGCTCGAGATTCTGCCAGTCTAAAACTGGATCATTATCTTCCTGATAATCAGTACATGAGACCAGAACCAGGAAACAAACAAGCAGTACTGGCTGAAATACAAGTTTATTTCTGAATCTTAGATACACGTGTTATGAATTTAAATTTGAACCCTATTCTTTCTTCTCCTTCTCAACATTAAGCTGCACAATATTCGAATCCCAGTAGGTATCACCAATGAGATGTTTCACAAAATATTCTGCTCGGAGCCAATGCCAATAATCACCCATGTTTCCATAACCATGGCGTTGTCCAGGGAAAAGAAAGAAATCAAAGCGTTTATTAGCACGGATTAAAGCTTCAGCCATCCTTAAGGTACCAGCCATATGGACATTGTTATCAATATCTCCCGTGGTCAAAAGCAAATGTCCCTTCAAGTTTTTAGCCAAGTCTGAGTTTTTGGCAATATCATATTCAAAACTTACCCTTCCAGAGTCGTCCACTACCTCCTTGATGCCATGATGCTTCTCAGACCACCAACTGTTGTAAACGTCGTTATTGTGATTCCCAGATGAAGAAACAGCAACTTTGAAAAAATCCGGATAAACGAGCATGGCGGCGGTAGACATAAAGCCGCCGCCGGAATGTCCATAAATACCTACGCGATCTATATCAATGAAATTGTGGCGATCTGCCAATTGCTCAATACCAGCTTTTTTATCAGCCAGACCGTAATCGCGCAAATTGCCGTAGCCATAATTATGATACCATTTAGATCGTGCTGGGTGTCCACCTCGGTTACCAATGGTAATGACGATAAATCCAAATTGGGCCAGGGCAGTTGTACTATGGCGCAATTGGGTGAAGGATTTTGCCACCGATTCAGTTTGTGGACCAGGATAGACATAAGCAATAATTGGATATTTATTTTTCGGGTCAAAATTGAAAGGTTTGGTCATAACTCCATAAATATCGGTAACACCGTCAGCAGATTTGACCTGAAAAGGTTCAGGGTATTGAAAACCTGCCGCCATAAGCTGGGATAAATCCCCTTCTTCTAGATCCAACATTTTCTTTCCGCTGGTATTATAGAGCGCTGATTGGGGAAGTGTATTGACCCGGGAATAATTATTAACGAAAAACCGATTGGATTCTCCCATAGAAATCCGATGGTCAAAATTACCCTGATTCAATAATTTTAATTTGGTTCCATCAAAAAATACGCTGTAAAGATGCTGGAAATATGGGTCTTCATTTTTTTCCCTTCCATTGGCTATAAAATAGATCATCTTTTTTCTTTCATCAACTCCCATCACCCTTCTGACAGAAAATGGTCCGCTGGTGATTTGTCTTTTTAGTGATCCATTTTTTCCATAATAGTATAAATGACCCCAACCGTCCCTTTCAGACCACCAGATCATATCACCCGATTTGAGCAGTTCCAACCTTTGCAATTCGATATATGTATTTAATTTTTCCTCAAAAAGCACCTGCACTTCTCCTGTTTCTGCATCAGCTACACATACATCCACCTTATGCATATCACGGCTCTGACGATAGAAATAAAGCCTTTTGGAATCTTCAGCAAGCCATACTGTTTGCTGCGGTTCATCACTATCTGGATATCGAAATTGCCGGCCAGAGTAAACACCAATCCGTTGATCCTTAAATTTTTTGATATCAAGTTTTAATATACTTTGTGTGGCTAGATCGTGAATCTCAATTTCATATTGTGTTACATTCTTATCACCGGCCATATCGTATTTATATGTTTCCAGTTTTGGTCGTTTATTTTTCACAGAATGAATCACCCATAATTCTTTGCTTTTTCGTTGATCTGAACGAATAGAAGCGAACTTTTTTGAATCTTTGGCCCAATAAATTCTTGTCCGCTTGCGTTTACCCTTATCTTTTTCCCGTTTGTCATCTGTATCGCCCCGATCAAATATCGCATAGCTGTAGTGTTCTTCACCATCACGGGTTAACTGTATTTCATTCACCGTTACTTTTTCAATAGCCTTTTCAGCTTTCTTCTCATCTTTTCCACGCCCTGCATCGAGTATTTTTTTATAATCGGACGCATTAATCATATAGAGGTTATGATTACGGGCAAAAACAACCGCCTCGCCATCCGGTGAAACGTTAGCCCATTTTGGATGTTTATCGGGCGCCTCCCAATCCTTCAATTCTCTAAGCTTCTGTGTGTTTATTTTGTATTCAAAATGAAAGACTTTTTTCTTGTATTTTTTTTCTTTTTCCTTTTCTTTTTTATCTATGTCCCACTTTTGTTCATCCATTTCTTCATCGATTTCCTCTTCCTCTTTATCATCTTGGGTAGATTTCACATCAAACTGAAGGGTATTTTCATTGATGAATTTTATTTTTTCAATCGGTAAATGTTTTGCATCCCATGGGTCCCTTGTAATGCGGGTTAATTCGGCGGCTATTTTATCATTGTCAAATAACTGCTCTTTAGTTCCTTTAATTGGATCACCCATATAAAACGATTTTCCTTCGGCAGTTTTCCATTCATACCAAAAATTTTCCGTTCCTTCAATCCATTTAGTATTTATGGAAGTGCTATACAAAAGTTTCTTGATTTTATAGGGTGCAAACCTTCCTGCTAACTGATAATTAGCTTTATTTGAAATATTATCTTCTCCTGCTATCAAAGGCATTATCAGACAAAAACATAGATAACCCATTGCATATTTTTTCTTCATATTATCCTCCAATTAAAAAGTGATTAAATAGCATGTATGATCCAAAGGATCAGATTTACCACATGCTATCAAAAATAAGATTAATTTGAACCATAAACATTTCATTTAAGCAGAATCATCATTACCGATTTAATTGACACGCTTTATTTTTTAGTTCCAATTCCTTTGAAAAAAGTGTAGCAGAAAGTACCTCCACCTTCTGCCGTTTTATTTAGATCCCTAATTCCTTTTTCAAATTCATTTATACTAATGAGATTTTTTAATACAGCCTCTTCTGAAATCCCTTTGATCATTGCTGTGAACGTATTTTTGGTAAACCCCTCTACCCATTTTGGATTAGAATCATCTACATAAACTTGTCTTGGAGAAACTTTAATTTCTATAAATCCTGCCTGATCTAAAAGTGGATATAATTTTCTTCCAATATTGGCATCTCCTCCGTTTTGTTTCTGGAGTTCAACTTGACATTGAATTGCTTTTT
>Ga0208113_1000673_pt1 | contig 16800 bp, 17 predicted proteins | sample Knorr_S7_td_NADW_FD_185598 | JGI IMG/M metagenome (GOLD analysis project Ga0208113, IMG submission 185598) | Marine microbial communities from Southern Atlantic Ocean transect - Knorr_S7_td_NADW_ad_2505m_LV_A (SPAdes) (version 2) | ecosystem: Environmental > Aquatic > Marine > Oceanic | place...
ATAGAACATGTATGTAATCATGATGAAAAATTGCACCTTACCCTCTACAAGCGTAAACTTGATGGCGTTCTTATGAGTCCCAAACATAATCCGAGCCAGTTTTCAATTTTCCCGGAAATATCTGGAGACCTTTCTGCACCTTCGATTGCAACCATTCCAGAATTTGATAAAGCACTAGGCAACCTCATCAAGATGAGTGACCTGGGTGCCTTTATTCAAATCAACATTCAAGGTGTCGAAAAAATATTTTCATTGAATCTGTATGAGTTGAACATTCCCGCAGATTTCCTAAAAAACAATATCCCTCCTGCTCCAATTACTGTTCATCTCTTTCCGCAGAACACACGCAATGAATTGAAAAAACTGACTTATGAAGTAAAAGCGTTTTTTAATCGTGGCAATTCATTTAAAACATCTTTTGGGTTTTTTCTCTTCCGTAGTCATTTTCCATCTTGGAAAACATATTTGCATGAACGACAGGAAGCACTGAACCAATATTTATCTGATACATTGAGCAAGGGTGTTTACGGACAGTATTTTTTAGATCATTTTCAGCAAGGATATGATTATTTAAAAGATGCTGCAGATGAAACAGCGCCTTGGGTTTTCCGGGAAAAACTTTTGTTGAAGGATATTCAGGAAGTCCGCAATAATCTCATGGAAACACAGGCAACACTATCTGCTTTAACAGCCACTGATCTGGATTTTCCATTTCAAGTATTAGCAATGAAAACAACCCATATACCCATGGTGCTTCATCAGTATCAATCGCAAATCCATGTTCATTCTATTTTTAAAACGATCCATTTAGAATATTTAACTGATATTGATGTCAATACCATTGAAGATGTACGCAAGTTGACAGATAAACTATAATGATGACTAAAGAACAGATTAGACTAACTACACTTTCCCACGGCAGTGGTTGAGCATGTAAAATAGGTCCAAAAGACCTGGCCCAGGTTCTGGGTCAACTCAACCTACCGCAAGATGATCGGGTCATAGTTGGCTTTGACGGCGCTGACGATGCCGCTGTGGTACGATTGGATGGTGACAGATTTATCGTCCAGACAGTAGATTTTTTCACTCCAATTGTGGATGATCCCTATCAATACGGCCAGATCGCCGCGGCCAATTCACTTTCGGATATCTATGCAATGGGTGGGACTCCGTTGTTTGCCTTGAATATTGTTGGCTTTCCTATCAATGAATTACCCAAATCGATTTTATCTGACATATTACAAGGGGGTGCTGATAAAGCTGCAGAAGCAGGAATTTCTATTGTAGGTGGTCATTCTGTTGATGATCATGAACCCAAATATGGTTTGGTTGTTACCGGTGAAGTTGAAAAAAACAAATTGGTGCGCAACAATGGCGCCCAGCCGGGTGATGTCCTTATTTTAACCAAACCACTTGGCACAGGAATCATATCCACAGCAATCAAAAAAGAAAAAGCTTCAGAAGAACAAATCAATGCAGTTGTGGAATCCATGTCTGCATTAAATAAAGCTGCCGCTGATGCTATGAACGGATTGGATATTCATGCTGTCACCGATGTGACTGGCTTTGGGTTGTTAGGTCACTTGCGGGAAATGTGCCTGGCCAGCGATGTGTCTGCAGAGATTAATTTCAGGAATTTGGACTTTCTGAAGGGTGTTCGTGAACTGGCTGAAGCTGGAGTTGTTCCTGGCGGTACAAAACGCAACCTGGATTTCGTAAAGGATGATGTGATCTTTGATAAAAAACTGTCAGAAGTAGAGCAATTACTGACAGCAGATGCACAAACATCTGGAGGATTGTTAATTGCAATGCCCGAAAACTCTGTTCCTGATTATATAAATAATATGGATCCTGATTATTTTTATAAGCCAGTTCAGATCGGTATGATCACTAATAAAACAGTATATCTCATTTCAGTTAATTAACCCCGATCAATTTAATCGTAAATAGTCCTTGTCTTGCATTTTAATACCCCGGTAAATTTACCCGACAAAAATTGTCGGGTTAAATATGCTTAAAATTACAAGAAAAGTTGAATATGCCTTGATTGCCCTGCGTCATATGCAAGAAAAGGAAAAAGACGAATTGACCAATGCCAAGGAAATTGCAGAACAATATGGCATGCCTGTTGAACTCTTGGCGAAAACCTTACAGCACTTGGCTCGGGAAAAAATTGTAGAAGCTGTTCAGGGGCCTCATGGAGGTTATCGCATAAAGAAATGTCTGGAAGATATCAATATGAAGGACTTCTTTGAAAAAATGGAAGGTCCCTTGGGAATAATGGACTGCTATTTTGATTCAGATTGCACGCTTGTCCCTATGTGCAATATTCGCACACCGATTCAACGCATCAACGAAAGCATACGCTCCATGTTTGAGAATATGTCCGTCGGTGAGATTACCCAGTGAGGCAATGATGGCAATTGATAAAGAACAAATTATTGAGGTTTTAAAACAATGTTATGACCCGGAGCTCCCTGTTGATCTCTGGAGCCTGGGACTTATTTATGAAATCAAAATTGAAAACACAAAAGTTGATATTACCATGTCATTAACAACTCCTGGTTGCGGCATGGGTCAGCACATGGCAGAAGATATCAAAACAAAAGTGTCCAGTTTAGACGGTGTTGAAGAAACAACAGTTGAAGTGACCTTTCAACCGCCGTGGAATCCAGAAATGATGAAGGATGAAGCCAAGGAAAAACTGGGCTTCTCCCCTAGCAAAACTCAATCAGAAAATGTGTCAACGGAGTGGGAGTAAATATGGCTGATAAAACACAAGAAAAATTAATAGAAGATTTTGCAAATGCTACTATAACAGTGAAACCTAAAGCCATTGAGCGTATCAAGAATGCCATGAAAATGGAAGGCAAAGAAGGATGGGCACTGCGTACGGGTGTTGATGGTGGTGGTTGTTCAGGGATGAATTACAAAATGTCATTTGATAATAAACAGGGTGAAATGGATAAAGTGATTGTAAGTAATGGTCTTAAAATTTTATGTGATTTAAAGAGCTGGCTTTATTTACGTGGAATGGAGATCGATTTTTCCAATGATTTGCTGAACGGTGGATTTAAGATCCATAATCCCAACGCCAATAGAACCTGCGGCTGCGGAACAAGTTTTTCTGTTTAATTAAAGTCTAAAAATATTATGTCCGAAGTAATCGAAAAAGCCATAGAGCAAGATTATAAGTACGGGTTTGTCACTGACATTGAGCAGGACACCCTCCCTCCCGGATTAAACGAAGATGTGATTCGTACCATCTCTGCTATAAAAAAAGAACCAGAATTCATGCTGAAATGGCGCTTAAAGTCCTATCGTCAATGGCTCAAAATGGGAGAACCGACATGGGCAAAAGTGGATTATAATGAAATTGATTACCAAGCTATCAGTTATTATTCTGCTCCAAAGAAAAAAGAATTAAAAAGCCTGGATGAGGTTGATCCAGAAATTTTGAAGACTTACAATAAACTGGGGATTCCCCTGGAAGAGCAAAAAATGCTGGCTGGCGTGGCGGTGGATGCTGTGTTTGATTCTGTATCTGTAGCAACCACATTTAAAAAAGAATTGGAAAAACACGGTGTCATATTTTGCCCCTTTTCTGAAGCTGTCCAGAATCATCCAGAACTGATTAAAAAATATCTGGGATCAGTAGTTCCCCACACCGATAATTATTTTGCAGCTCTCAATTCAGCAGTATTCACCGATGGCAGTTTCGTCTATATTCCAAAGGGGGTGCGCTGCCCCATGGAACTCTCAACATATTTCCGCATCAACGCCGCCAACACTGGCCAATTTGAACGGACGCTCATTATCGCTGACGAAGGCAGTTATGTCAGTTATCTTGAAGGCTGCACGGCCCCTAAGCGGGATGAGAATCAGCTCCATGCTGCAGTTGTAGAATTGATCGCTCATAAAGATGCCACCATCAAATATTCCACAGTTCAAAACTGGTATCCCGGTGATCCAAAAACTGGCAAAGGCGGTATCTACAATTTTGTAACCAAGCGCGGAACGTGTTTGGAGGAAAATTCCAAGATCTCATGGACACAAGTCGAAACCGGTTCGGCCATCACTTGGAAATATCCATCCTGTATTTTAAAAGGCGATAATTCAGTGGGAGAATTTTATTCTGTAGCCCTAACTAACAATTTTCAACAAGCCGACACTGGGACTAAAATGGTGCACATCGGCAAGAACACCAAAAGTACCATTATATCTAAAGGAATTTCAGCCGGTAAAGGCCGGCAAACATATCGAGGTGGGGTAAAGATCATGAAAAATGCCGATAATGCACGAAATTATTCACAATGTGACTCCATGCTCATTGGTGATAAATGTAAAGCTTATACTTTTCCATATATTGATGTCCGCAACTCCAGCGCTCAAATGGAACACGAAGCATCCACATCTTCCATTGGTGAAGACCAGATTTATTACTGCAATCAGCGGGGCATTCCTACAGAAGATGCCATATCCCTCATCGTAAACGGCTTCTGCAAAGAAGTCTTTAAAGAACTACCAATGGAATTTGCCGTGGAAGCCCAGAAACTCATGGAGGTGAGTCTGGAAGGCAGCGTTGGTTAAGCAACTATTTATTGAATCAGAAAATCATGTTAGAAATAAAAAATTTATACGTCCGCATTAAAGATAAGGAAATTATTAAAGGTGTTGATCTCACAATAAAGGCAGGTGAACTCCATGCCCTCATGGGACGCAACGGTTCGGGCAAAAGCACCTTAGCCCATGTCATTACCGGTAAGGACGGTTATGAAATTGAAGGTGATATTCTCTTTAACGGCGAAAGCATTTTGGATAAAACTCCGGAAGAACGTGCTTTGGATGGGATCTTCATGTCCTTTCAATATCCTGTGGTAATTCCCGGAGTCAACAATATGTATTTCTTAAAGGCTGCGCTGAATGCTCGTCGTAAAAACAAGGGTGAAGCTGAATTGGATGCCATGGATTTTCTTACCCTCATCAAAGCGAAGATCAAGCAGGTGGAGATGGATGAAAGTTATTTAAGTCGAGCAGTGAATGATGGTTTTTCCGGGGGTGAGAAAAAACGGAATGAAATTCTACAGTTATTAACTCTTGAGCCAATATTTGCCATTTTAGACGAGACCGATTCCGGACTGGACATCGATGCAATGAAAGTTATTGCCAATGGTATAAATGAATATCGAAATGGTGATCGCGCGATCCTGGCCATCACCCACTATCAACGGTTGTTGGACTACATGAAACCGGATATGGTCCATGTCATGATTAATGGCAAGATCGTCAAAACTGGCGATATTGAATTGGTTCATGAATTGGAAGCAAAAGGATATTCGTGGCTGGAAAACTAATGCAGCATTATCGTTCAGAATTAGAGTCATTACAGGCCAATGGGTCTGCTGAGCCTAAAGAGCTTTCGGCCTTACGAAGCAAAGCTTTCAGTCGATTTACTGAATTGGGTTTTCCCACCAAGAAATGGGAAGACTGGCAATTCACGGATTTCTCTCTTTTCCACAAATCTCATTTTAGAATGACCACAGCTGAAGACTTACAGCCAGCTTTGGACTATCCAGTCGAGCCATTAAAAGATTGTTATTTGATTATCATCTTGAATGGGCACTTTCAACAAGATAGATCCAACGTTCCTGACGGTGTTACCATTCGCACACTCCTCGATGTTTTCATGGATGATGAATTGACTGATTTCTTAAATGCCGAAGAAAATCCATTTGTAGCATTGAATACTTCGTTGATGAATAGCGGACTTGCCATTGATATAGCTGACCAAGTTCAGTTAAGTAGGCCCATTCATTATCAGTTCATTACGACTGGACTTAAAGATAATATTATGAATCATCCACGTTTGCTCATCAGAATGGGTAAAAACAGTTCGGCTGAATTCATTGAACATTATAAAGGTGATACCTCATCTCTTTATTGGAATAATTGTGTCACTATATCAGAATTGAGTGAAAACAGTATTCTTAACCACAATCGTATTCAGGAAGATACTAGTTATCATGTTGGCAACATGGAATATCACTTACAAAAAGATGCAATATTGAATTCAACTATATTTAACCAGGGGACTGAATTATATCGCGGCGATATCAGAATCAATTTTTATGGCAGGAATGCCACTGCAAAACTAAATGGGCTTTCGTTAATGAAAGATAACCAGCATATGGATATACGAGTGATCGTTGACCATAAGCAACCTCATTGCAACAGCAGTCAATTCTTTAAATATATCCTAGATGATAAAGCCAGTGGAGTCTTTAACGGAAGGATTGTGGTCCGTGAAAACAGCCACAAAACAGACTCAAAACAGTCCAATAAAAATTTATTATTGAGTAAAAATGCAAGCATGCATTCTAATCCTCAATTGGAGATTTATACCGATGATGTACGCTGTACCCATGGTTCAAGTACAGGACAATTAAGTGAAGATGCTCTTTATTATTTACGTTCAAGAGGAATTGAAACAGCTTTTGCCCAACGACTCATGGTGGAAGGTTTTGCTGCTGAAATTTTAGCAAATATTAAAGACGAAGGCACAGCAGCATATTTAAATAAAAAACTTACTTCGTGGCTGGAAAGTTTAGAAAATGGATGATTTGAGAGATCTATACCAACAATTGATCCTGGATCATAATCGGAATCCCCAGAATTTTAGGGAAATGGACAATGCCACTGCCATAGCTGAAGGCCACAATCCACTCTGCGGTGATGAGATAACTTTATTTTTGCATTTGGAAAATGATCAAATTTTCGATGTGAGTTTTAAAGGATCAGGATGCGCCATTTCCAAAGCGTCCGCATCCATAATGACAACACTTATTAAAGGAAAAATGGTTCCAGAAGCAGAAACATTATTTGAGCAGTTCCATACCATGATCACCACTGGAGAAACGAATGGAGATATCGGCAAACTTGTTGTTCTTGCCGGTGTTCACAAATTTCCTTCCCGGGTGAAATGTGCTGTATTGAGCTGGCACACAATGAACAATGCCCTTCATGGTAATTCAGAATTAACCACGACAGAAACAATATGATAAATAGTACAAGCACAGAAGAAGTCATCACATTTACCCGTGATTGCAAAGCCACCATGATCCCATCCGGAACGAAAGGAAAGATCATTGTCGGTGAACGCGGCATTATCACACAATCTCTTGGCGGCAGTTATACTGTCGCCGTGAATGGTAACCTTTATCGTATCGAAGGCGCTGATGCCGATGCCATTGGCAAAAAACTGATCGATGAAGAAAAAGATAAATTACAAAATGGTCAAGACGTTGATGAACGGGCTGTCTGGGATGCGATGAAAACCTGTTATGACCCGGAAATCCCTGTTAATATCGTGGATCTTGGTTTGATATATTCCTGTGATTTTGCTGAAACAGAATCAGGGGGGATAGTGGTTGATGTTTCCATGACTCTTACAGCTCCGGGTTGCGGCATGGGTCCGATCCTGCAACAGGAAGTGGAACAAAAGATCATGGGCATCCCCGGTGTTTCTGAAGTAAAGGTCAATCTGGTTTGGGATCCGCCCTGGGGTCAGGGTATGATGACCGAAGCTGCCCGACTGCAATTAGGCCTGCTTTAATATTCCATGCTTGATGTAAAAAAAATTCGTGAAGGTTTTCCTATCTTCACAGAACAGGCTGATAATTTTGTTTATTTAGACAGCTCTGCAACTACATTAAAGCCACAAACTGTAATTGATGCAGTTGATGGCTACTATACCAAATACAGCGCTAATGTGCACCGCTCCATATATAGTATAGGAGAACAAGCGACAATTAAATACGAAAGCGCTCGAAAAAAAACAGCTGATCTTTTAAATACCGATTCCAACTCCATTATTTTTACTCGTGGAACTACAGAAGCCATCAATTTGGTCGCCTATGCCTGGGGGCGAAAAAATCTGAAAGCAGGTGATGAAATCCTTCTCACCGCCATGGAACACCACAGCAACCTTGTCCCTTGGCAGCTTTGCGCGAAAGAAACCGGTGCTGTATTAAAACACATTCCCTTTAATGAAGATGGTACACTTAATCTTTCTAATCCTGACAAATGGTTTACTCGCAAAACAAAACTGGTGGCGGTTATCCAGCAGTCCAATGTTTTTGGGACAGTTAATCCAATTAAGGACATGATAAAAATGGCTCACAACGTGGGCGCTGTTGCGTTAGTAGACGCAGCCCAGAGTGTGCCCCATCAAACTGTAGATGTAAAAGGTTTAGATTGTGACTTCCTGGCTTTTTCTGGACATAAAATGCTGGGCCCAACCGGTGTGGGAGTTCTGTATGGAAAACAGGAAATTTTGGAAGAGATGTCTCCTTTTATGGGCGGCGGTGAAATGATTCGTACCGTATCATTAAACAATTCCACATGGAATGATGTCCCGTGGAAGTTCGAAGCGGGAACACCCAATATCGCCCAAGCCATCGGCTTGGGAGCGGCTATTGATTATATCAATTCAATTGGTATGGATCAAATTCATAACCATGAACAAGAATTAAAGAACTATGCATTGGAAAAAATCGGTGCCATATCGGAAGTTAAAGTTTATGGTTCTGCCCCTGACCGCGGTGCCGTCATCAGCTTTAATGTAGAAAATATTCATCCCCATGATCTTGCACAATTCCTGGACAATGATGGTATCGCCATCCGTGCCGGACACCACTGCGCCCAACCGATCATGAAGGAGCTTGGGGTAGCGGCTACAGGCCGGGCAAGTTTATATCTGTACAATACAAAAGCGGATGTAGATCGTCTTTGTGAAAGTATAGTGAAAACAGTTAAGTTTATGGGCGTCCGCGCCTAAGCGGAAGCAAACCATTTATCAGAAACCAGAGGACTTTATGGTTAAAAACAACAACGAAGATAAACACCTTAAATACTTGATTACCATGCGCTGGTACGTGGAAACAGACGAAGATCTGGTGGCCGGCGCAAAGGAATCAGATGATAAACTTTTGGAGTTATTGCGCCATCGTGCAGATGGGTCTTCCAGCTGCTCAACCTGTCCTACGCGGAATAATGAAGGTTATGCCGTCCTGAATTATCATTATTTCATGGGTGAAAAAAAACCGGTGTATATGTCGGTGGATAAGGTTAAAAACAAATAGCCATAGTGATCTCAGAGGGTTATTAAAGTGACCACAATCAGCATGGATGATTTTCTCGATGGCGGGATTTTAAAGGAAAAATCGTTTCGCAAACAAGTTGCTGAGATAGATTGGTCACAATATAAAGGTGATCGTGTATTAGTCAGGGGGTGTTCAGAAGTTCCAGTTCCAACCTGGGCGTATCTTATACTCACCGCGCAATTGGCTCAATTTGTAGATCGGATTTATTTTGGTGAGTTGCGGTCTGCTGTGAAAATATTTGTTCGAGATTGAGATTGAATATGTCTGAACGAGTAAGCTGGGAAACCTACTTTATGAACATTGCCAAAGAAGTAGCAACTCGCTCAACTTGTGATCGTAAAAGTGTGGGAGCAGTCATTGTGCGTGATAAAAATATTTTATCAACCGGATACAACGGCAGCATCAAAGGGTTACCACACTGTGATGAAGCAGGGCACGAAATGGTGGATGGCCACTGTGTTCGTACCACCCATGCCGAAGCCAACGCTATTGCCCAGGCGGCCAAAAACGGCGCCCGCGTGGATGAAGCAGAAATCTTTGTAACAGTTTCTCCCTGTTATAATTGTTTTAAGATCATTGCCAATGCTGGAATCAATACTATTTACTATGAAGAATTCTACCGCGATGAGCGTATCCTGAAACACGCCAGTGAAGCCGGTATTGAATTAGTCCACTTGAACTGAATAATCACCTAACCTTCTAGAGGTTTCAACCTTTAAAAGGTTCTGTTGCACTTGTCTTATTCTTTGATTAAATCCGCCAGTGTTTTTCGCAGTGTTTTCAATTTGAATGAATTTTCCATATGGCCATGTTCCTTAAGCCATTCTGTGGTTTGAAAATCACGGCTGGTTTTGTGACCTGTATATTGTTCAATGACCCGCTTGCCTGAAAAGCCGATATTACCAGCGTGTTCTTCAAATAGTCGAATTCCTCGCGAAGCATAACCAATAGCCACTCCACCAAGGGTTGGATCGGTGATAAGTGTAATGACTTTAAGCCCTGCCCGCTCTACTCGCGTTAAGGCCACGTGAGCTTTTGGAATACCAACCATTGAAGAACATCCTTCATGCATGCGGGCGCCACCGCCTGCGGCTTGAAGAATTATAGGAACTCTTTTATCAATGGCAAATTCTGCCGCACGCCAGATCTTCTCAGCAGATGACATGCAATATGATCCGCCTAAAAAATCAAAATCCGTTCCGCAATAAACTACCAATAGATCATTTACTTTTCCATCGCCAGTAATCATAGCTGAAGCAAGCCCGGTTTTGGCTTGCGTCACTTTTAGTTTTTCAGGATAGTCAGGAAAACCTAGAATGTCTTTATCGACCAAAAATTTTGTTTCTTCATGTTCAATAAACGAATTTTCATCCAGGGCATAATGGATATAATCCCAGGCTGAAAGACGTGAGTAGCAGTGTAAGCAATCCGGACATACAAAATCATTTTCAAATAAAGAATTATAGTTTTGGGGATCGAAAATTCTTTTTCCTGCAGCAGTCCTGCAACCAATGTGTCGTTTAATATATCCGCTTTTCTGAGGAGTGGGAATTCGAGATTTAATAGATTTGAAGCTTAAAATGGCTTGCTTAGTTGTTGCACTCCAATGGCCAATATTTTTCCAGCGCTTAATCCGATTATTAAATACATCTGCATCTTTTACATTATGCAGTTTAGGGAGCCATTTCTCTAAAGAAGCTTGTATTGCATCTTTTGCTTCTTTAGGAAATTGATGAGCAGGACCGTCAACTTCAGGGATGAGTTCATCCACGATGCCCACTTTTTTTCCTTCTTTGGATGTGATCCACATGGCCTCGGCCGCGCGGTTGGCTTCCTGCCGGGTGTGAAATAAAATAGACGATGCCGCTTCTGGAGAAATAACGAGATACGTGGAATATTCCATGGCCAAAACAATGTCGCATCCTGACAATGCAATAGCGCCGCCGCTACAGCCTCTGTTTATAATGATCGATAACGTGGGCCGCTTTGCTTCTGCCAAAGCCTGAATAGTATTGCCAATCCGCCAGGCAATGCCGCCCTCTTCTGCTTCTTCTGTGGGGTCAGCACCCGGTGTATCCAGAAATGTGATAACAATCCTACCCTCTTTATTTGCCAGTTGCACTGCAGCAGCTGCTCGTTCATACGACTCCGGTGTAGCCATACCGTGGTTCCATTTATCAAGCGTCCCCGGTTTAGCCATGGCTTCACGGATATCATTATAATTGGAAGACGGCCCACTCTGCTGACCGATAAGCATGAGTTTGATGTTTTTGAATTCCGCCCGATGAGTCTGGATTAAACATGATCCAAATGGATCACTTGCCAGGCATTCTTCAACATTGTCAAATATGATTAAATAATCGAGATACTTTGGGCGCTCGGGATGAAAAGAAAGCTGGTATTTTTCATACTCGCTCAATCCATTCAGGATTTCCGGCGAGTAATAATCAAAGTCCTTTTCAAAGGGAAAATAAAAATGATTCGACATTGAATTGAATCCTAGGCAGTGTTGGTATCCGCCACTTTTATGACTACTGAATCAGCCTTGGTTCCCTATAAATTAACCCAAACGGGACCGTCACCACCTTCAGGTGGGACCCAGTCAATAATCTGATAGGGATCCATGATATCACAAGTTTTACAGTGTACACAGTTAGAAAAATTAATTTGGAGCCTCTGGCCGTCGCCATCAGGTACCATTTCATAAACATCTGCCGGACAGAATTTCACACAGGGATTCCCATACTCTTCAGCACATTTTGTGGTGCATACGTTCTGATCATTGATATGTAGATGGGGCACTTGGTTTTCTTCATGAGCGGTAGCAGAATAATAGACATCAGTTACCTTATCAAATAAGTATGTTCCATCAAATTGCAGATCTTTGTAACGGTTTTTTTCTACGATCTTTTTCATCTTCTTATGACCGGCTTCTGAGAATAAGCGGTTTTTAAACCCCCAGCCGCGGCCGCCCGTCAAAAGTCCCATGCCCGCATTTGCCAACCCGCCTAACAGACCACGGTCAAATCCCTGGTGAAAATTCCGTACTTTCCACAGCTCGTCCCTGATCCAGCTGGATTCCACCCGTGACTCATAATCTGCCAGTTGTGTTGCAGTAAAATTTCCCGTAGACAATGCATCAGCAGTTGTTTCCGCCGCAAGCATCCCTGATTTCATGGCTAAATGAATACCTTTCAGTCTCTGACCGTTCATAAAGCCCGCCGAATCTCCAATAAGTAATGCACCATTCACCGCTAACCTTGGAATAGAATACCAACCACCTTCCGGCAATGATTTAGCACCATAAGCAATCATTTGTCCCGCTGACAGTAATGAACGAATCCATGGGTGATTTTTCAGGCGCTGGAGCTCATGATGGGAATCCACTGCGGGGTTCTTATAATCCAAGCCAACCACCAGGCCCAGGTCCCAGATATCGTTTTGCATGCCATACAGGAAAGCGCCGCCGAAAATGTCATGACCCAAAGGAAAGCCCATGGTATGTGTCACATATCCAGGCGGGACAGTTCCTGCTGGCATCCGCCAAAGTTCTTTTACGCCAACGGCCCAGACCTGTGGGTTCCGTTCTTGCATAAGTTCGTGCCGGTTGATGAGTTTTTTAGTCAGGCTACCCCGGGTTCCTTCGCCTAAAATAACGACCTTAGCGTGAATGTCTGCCCCCGGTTCAAATTGGGTTTTTTTCTCCCCATTTTTATCGATACCTCGATCACCAGTGCGCACACCAATTACCTGATCCCCATCATATAGCAGTTCTGTCCCGGCAAAACCGCAGAAAATATCCACTCCTTCATCTTCGCAAATTCCACCCAGCCAGCGGGTGAGCTTTCCCAGCGAGGTTACAAAACAATTGTGGTGGCTCATGGGTGGCGGTACAAACGGAAAAGGTATTTTCTTAGTTGCTGTTAAATAATAAAGATGTTCTTCTGTAACCTCTGCTTCGAAAGGAAAATCAGCATCATTATAATTGGGGAATAGTTCCCTCAATGCACGGGGATCAACAATGGCCCCGGACAAGGAATGGGCACCGACTTCGGAAGCTTTTTCCAAGACAGCCACATTGGCTTCCTGGCCGGATTCACGCAGTAGTCTTTTTAGGTGAATTGCCCCTGCGAGACTGGCAGGTCCAGCTCCCACAAAAAGGACATCCATATCCAGAACTTCTCGTTCTGACATCAGTTTTTAAATCCCTGAATTGCTTCAGTCAATTTAGGTACAATCTCCAACAGATCGCCTACAACGCCATAATCCGCTATTTCAAACAACGGTGCATCCGGATCTTTATTTATGACGACAATGTTTTTAGATCCTTTCATGCCAACTACATGCTGGATAGCCCCGGAAATCCCCAAAGCTAAATAGAGTTTTGGAGCGACTGTTTGCCCAGAACTGCCCACTTGATGATGGGGCGGTAACCAACCGGAATCTACGACTGGTCGTGATGAAGCAATCTCAGCGCCCATTGCCTTGGCCAATTCCTGGGCGATGGAAATATTTTCTTCTTTACTGATTCCACGACCAATACTTACAATCAGATCTGCGCTAGAGAGGTCTACTCCGCCTGCGGTTTCTTGGAAAGGATCTTCCGGCACAGTCTTGATTGACCCAGCATCAATATTAACTGTTACTGAGCGGACACTGACCAAACCGCTTTGAATAGTATCGGATGAAAATGCAGCAGATTGAAAGCTAACTATGCAGGGACTATCATCAATTAGCTGCAGAGCTGTTACTAGTTTAGCATTAAAGGCTTGTTTACTAAAAACAGGTTTACCTCCTTGAACAGAGTATGATACAATATCGTTCAGAAATGGTCTTTTCAATTTGGCGCTCACTCTTGGTACATAATCTCGAATTTGATAGGTATGACCAAAGAATACATATTTTGGTTTTTCACTCGAAACGACTTGTGCAACTGCTGCTGCAAATCCGTCAGCAGTGTAATTAAATAAATATTTATTTTCCAGAGATAGAATTTCTTCCACAGCATATTGGGATGCTTGTTCAGCAAGTGCAGGAGCGTTTTCCCCCAGTGCTAAAACACCAATACTTAAGCCACATTCTCCGCCAATTTGTTGAGCACCGGCAATCGCCTCCTGGCTCATACGATGAATGTTGCCACTCTTATCTTCTAATACAACTAATATATCCATCATACCGTCCTAATTGATCCGTATCTCATTTTTCAAAACGTCCACCAATCTTGCAACGATCTGGTCAACACTACCTGCGATCATTTCTGTTTGTTTCTCTGCGTGTTGTACAGACAACCCATTAAATGATTGCAGTTCATCCACAGCACATATATCAGCAAAGGATAATTCTTTTATTTCTTTTTTCTTGGCGGTCATAATGCCTTTCAAAGTTGGATAGCGGGGTGTATTCAAACCGGATTGAATTGCCAGGCTGGCCGGCAGATCCATGGTTTGCCACTGAAACCAGCCAGCTTCCAACTCTCGTTTTACTCTGATCTTCCCATCTTGTACTTCCGTTCCAACCACAAGAGTTGCCGTTGTCATTCCAAGAAGTTCACCTAAAATAACACCTGTTTGGCCAAAACCAAGATCATCGGATTGCAGGCCGGAAAGAACCAAATTAAATCCCTCATCCTTTATCGTATTGGCCAACGCTGAAGCGATTGCATAAGGATCCGTATTATAAGGAGCATCTTCTTTGATATGAATAGCGCGGTCTGCGCCTTTGGCAAGTGCTTCACGAATAGCTTTCTTACAGCGGTCCGGGCCTAAACTGACAACAACCACTTCACCCGTTCCTTTTTGTTCGCGGATTTGTAATGCTTCCTCGAGAGCATAATTATCACTCTCATTCATTTCAAAGGGCAGTTCAGTTTCCTGAATCCATAAACCATCTGCAGAAACGCTAAAATGCGCTTCACTCCCCGGGACTTGTTTAACTAATACACAAATATTCATTAATAATTTTATTACCTCTCGGATTATTGAAGATATTGAATTTTGACGGGACGTAAATTAAATAATGACAAGTAAATAGACCTACAACTTGTTCGAAGTTAAGGTCATTCGTAAATTTCTCAACGAAAAAATCATGGACAGAACTTTTACCATCTTACTGGCAAACGCACTTTTTGTTTTTGGATCACTCATACTTTTATGGGCTATCTGGCGCTGGATTCAACGCCGTGATTACAAAAAATGACCCAAATCACAAATTATAAAAAATGTTTGAAAAAGGATACAAAATCGTGGTATACTGTATGTGACGGGACGAACAAGGCAACGCCTTTCGTGGGAAGATTTCGTTCTTAACTAACTGCAAGGAAGCAGGGGGTAAATATGAAAAAACAATTGCTAACAAGCATTGTAATAACACTAATATTGTCTGTAACTCTACAGGCACAAACATTTACTGGCTCGTACCAACTAACCGGTGTAAATGTTGTTTACACAAACATTGCCAGATTAACAGATAGCCCTGACGATTCTATCGCCCAGTATACATTGGATGCGCATTGGCCAAGCACCGCAAGCTCAGCGTTTTCAGCTACATTGGCCGGTTGGGCTCCAGGAGACACTATTGCTGTTATAGCCACTCCGGATATTCTCTTGACTCCGTTTGGGCTGAATTACGTTGGTATTGATCTTAACCTAGGATTGAACCAGGAAGACGGTCAAATGCTGATCCCAGGTGTTGAAGGCACATCTTCAACTTATCCAACCACAAATACGGAAGACTGTTCTACATTTGCTGTGGTTGCTCCTGTGACAGATAATGCAGACATTGCGTATTCCACTACATCCAATTCGTATAATGCTGAAGAAGGGACCTTTACTTGGGGATTTGGAATATCACAATCTTCTGTCTTTGACTGGTTTGATGCTCCGGACGATTGGGAGGATCCTACAGCCAGTGCTACCAACTATGGTATATTAACCGGATTTTTTAATGATGATAATACCGGTTTTGATGAAATGGAACTTATATGGCATGCTGTAGATGGTCAAGATTCAGATAGTGGCATTGATGATGCTGGATTACTTAATCGTCATCTGGGTATTACCCTGGCTTTTTCAGATACAGTAACGGTTGCAGCACTTGCTGCACAAGGTATACCAGTCAATGTTGGTACATATCCTATTCTAGGTGGTACAGGTGTCGATTTGGACGGTGATGGTGAACCAGATGGTGTCTTCGATACTGATTGGGGTTACTATTTTGATCCCTTAGGCGCGGACGGTATTCCATTTTGGTTACAACCAGGTGCCGATGATTCACCCTTTCAATTCACCGGTTATTATATGACCTATAATTTCCTTGCAGCGGTTTCAGTAATAGCTGATATCATACAAGCAGAATTTATTGATAATCTAGTTGATACAGATGGAGATGGTGTCCCTGATTCACCGGCAATCATTGTCTATTATATGATGCAAGGACAGGATGAAAGTACAGCACTTATATCAGCGGCTGATTCACTCGCAGGACTTGCTGGTTCAAATTTATACTATGCTTTTGGTGGTACAGATCCTACCATGGCCGGTATTGTAGCATCGACAGCCAGCACTACTGCTACTTCAACATTAGCAGCACTGTTACCATCAGTTGCCACCGGTGAGATGACACTTGAAGAAGCATTGACAAT
>Ga0208113_1000677_pt1 | contig 16746 bp, 15 predicted proteins | sample Knorr_S7_td_NADW_FD_185598 | JGI IMG/M metagenome (GOLD analysis project Ga0208113, IMG submission 185598) | Marine microbial communities from Southern Atlantic Ocean transect - Knorr_S7_td_NADW_ad_2505m_LV_A (SPAdes) (version 2) | ecosystem: Environmental > Aquatic > Marine > Oceanic | place...
CCTGTCCTTCGGGCCCGCGGGCAAGGCGGTCGGCGACAGGGTCGAGCAGGTAATTGACCCCCGTATCCACCAGGGCGACACGAATGCCGTCTCCCTCCCTGCCAGGGGACCGTACGGCCGGAAACATCGGGTTCAAGGGCTCCCTGGAAAGAACCTGCCGGAGATCACGTCCAAGGATAACCAGGGTTTCGGCATCACCCTTTTCGTCGTAATCGATGCGGGCGGCGCGCAGCACCCGGCAATCGGCGCCGACGGCCGCCGACATCGCCGGTCTGAGCCTCCCCTTGGCGTATTCCCGGTGAATTTCCACCGTCACCCGCCGCAATAGGCCTAAGGGAAAAAGGCGCTGGATTTTAACCTCGTCACCGCTGTTGAGCAGCAGCCCGTACTGGGCCCGGCCCGGCCGGCCCTGGAATTCGAACGTCCGTGCCTCCAGCAGTTTTTCGGCCGCGAAGCGGCGGACCAGCTCGGGGCCGGCCTCGGCGCCTTCGGGGATCGGTTTCTCGCAGGTCTGGGCGATGGCGAAACGCATGAAGGCAACCACGTCGGCGTCCGGTTCGGGGGGTGCGGCCGCGGCCCCGGCGGCAGCAAGGAAAAGCGCCAATGGGAGGGTGAATTTCGACGCCCCGGGCGCCCCTCGGCCGCGTCTCATGCGATCGAGACGCGCGATCCCGGCACCAGCACCCGGCCTTCGAACAGGCGCCGCTGCGTCCGGGTGACGGCCGTCTGCTCGGCCACCCAGCCGTCGGCGGTCCGGTTGACGGTGCACGCCACCGGCAGAATCCCGGAAGGCTGGATCAGCCGGATATCGCCATCATCGCCGGCCGAAGGCCGCAAATGCCGGTGGACGACGGTGCCGTCGATGCGGGCCGCGACGGCCAGGCACATGGCGCCGGTCAACGGCAGCGCCCGGTGGACGTTCCCCGACGACACGACGCGCGCCGTCAGGTCGCCGTCGGCGGCCGAAACCTTCTTTCCCGATAGGATGTCGGCGTCTTGGGGGCCCGCCACCATGCCGACGAAGGGAACGGAAGGGAATTTTTCCGTCGCCTCGGCCGGGGTCTTGGCGATCCCCATCATCACCGCCGCCCGGGCGCGGACGGATTCGAGATTTTCCATGACCTCGGTCATGGCGTCGATGTGCGCCGGCGCCTCGGTGCCGGTAACGCCCAAGGCATCGGCCTCGACGAATACGCAGGGGTTGGCGGCATCGACCAGGGACGCCTCGACGGTTGCCAGTCCGGGCACCTCGATCGCGTCGATGACGTTGTCGGTCGGCAACAGCCTGCCCGTCGCGGCACCGCCGGGATCGCGGAATTCCATCCGCACCGGCGCCCCTTCGCCGGCAACGCCGGGAAGCTCAAAATCCCCCTCGACGGCGGCCAGGCCTCCGTCGAGGGCGAACCGGGCGTGGATGATCTTTTCCGTATTGGTGTTGTAGATGCGGACCGTGGCTTCGTCGCCGGCCACCGTTATCAGCCCCTCGTCGACGGCGAAGGGACCGATGGCCGACGACATGTTGCCGCAGTTGGCGCCATAGCCGACCACTTCCTTGTCGACGCCGACCTGGGCGAAGGTGAAATCCACATCGGCGTCGGGACGCTCCGACGGGCCGACGACGCAGATCTTGCTGAGCGACGAAATCCCCCCGCCCATGCCGTTGAGCTGCCGGCCGTTGGGATCGGGGCTGCCGAGGGCGGCGAGGAAAATCCGGTCCCATTCGACACGGTCTTCGGGCAGGTCGTCGCGGCGGAAGACGATCGCCTTCGAGGTGCCGCCGCGCATGAAGACGGCGGGAATTTTTCGCTGGTTCATTCGCCGGCCTCGCGCACCGGGGCGGCCTGCAACGCCGCCAAGCCGGTCAGGTCGGCTACCGAGCCGAGTGTCTCCAGGTTTTCCAGCATCTCGAACAACGGCCGGATTCGCGGTTCCGGCAGGGCCAGGGCGGCGCAATCCTCGAACTTGGTCCACAACTCGTCCCGGGACATGGGGTTGGACGGCCCGCGCCCCAGTTCATGGTCGATGCGGGCCGAAAGCCTGGTCCCGTTGCGGGTGGTGACGATGACTTCGGCGCAGAACTGGTTTTCCGATTCCGCCGCCATGTCGGGATGTTCGCCGACTCCGATCAGGGGCAGCAGCTTCGCCGTTTCCGGGTCGGCGACGGCGGAGTCCTCGAAGTGGGCGAAGACCACGCGGCCGTCGGTGAGCGCCCGGGCGGTCACGTATTGGATAGAGAATTTACCCTCAAGCCCGGTTCGCGGATCCGGGTGGTCGGTGTGCGGCAGCCGCCGGGAATTGGTCAGTATCTCGATCCCAGCCACGTCCCCTGGTTTCAGCCCGTCGTCACGGACCAGCTTCAGCATGCAGTTGATGGCCGGATGGGTGGAGCCGCAACACGGGAACTGCTTCAACCCTAAGCCCTTTTCGACGATGTCCAGCGGATCGGCCCAGTTGTCGAATATTTTTTCGGCGTCGAAGTTCCCCGGCCCGTTGAAGACGTTGAGGAATCCGTGGCCGTGCTCGAAGGCGTCGCCGGCGGCGGTGAAGCCCTGCCGGGCCAGTATCGCCGCCAGCATGCCGTTCCTCACGCAATGGCCGACGTGGAGCGGCTTGGTCATGGTGCCGAAATTGGCCTTGACGCCCGACGCCAGCGACACCGCCAAGGCCAGCGCCGTTTCTGTCTCGTCTTCCGATAAGCCCAGCAGCAGCGCCGAGGCCGCGACGGTGCCGAAGATTCCAAGGGTCGTCGTCGGATGCCAGCCCTTTTCATAGTGATGGAAATTGACCGCCCGGGCGATCCGGGATTCGGTCTCGAACCCGGCCACGTAGGCGGTGAGGACGTCTTTGCCGCTGGCGCCGGTCATTTCGCCGAAGGCGATGATCGCCGGCACCAGCGGCACTGACGGATGGCCGCCGATGGAGGGCGCCATGTCGTCAAAATCTAGGGCATGGGAAGCGGTGCCGTTGATCAACCCCGCGTCCAGCGGGCCGGTGCGGGCGGCGCGGCCGAACACCAAGCACGGGCCGCCGCTGTCGCCGATGCCGTGGACGCTTTCCAGGATACGGACGCATTCCTCCCCTGAGCCCGCCAGGGTCACGCCGACGGTATCGAGGATCGCCGTCTTGGCCCATAAAACGGCCTCATCGGGCAGGACGTCGTAGCTGAAGGCCCCGATCCGGCCGGCCAGTTCCTTGGCAATGCCCATGGTGTCGTCCTTTCGCCCCGATTATACACCCCGGCCCGAAAAAAACCGACAGCCCCCCCCTATTTCAGCCCTAATTTCAGGCCCTATTCCAGTCCCAGGGGGCCAAGGACCTTGGGGTTGCTTTCGCGCACCCTTTCCAGCGCCGTCTGCCACAAGTGCCGGCCCACGGCGGCGGAATCCGCCGTCCCCGGACCATGATCGCCGGCCCGGATCGCCGCCGCCAGGGTCTTGTTGAGGTCGGCGAGCGAGACTTCGGCGCCCAGAATCCGGGTGAGTTCCCGCAACTCCCGTTTTTCCGGCCCGTCGCCGATGTCCCGCTGGCGCTCGGCGATGGCGCGGGCGCCGGCGATCATCAGTTCCTTGTAGCGCTCATCGTCTGGCAGGATGATGGAACCGTCGCCGCCCTCGATCCGTTCGACCAGGGCTAGCAGTTCCTCGCCAGTGGGACGGTCGCGCATCAGGCCGCCTCCCCTTCCCCTGCCCCGGTCAGGCGCAGGACTTCCAGCTCCAGTTCCGGCACCACGTGGGCGGTCAACGCCAACTCCAGGGATTCCTCGCCGCCGCAAACGTGGCGGGCGGCCTGTTGGCAGGCGATGACGGCCCAGCGCACGTGGGCCATGACCTCCCAAAAGGCGATGCGGGCGGGATCGATTGTCCGCCCCGAGGCCTGCTCATAGGCGTCGTAGAAAGGTTTCCGGTCGGCGATGCCGCCGGCTTCGCGCTCATCGGCCCCGAACCGCCAGCAACGGGCGCAGAACCAGGCGAGGTCTTCTTCCGGCTCGCCCCAACCGGCGAACTCCCAATCCAGGATTCCGGTCATTCGGCTCCCGTCGACCATGTAGTTGCCGGTCCTGAAATCCCGGTGGCAAAACACGACGTCGGCCTTTTCGGGAGCCTTTTCCGGCGCCTTCAGCTCCAGCCACCGGAGTCCCCATTCGAGAGCCGGGCGGGCGGCGCCGAGATCGTCGAGCCAATGGCGGTAGCGGGCGACGGCGTCGAGCGCCGGAGAATTCTGGGGCCTATCCAGGAACGAAAGCGCCTTGCCCTCTGGACGGATGGCGTGAATTTTCGCCAGTTCCGCGCCTAAGGCCCCGACCAGTGCGTCGTCCGGGGGCCGCTTGACCAGCCGGTGTCCGGCTGCCTCGCCGGTGAGGCGGTGCATGATGAAAAAAGGCCCGCCAATGACGGCCGGGTCCTCGCCCATCAGGCACGGCGTCGGCACCGTGACGCCGGTCTTGTGGGCCAGTTTGAGAATTTGGAATTCCTGCAACCGGCCATGACTGGCGGCGACCGGGGTCGCCGCATCCCGGCGGAGTACTAAATTATGCTTTCCGGGCCAGTCACCGCCGGCGACAGTGATGTCGAGAAGCCAGTTTTCCTGAACGGCGCCGCCGGGTAGGCGCCTGAAATCGGTGATCGTGACCGCGCTTTCGGCGGCCTTGGTCAGGAAGTCCCGGAGCCGGTCCCGGGCGTCCTTATTCACCCCCATTGCCAGAAGTCCAGCCCTTCGTCCCGGAAGAACCGCGCCAGCACCATTTCGTGGACCTCGGAGGCGCCGTCCACCAGCCGCGCCTGGCGGGCATAGCGGTACATCCATTCCAGCAACGTGTCCTTGGAATAGCCCTTGGCGCCGCAAAGCTGGATCGCCGTGTCGACGGCCAGGTGCAGGGTGTCGGCGACGGCGACCTTGGCCATGGACACTTCCTTGCGGGCGAAGTCGCCCTGGTCCAGCTTCCAGGCCGCGTTCATGACCAGCAGCCGCCCGGTGTGGATGGCCATGGTCGCCTGTCCCAGCTTCATCTGCACACTTTCGCGCTCGATCAGCTTGTGGCCGAAGGCTTCGCGTTCGGACACATATTCACCGGCGATCTCCAGCGCCCGCTTGGCCATGCCGAGCCAGCGCATGCAATGGGTCAGCCGCGCCGTGCCAAGGCGGATCTGCACCACCTTGAGCCCGTCGCCGACTTCTAAAAGCCGATTCTCGTCGGGGATTTCGAGGTCCGTGAACATCAACTCGCAATGGCCGCCGTGTTCCTCCGGCCCCATGATCGGGATGCGGCGAACGATCCCCCACCCCGGCTGGTCGCGGTCGAACATGAACGCCGTCAGGCCCTTCCTCGGATCGTCGCTGGTCCGCGCCACGAGGAGGAAGTGCTGTGCCGCCCCGGCCCCGGTGATGAACCACTTGTGACCATGGATGATCCACGAATCGTCTTTCTTCGTCGCCGTCGTCTTCATCATCCCGGCCGGGTCGGAGCCAGCGCCGGGATGGGGCTCGGTCATGACGATGGACGAGCGCACGGTGCCGTCGATGATCGGCTGCAACCATTTGTCCTTTTGCGCCTCGGTGCCGACCTTGTTTAAGACGATCATGTTGCCGTCGTCCGGGGCGGCGGCATTGAAGACCACGGGGCCGAAGATGGAGCGGTTCATTTCCTCGTAGCACACGGCCATGGACACGGTGTCCAGCCCCTGCCCGCCTCTTTCGGTGGGCATGGCGAGCGCCCACAGGCCCTCCGATTTGGCCTTTTCGCGCATTTTTCCAAGCAGGTCCTGGTTGATGTTCTGGTGCTCGCCGAAGGACTCAGGATCGGCTTCGAGCGCCAATAGATGGTGCTCGACGAAGGCGCGAATGCGCTTTCGGATGTCCTCGGTCGCGGGCAAAAGGGTGAAGTCCATGGGTGCGTTCCTAAAGCGAGCTTACCAGATGGCCGCCGTCGACGGTGAGGATGGCGCCGGTCATGTAGGCGGACGCGTCGGAGCACAGCAGCAACAAGGGCCCGGAAAGTTCCTCCATGGTGCCGGGGCGGCGGAAGGGAATGCGCTTGAGCTGCTTTTGCCCGTGCTCGCTGGCCAGGTATTCCCGGTTGAGGTCGGTTTCCACGAACCCGGGCGCCAGCGCATTGACGCGGATGTTTTGCGGTGCCAACTCCAACGCCAACGCCTTGGTCATCTGCACCAACCCGGCCTTGGAAACGGCGTAGGGCAGCACCCCCTTGCCGACGCGAAGGCCAAGCACCGAGGCGATGTTGACGATAACGCCGCCGGTTTCCGCCGCCGCCATGCGCTTCGCCGCCTCCTGGGCCACGGTCCAAGCGCCCTTCAGGTTGGTGTCCAGAATCCGGTCCCAGTCGTCCTCCGTCAATTCCAGCGCCGCCTTGCCGCCGGCGACGCCTGCGTTGTTGACGACCACCGTCACTGTGCCGGCCTGTTCCTCGATGGCCTCGAACGCCTGGGCGACGCCGGCGGCGTCGGTGACGTCCATTTCGACGCCGATGGCCTTGCCGCCCCCTGATCCGGATAGGGCCTCGATCCCGGCCACAGTTTCCATCACCTTGTCCAAACGCCTAGCGCAAACAGCGACGCGGGCCCCAGCGGCGGCCAGGACGCCGGCGAAATACCGCCCGAGTCCGCCCGAGGCGCCGGTGACGAGGGCGGTTTTGCCGTCGAGATTGAAATCAGGGGTCATGGCGGTACCTTATGAGTTTTTTGGCAATTCCTTGGCCTGCTCGCGCAGGATGAATTTCTGAATCTTGCCGGTCGAGGTCTTCGGCAGCGGCCCGAAGACGACTTCCCTCGGCGCCTTGAAATGGGCCAGATTATCACGGCACCACTGGATAATATCTTTCGCCGAGACATTTTCGGCGTCCGGCGTCAAGGTCACGAAGGCGCAAGGGGTCTCGCCCCATTTGTCGTCAAGCTTGGCGACGACAGCGGCCTCCATCACCTTCGGGTGCCGGTAAAGTACCTCTTCGACTTCCAGCGACGAAATGTTCTCGCCGCCGGATAAGATAATATCCTTGGACCGGTCCTTGATCTCCACATAACCATCCGGGTGGACGACGCCCAAATCGCCGGTATGGAACCAGCCGCCGGCGAAGGCTTCGGCCGTGGTCTCTTCGTTCTTGAGGTAGCCCTTCATCACCGTGTTGCCGCGCAGCATCAGCTCGCCAATGGTTTCGCCGTCGGCGGGCACCGGGGCCATGGTTTCCGGGTCGAGCACCCTCTGCTCGAACAATGTTGGATAGCGCACCCCCTGGCGGGCCATTTCCCGGGCCTTGTCTTGCGGGTCCATATCGGCCCAGGCTTCCTTGGGCGCGCAATAGGTGGACGGCCCGAAGCTTTCCGTCAGCCCGTAGAGATGGGTGACGTTGAAGCCCATTTTCTCCATCGCAGCGATGACGGCGCTCGGCGGCGCGGCGCCGCCGGTTGCCACCTCGACGGTGCGCCCGAGGGTCGCTTTCATGTCGTCGGGTGCGTGGACCAGCATGTTGAGGACGATCGGCGCCCCGCACATGTGGGTGACGGCGTGCTCGCCGATCAATTGGAAGATCGGCGCCGGGTCGATGCGGCGCAGGCAGACGTGGGTACCGCCGACCGCCGTCACGCCCCAGGTGTAGCACCAGCCGTTGCAATGGAACATCGGCAGCGTCCACAGGTAGACCGAGTCGGCGTTGAGCCCGAACACCAGGGCGTTGCCGAGCGCGTTGAGGAAGGCGCCGCGGTGGTGATAAACGACGCCCTTGGGGTTGCCGGTGGTGCCCGACGTGTAATTGAGGCTGATCGCCCGCCATTCGTCGTCGGGCGGGGTCCATTGGAAGTCCGCATCGCCTTCGGCCAGCAACGCCTCGTAATCGGTCTCGCCGAGCAATTCCCCACCTTCCGCCAGCGGGTCGTCGATGTCGATGATGGTAATCGGGGAATCGCGTTGCTTAAGCGCCTCCTTGATCACCGGCGAGAACTCCCTGTCCGTTATTAGCGCCTTGGCTTCGGCGTGGCCGAGGATGAAAGCGATGTCCGCCGCGTCGAGGCGGAAGTTGAGCGCGTTCAGCACCGCGCCCGACATCGGCACGCCGTAGTGGGCCTCCAGCATCGGCGGCGAATTGGGCGCCATCACCGATACCGTGTCGCCATCGCCGATGCCGCGCTTGTTCAGGGCCGAGGCCAGCCGGCGGCAGCGTCCGGCGAATTCCCGGTAAGTGAATTTCCCCTCACCGTGGACGACGGCGGTCTTTTCCGCGTAGACGTTTGCCGCCCAATCGAGGAACGACAGCGGCGTTTGCGGCTGGAAATTAGCCGCATTCGCCTCTAGGCCGGTTTCGAAGATATTTTTGCCCCCCTCGTCCATTCAACACCTCAGCGCATGACAAACGGGTTCGGCATCTCGGACGCCGTCGACACCCAGACGGTCTTGGTCTGCATGTATTCCTTAATCGCTTGCTGGCCGCTTTCGCGCCCCAGACCGGAGCGCTTGTAGCCGCCGAAGGGGGCCATGAAGCTGACGGCGCGGTAGGTGTTGACCCAGACCGTTCCCGCCTGCAACCGTTTTGGAATTTCGAGGGCGCGGTTGATGGACGACGTCCACACGCCGGCCGCCAGCCCGTAGACCACGTCGTTGGCGATTTCCACCGCCTCGTCGTCATCCTTGAACGGGATCACCGACAGCACCGGGCCGAAGACTTCTTCCTGGGCGATGCGCATGTCGTTCCTGACGCCGGTAAAGATCGTCGGCTCAACGAACCAGCCGTCGCCGCATTCGGGCCGTTCGGCCCTGGCGCCGCCGAGCACGCATTCGGCCCCTTCGTCCTTGGCCACATCCAGGTAGCCGAGGATTTTCTCAAATTGAGGCATGGTAGTCACCGGGCCGATCTGGGTGTCCAAGGACATGGGATCGCCCATTTCGGCGGTCTTGGCGAATGCCACCAGCTTGTCGACGAATTCGTTGTGGATCTTGTTCTGCACCAATAACCGCGAGCCGGCGATGCAGGTCTGGCCGGTGGCGGCGAAGATGCCGGAAATGGCGCCCTTGACGGCGTTATCCAGGTCGGCGTCGTCGAAAACGATATTGGGCGACTTGCCGCCCAACTCCAGGCTTACTTTCTTCAGCCCGGCGGCCGCCTTCTCGTAAACATGGGTGCCCGATTGGATGCCGCCGGTAAAGGCGATCTTGGCGACGTCGTCGTGGATCACCAGCGGTTCGCCGGCCTCGGGCCCGAAGCCGGTGACCACGTTGACGACGCCCTTGGGAAAGCCCGCTTCCTCGACCAGCTTGACGAATTCGAGGGCCGAGGCGGGGGTGAACTCGCTCGGTTTCAACACCACTGTATTGCCCGCCGCCAGCGCCGGCGCCAGCTTCCACGCCGTCAGCAGCAACGGCGAGTTCCACGGTACGATGGCGACGATGACGCCCAGGGGCTCGTGCACCGTGTAGGCGAAGTGGTCGGGTTTGTCGATGGGCAGCACCGCGCCCTCGATCTTGTCGGCGAGGCCAGCGAAGTAATAGTACCACTGCGGCACGTATTTGAGCTGCATGCTCATTTCGGCGATCAGCTTGCCGTTATCCTTGACCTCGATCTCGGCCAGGCGGTCTGCGTTTTCGGCGATCAGGTCGCCGAGGCGGCGTAGCAAGTGGCCGCGCCCGGTCGCCGTTAAATCCCGCCATTGCGGCGAATTGAGCGCTTTTTTCGCCGCCGCGACGGCGCGCCCGGCGTCTTCGGCGTTGCCGCGGGCGAACAGCGCCCAAGGCTTGCCGGTAAAGGGGTTGATGCTTTCGAACCATTCGCCGGACGCCGGGTCGGTCCATTCGCCGCCGATGTACATCTGGTATTTTTCGAGTTTGGCCATGTCGTCCTCCCTACGTTTCGCCCAACAGAGCCTGGCGGAAGCGTTGTTTAAGAATAACCCCTTCCTTCGGCGGTAGCACGAAGTCCAGGTCCTCGGCCCGCACCTTGATGTTGAAGAAGACCGGACCCGGGGCTTTCAGGATCACCGGCAGGGCCGCGTCCAGCCCGCCCTGGTCGTCGACTTGGCCGGTGACCGGGAACCCCGACGCCTTGGCGACGCCGGGCAGGTCGGCGCCAAAGGCGGTGTGGGTTGGCTGCATGCCGGTTTCGCCGTAGCGTTCGTTGTCGAAGACGACGATTGCGAGGTTCGGCGGCGCCTGGATAGCAATGGTGGCGAGGCTGCCCAGCCCCATTAGCATTTCGCCGTCGCCGGTGATCACCAGGACCCGGCTCTCGGGCCGAGCCAGGGCAAGGCCGAGGCCGATGGCGGAGGCGCCCCCCATGGCCCCCCAGAGGGGAAAGTTCAAAGGATCGTCGCCAGCCGCCGTGATGTCCCAGGCGCACGACCCCAGCCCGGCGACGACCAGCAAACCGCGGCGGTCTTGGAGCAGCGCCTGGGCGACGCGGCGCCGGCGCAGGGGGTAGGTTTCGCTTTGTTTTTCGTCCGCGTCCATCATTACGTCCTATTTCCCGCTGGCCTATTTCCCGAACGTCTTTTTGGGCGTCAGTTTTTGATGCAGCAGCACCGCCGTCCGGCAGTTGTTTTTGAAAACGCCTTCGGCGGCCTCGGCCACCGTTTCGGCGGCGGCGCCCGGTTTCGACACCACCTCGACGTCGAACCCGGCGGTGGTCAAAAGCTTCTTGGCGTTCCTGCCCATGGGCTTCTGCCACGGATTGAATTCGCGCCATTGGCCGCGCATGGTGACCAGCATCAACAGCGGCAATTCACACGACCGGGTCAGGGAAAACATGTTGATGCAGTTGCCGATACCCGACGACTGCATCAACAGCACGCCGCGCTCGCCCCCCAGCCAGGCCCCGGCCAGCAGCGCCACGCCTTCCTCCTCGGTGGTCAGGAGCACCGCGGTCATCCGCTCGTCGGCGTTGCAACGCTCGATCAACCGCTTGTGGCCCATGTCGGGGACATAGGCGACCTGACGGACGCCGGCCTCGATCAGGACATTGAATATATCGTCGGCCCATTCGCTCATCGGGAATTCCCCGCCCTATTCCCCAACAAGGTCGTGCCTTTTCACCGCCTCGAGTTGCCAGCCGCCCTGGGCCCGGCGCCACAAGGTGTACGCGCCATAGGCGAGCACGATGGTGGCGAGGATAGGCCGGGTCACGCCGCCCATCATGTAAAGGGGCACGGATACGGCGAAACACGCCACCGGCAGGTAGAAAAGAGTCCATTTCTTTTTGCCCCGGTGCCCCTGGAACAAGGGGAAGACGGCGGAAAAAATAGCGATGGTGAAGAAGAACAGCGACCACGGCCGGGTGAAGAAGGGCGAGATGTCGGTGGTGATGGCCATCGCCCGGGCCAGGTTGAGCTCGGCGATGTTACCCAGCACCACGCCCAGGATCATCGGCGCCAGGGGGAAGCCGAAGTGGCGCATGAGGAAACCGAGAATGCCGAACCACACCAGGGTCCAGACGTCGAATTCGATGTTGTTAATGGCGAACACGCCGATGCCGCAAAACCCCAGGATCACCCCAGCCAACACGTACATGCGAATCCGGGTCACCAGCACGAACACGCGCAGCATGAACGACTGCAGGCCGAGCATCATGAAGGTGGCGAGGAAGAAGGAGATGAAAATGGAATAGGCGATCAGCGGTTCTTCGGCGATGAAGGTGGGGCTGGGGATGACGTCGTGGATCAAGAGCGCGCCGAGCATCACCGCCGTCGTCACGTCGCCGGGAATGCCTAAGGCCATCATCATGATCAGCGCGCCACCTTCGACCGCGTTGTTGGAGCTTTCCGGCGCGATGATGCCGTCGGCGATGCCGGTGCCGAACTTCTCGGGATGTTTGGAGGCCTTCTTGGCCTGGTCGTAGGCGAGGATGTTGGCGATCGACCCGCCGGCCCCCGGCAGGATGCCGGTGAACACGCCGATCAGCGACGAGCGGACGACGATGGTCCACCGCTTCAGGACCTCGCGGACGGCCCGGCGGTGCTCGATCCTGACATAGATGGTTCCCTTATCCGTCAGGGATTTTCGCGCCGCCACTGGATCGCGGACATCTCTCAACAGTTGGCTGAAGGCGAACAGGCCGATCAGCACGGCGATGAAATCGAATCCCTGCAGCAGCGTATCCGATCCGAAGTTGAAACGCGCCATGCCGATGGCCTCGTCCTCGCCGACGGTCCTGATCAGAAGCCCCATCGCCCCGGCGATCAGTCCCTTGACCATATTCTCTCCGGCCAGGCTGGCGGTGATGGTCAACGCGAACATCACCAACATGAAGTAATCCCAGGGATTGAACTCCAGCCCGATCCTGGCAAGCTGCGGGGCCAGCGTCACCAGCAGGATGGCGCTGATGATGCCGCCGGAAAAGGACGACCACACCCCGATGCCGAGCGCCAGGCCCGGTTCCCCCCTTCTCGCCATAGGGAAGCCGTCGAAGGTGGTGGCCACCGAGGATGGGGTCCCCGGAATGCCGGTCAGGATGCCGGCCATCAGGCCGCCGGAAAGGCCACCGACCAGCACGCTGACCATGGTCGCCAGCCCCTGCGGCGCCGGCATGCCAAAGGTAAACGGTAGCGTCAACACCACCGCCATGGCGATGGTGAAGCCGGGGATGGCGCCGGCGATCAGGCCGCCGGCAACGCCAACCATCATCAGGATGAAGGTCTTGATGGTTCCAAGTTCGACAAAAGCCGCAAGGATATTTTCGATTATCACTTCGGCTTTCCCTTAGAACTGGCCAAGGATCATGCCCGGCGGCAGCAGGACGCCGAGGCCGAAGGTGAAAAGGCTCCACATGCCGCCGATGGCCAGCAGCGCGACTGCGGCGTGGAGCACCAGGTTTTTCCGGTCCCAGCCACCCAATACGTTCAACAATACGAAAACGAAGGAAACGCCGCCGATCAACATGCCGAGCACTGGGAGCGTCGCCAGGTAGACGAAAAACAGCCCGAAACACCAAAGCGGATTGCGCCAATAAAGGACCCAGCCCCGGATTCCGGGTTCACACGCGGTGTCTTCGAGTTCCGTTTCATCGGCACCCTGGCGCAAGGATTGAACGAGATAAATCACCGACAGAAACGATAAAATGCCGAGAATTGCCCGGGGCCAGGTGGACGGCATCAGCACCCCGTAATCGGGCTGGCGGATGTCGAAGGTGGCCCAGAAGAAGACACCGCAGAAAACGAGCAGCACGATGGCAATGATGGCATCGCGGTTAAGACGGTCCATGGCGGCCTCGTGTCGGGTGGAAACCGAAAACGGCCCGGACCGGGGTTACAGTCCGGGCCGCTTTGCAGCGGTTTTACGACGTGTTTTTATTTCTTATACATGCCGATCTTGATGGCGACCTTTTCGTGGTCCATGTAGGTCTTTTCGGCCCACTCGCGGTAGCCCTTGGGCCCGACCCACTTGATGTCGGTGCCCTTGGCGTCCATCTGCTTCAACAGGTCCTTGTCCGCGGCGGCCTGCTTGAAGACGTCCGACCAGTATTCGATGATGTGCTCGTCGGTGCCTTTCGGGGCCACGATGCCGCGCTTTAGCGCATACACAAGATCGATGCCCAGTTCCTTCAGCGTCGGCAGGTTGGGCAGGTGTTTGGACCGTTTTTCGGCGGCAATGGCATAGCCCTTGAGGTCGCCGCCTTCGAGGTACTTGCGCCCGGAGGCGACGTTCAAGGTCCCGAGCTGAATGGCGTTCGACAGCAGCGCCGTCATCCGCTGCCGGGTGCCGTCAAAGGGTACGTATTTGAACTTCATGCCAGTCAGGTCTTCGAGGATCAGCCACATGAACTGGCTGGTGGAACCGAAGGTGGCGCCGGTAAGGATGGTGCCGGGCGCGGCCTTGGCCGCCTTTTCGAGTTCCTTCAGCGAATTCCAGGGGGCCTGGCCCGAAGCGCCGATGATGTCCGGGGTCGATGTCAGAAGCGCCACCGTCTCGAAGGCCGGGAAGGTGATTTTGATGCGGCCGTTGAGATAGCTGGTGATGGCGCTCTGGTGGATGGCGAACAGCGTGCAGCCGTCGGACTTCGACTTGGCCGCTTCCTTGGCGCCCTTGTTGCCGCCCTGACCGGGGATGGTGACGACCTTGATCTTGGATTTGACGTCAAGTTTCTTAATGATTTTTTCGAAGATCGAGAAGATAACGTGGGTGCCGCCGCCGGCCTTCCATGGCACGATCAACTTGGCGGTGGAGCATTTCGGCGCCGCCGGGTGCGCTTCCGCGGCACCGGGGGCAAACGCCAGGGCCGCCGCACCGATGGCGATGCCGGCGATAAGACTGTGGAAAAATCCCTTGTTCATTGTATCCCTCCCAAAGAAAATTAGCTTGTTTCCAAGGGAATGGCGGTAAACGCGCGCTACGAACAATGGGTGATTTTGACCGCATCTCCCCCCGTTCCCTAGTGTCCGCAGACAAGACTAAACCAATCGAAATTGCAAGGCCAGCCCCACGCTAAGGTCAAAATTTCCGCCGATGGACGGCTTATTTCTAAGGCGTTATGATATTTTCCTGAGACATATTAACAGTCGTTAAATTAAGGCGAAACGACAAGGAACCCGGGGATGAGAAACCTTGAACTGCCCGGCCGGTCCCCCGTGCATGCGACGGCGGGCATGGCAGCGACGTCGCACCCGCTGGCGACGGCGGCCGCCCTCAACGTCCTGCAATCCGGCGGCAACGCCATGGACGCGGCGGTGGCGGCATGCGCCGTGCAGTGCGTGGTCGAACCCCAGTCCACGGGCATCGGCGGCGATTGCTTCGTGCTCTATTCGCCCAAGGGCGGCGACGGCATCATCGCCTATAACGGCTCTGGCCCGGCGCCGGCGGCGGCGACACGGGAATGGTTTGCTGAAAACGGCATCGAGGAAATCGGCGAACACTCAGCCCACGCGGTCACCGTGCCCGGCGCCGTCGACGCCTGGTGCCGGCTGATCGAAGACCACGGCACGATGAGCCTCGGCGAGCTTCTCCAGCCGGCCATCCGATACGCCCGGCACGGGCATCCCGTCCACGACCGGGTGGCCTTCGATTGGCGGCGGTGCACGGAGTTGCTCGGCAGGGACCCGGGGGCGGCGCGTATCTACCTGCCGGGCGGCGAGGCGCCCAAGGCCGGGAGCCTGCATCTGCAGCCGCAATTGGCGGCAACGCTGGAAAAAATCGCCGCGGGGGGGCGCGACGCCTTCTATACCGGGGCCGTCGCCGAGGACATCGTCGGCCACCTGAAAAGCCTGGGCGGCGCTCATACGCTCGACGATTTCGCCGCCGCCGCCGGGGAATACGTGGACCCCATCAAGGCGTCTTATCGCGGTCATGACGTTTACCAATGCCCGCCCAACGGCCAGGGGGTGATCGCCCTGTTGCTGTTGAACATTCTCGGCCCCATGGGCCTGGACAAGCTCGACCCCCTGTCGCCGGAGCGCCTGCACCTGTGCATCGAGGCGTCCCGGTTGGCGTACGCGGAACGCGACGCCGTGGTCTCCGACCCGGACCAAGTGGAGGTGCCGGTGGAGAAACTTCTGTCGGCCGAATTCGCCGCCGAGTTGAGGGACAGGATCATTTCGACCCAGGCCATGGACGCGCCACCCTCGGCCGCCCTTCCCGCCGCCAGCACCGTCTACCTTTGCGTCGTCGACAAGGACCGCAACGCCGTCAGCTTCATCAATTCGCTGTTCGAAGCCTTCGGCTCCGGGCTGGTCGGGCCGGAATCGGGCGTCCTCCTGCAAAACCGGGGCTTCAGCTTCAACCTCGATAAGGGCCATGCCAACTGCATCGCCGCCAACAAAAGGCCCATGCACACGATCATTCCGGGGATGGTGGTCAAGGACGCCAAGACGGTGATGCCGTTCGGGGTCATGGGCGGCCAGTATCAGGCCTTCGGCCACATGTATTTCCTGACTAACCTGTTCGAGCACGGCCTCGGCCTTCAGGAAGCCATGGACTTGCCGAGGCTGTTTCCGGCGTTGGACGGTCCCGTCGAAATCGAAAGCGGTATGCCCGCCGATACCGTCGCCGGGCTTGAGGCCATGGGCCACAAGACCGCGGCGACGGCAAAGCCCATCGGCGGCGCCCAGGCGATCCGGATCGATTGGGACGAAGGTGTGCTGACCGGGGCCTCGGAACCACGCAAGGACGGCCAGGCCCTCGGCTATTAGATCCTCGGTTCAGGGGCGCGGCCTAAAACAGGCCCTCGACCATCCCCGCTTCGTTGAGGTGAATGGTATTGGCCGCCGGCACCCGGGGCAGACCCGGCATGGTCATGATCTCGCCGCAGACGACGACGATGAACCCGGCGCCGGCCGCCAGCCGCATTTCGCGGATTTGTATCACATGCCCCGACGGCGCGCCCTTCAGGTTGGGATCGGTGGAGAAGCTGAACTGGGTCTTGGCCATGGAATTTTCTTTTAAATAAATCTATGCCGCCCGGATTATTCCGCCGCGCCGCCAAGGACGTCACCGGCAGCGAGGCCAATAAGGCCTACGTATTCGGCGGCCGGGATTTTACCTGAGTCGGGCGGCCGAACCCTTTGCACCTGGATCCCGCCGCCACCGGCGGTAACGGTGAAGCCGTCGTCTGAAATGTCCGTCACCTCGCCCGGGGGACCGGTGACGTCGGCCACCTTGGCGCAGTCGAAAATCTTTAGTTCCTTGCCCTTATAAACAGTCCAGGCACCCGGCTGCGGGTTGGTGCCGCGGATCAGGTTGTAGACCTCGTCCACCGGCTTCGCCCAGTCGATCTCGGCGTGTTCCTTCTTGCACCAGCTTTCATAGCTGGCGACGGCGTCGTTCTGC
>Ga0208113_1000679_pt1 | contig 16678 bp, 17 predicted proteins | sample Knorr_S7_td_NADW_FD_185598 | JGI IMG/M metagenome (GOLD analysis project Ga0208113, IMG submission 185598) | Marine microbial communities from Southern Atlantic Ocean transect - Knorr_S7_td_NADW_ad_2505m_LV_A (SPAdes) (version 2) | ecosystem: Environmental > Aquatic > Marine > Oceanic | place...
TTAGAAACGCTACTTGACTGATTTCAAAGCGATTGTAATTCAGCAAGGTACATTTGTTAATCTAATTTTCAATTTAACGTCATAAAATTTAACAAAATACTCCATTTGTACTAATAAAAGAGCCAAAAAAGCCCCATTGCCAAACAGCAATGGGGCTTTTTTATAGAAGTTCTTATCGTTTATTATCGAAGTTTATTACTTTTTAAGGCTTAATTTATTGCCTTTCAAAGATTTGCGAACATTTGCGATACGTGAACGATTCTTCGCACGCGCTTCACCCGTTGCTTGACCTGAAGCCTTATTTGTACGGCTACGGCGTAAATGAGACGGCTTTTTACCAATTTTATCAATCAGTACTTCACGGCTGCTTACTTCGTAACCTGGTAAAACAACACGCTTGATGCGCTGTCCGATTAGCTTTTCGATATCAAATAAAGTGTTTTCTTCTTCACGGCTGACAAACGAAATAGCTTGACCCGGCTTACCAGCACGACCTGTACGGCCGATACGGTGCACGTAGTCTTCTGCAAGCCAAGGTAGGTCGATGTTGATCACACGTGGTAAACCTTCAATATCAATACCACGGGCAGCCACTTCGGTTGCGACCAGCACACGAACTTTACCTTCTTTAAACTCGCGCAAAGCGCGGCGACGGTTACCTTGGGTTTTATCACCATGACAAACAACCGCTGGAATACCATCAAGGTTAAGCTCTTTTACAAGCTCATCAGCAGTCTCTTTCATGTTTACGAAAACAAGTACCTGCTGCCAATTTTTCTTACCAATCAATTCAGATAAAAGCTCTTGCTTACGGCGCTCTTCAACCGGATAAACAACGTGTTGCACTGTTTCTGCGGTACTGTTTGTTTGATCAACACGAATAATTTCAGGCTGCTTTAAAACTTTACTCGCAAATTGTTTAATTGCAGCAGGGAAAGTGGCAGAGAACAACAAGATTTGACGCGCTTCATCACAGCTATTTATAACCGTTTGCATATCGCTGATAAAACCCATGTCTAGCATACGGTCAGCTTCATCAAGCACTAAATGCTTAACATTAGCTAAGCTGATGTTACCTAAACGAATATGATCAAGTAAGCGCCCTGGCGTTGCAACTACGATGTCAACACCCGCTTTCAAATCGTTAGCTTGACCCGCTAAATTGATACCACCAAACAAGCACACTGTTTTGAGTTCAGTGTATTTTGCAAACGCTTTAAAATTATTTGCGATTTGCTCAGCTAACTCGCGAGTAGGTGCAAGCACTAATGCGCTTGGTGCATTATTTTCACTAACCGCTGATTCTGATAATTTTTGGATAAGTGGTAAAGCAAATGCGGCGGTTTTACCCGTGCCTGTTTGCGCACTAACAAGTACGTCTTTGCCTTTTCTTACCGCAGGAATTGCACTACGTTGAACGGGAGTAAGCGTTTCGAAATTAAGCTCTTCTAATGCCTGTAAAAGCTCAGAAGAAAAACTAAATGATTTAAAATTCATGCTGTATAACCTGCGGCCATCATATCAAGGGTCGCAAATTATACAGAAAAAAAATGACTTTAGTTAGTTATAACTTAACTAAAGTGCCTTTTAATGCCACGCCAGCAACAAATGTGCCCGCACCACATTGATATTCTGTTTGGCTGACAAACTCACGCTTCTTGTAATACGACTGAATATTTACAACTGCATTCATGCCTTCACGAACAGCACGCTCTTGTAATGCTTTTAAAGCACTCAGCATTACCCATTCACACGCCTCTCGGTCAGTTTTATTAAATGCGTTGGTTTTCTTGTTGGTGATCACTTCACCATAATTGGTTTTAATGCTGTTATGGCTTTGATCAGCAAAATACAGTGGAATATCTAACAGCGCTTGTTTCGCTTTGCTAGTTTCAAGTAGTGCTTGTACAGGTAGCGTTTGTATATCATCACGTGCAAAACTGTTTGTTGAAAACAAACAAGCCGCTAAAACACATGCAAGGGGCAATAACTTCATTTAAAAATTCCTTCTATAAAACTTCCATGCAACACCAAAACCGACCGAAACATTATAATCTTGCTTCACGAGTGGGCTTGCATCTTGTTGACTGTTAGCAAGGTGATGATATTTAACAAAACCACCTAACCAATACTTTGGTGTGTCAAAATGTACCCCAATTGATACATCAGCGCCAGAAAAACCTGAACGACTTGAGTATGCTTGGCGAGTTTCATTGCTATGTAAGTCACTCACTCCATAGTAATAATCAAGGTATTTATCGCTAGCAAAGTTGATATTGCCACGAAACGCTAATGAAAATTGTGAATCCGCTTTTTCGATGATCGGCACTCGATAATACACACTTGGCCCATAACGCCAGCCAATATCATCAATACCTGAGAAATCTGTCGCAATGGCTTTGCGTGCAAACAGGCTTAAATACAAATGCTGTTTAGCGTTTGGTTCACCTATTAGGTAGTAATTAAGTGAAGGCCCTAATTCAAACACCCAATCTAGATCATCCATACCTTCTCGGGCTTTGTTGTCTTCACTGTCAACTGCAAGACCTACGTTGGCAGATAAATCTAAATGGAGGTTTTCTTGCTGCCACAAAAAGCCAGTGAAGTTATTGCGGTCGATGGCCATTTTATCGCTTTGATAACGAAAATAAGGCACAGGCAATAGGTATTGCTCACTTTCATCTGAACCTAAATAATGCGGGATATCAGCATAAAAAAGGCCTGCACCGAACTCCATTTTTACAGTGCCCTTTTCTACACTATCTTCTGCAGCATAAGCATTAAAAGTAAGAATAAATAAAATACTTATGATGCTGCGCTTGATCATGCTTGCCACTTTTTAAAGATTAACGAGGTATTGATGCCACCAAACGCAAAGTTATTACTCATAATGTAATCTGTTTGCATTTCACGGCCATTGCCCTTGATATAATCTAAATCAGCACACTCAGGATCGACATCCGTTAAATTGATAGTAGGTGCAAACCAACCATCATTCATCATATTGATACTTGCCCATGCTTCAATGGCGCCACACGCTCCTAAGGTATGACCTAAATAGCTTTTTAATGAACTAATAGGTTTCTTGCCAAGGGCATTGAAAGTCGCCAGAGACTCCGCAATATCACCGCGATCTGTTGACGTACCATGAGCATTCACATAGCCAATTTGATCCGCTGTAAGCTGTGCATCATTAAGGGCCATTTCAATAGCTACTTGCATTGTTTCTGCGGTAGGTTGCGTTACATGTTGACCATCTGAGTTACAACCAAAACCAACTAGCTCCGCATAAATGGTCGCTCCACGTGCAAGGGCATGCTCATACTCTTCTAAAATCAGTGTGCCTGCACCTTCACCAATAACCAGACCATCACGATTTTGATCAAATGGTCGTGGCGTGCTTTTCGCAGCATCATTTTTTGTGCTGGTCGCGTACAAGGTGTCAAATACCGCGGCTTCTGTAATGCATAACTCTTCTGCACCACCAGCCACCATGGCTTTTTGACGGCCATACTTAATCGCTTCGTAAGCATAACCAATACCTTGCGACCCCGATGTACAGGCAGAGCTGGTAGTGATCACGCGGCCTTTTAAACCAAAAAAGACACCCACATTCACAGGCGCCGTATGTGCCATCATCTGGATGTAACTGGTGGCCGTTACGCCCGTCATTTCACCGGTTTCCATCATTTTTGCAAAAGCCAGTAATGGTGGCGTTGACCCCGTTGACGAGCCAAAAGCAATCCCTGTAGAACCGTCGGTTAGACTTGGGTGGTCTAATAGCCCAGCTTCTTCTAAAGCAAGCTCTGTAGTACGGGTCGACATCAAAGCAACACGCCCCATCGAGCGAACTTGTTTACGCTTATAATGGCTTGGTTTAGTAAAATGAGTAACTGGTGCCGCTAGTCGAGTGTTTAATTCTGGCGCCACATCCCAATCAGTCATGTACTGAACAGCATTTTCACCTTTTTGCAAAGCGGTTTTAAACTCGCCCCAGGTATCACCTAATGCTGTGATAGCAGACATGCCTGTAACAACAACACGCTTCATTACACCATACCGCCATTCACAGAAATAACTTGGCGGGTGATATATGCAGCATCATCGGAACACAAGAACGACACAGTGCCAGCTACTTCATTAACTGAACCCATACGTTTTAATGGGATCATTTTTAGCATTTCATCAACCGGTAAATCGTCTGTCATTTCGGTTTCGATTAACCCTGGTGCCACGCAGTTAACGGTGATCTTACGTTTTGCAAGCTCAAGCGAAAGTGCTTTGGTCGCACCAATAATGCCCGCTTTAGCGGCACTGTAGTTAACTTGCCCGCGATTACCAGCAATCCCTGATACTGACGCCATAGTGACAATACGGCCACCTTTACGACCTTGCACCATTGGCATCACCGTTGGATGCACCACATTGTAAAATCCGTCAAGGCCAGTACGGATCACTTTATCCCAATCATCACCTTGCATCGCAGGAAACGCCATATCATTCGTGATACCTGCATTACAGATCACCCCATAATACGCACCGTGCTCGGCAATATCAGCTTCAATTTGTTGTTTAGCAAGTTCTCTATCGCAAACATCAAATTGCAATAAGCTTGCATGACGACCAAGCGCACTAATTTCTTCACAGGTTTGCTCTGCTTCAGCCACGCCACTGCGACAATGAACAGCAATATCAAAGCCATCGTTAGCTAGTCTCAGTGCGATTGCTTTGCCTATACCGCGGCTTGAGCCGGTGACTAAAATACGTTTTGTCATTGATTTTCTCTTATAAACTGCATGGGGTCTTGTGGTTGAAACACATTGATTTTTGCTTCTGCTAAGCATGTTTCATCGCTATGTATTTGACACTCAAATACACTTAACCCTGATTCTTCTTGATATAATTTTGTCACCGAGACTTTAAGCGTTTGCTCGTTTTTAAATACCGGTGCATAGGTTTTATATTTGCGCGTGCCAATTAAAAAACCAATTTGTACTTCATTCCCTTTGTCTTTTGCCAGCGCACCCGCATAAGCTGCGATAGTTTGCGCCATATATTCACAGCCAATATAACTGGCAACCCCATTTAAGCTCTCATCATAAAACGGGCTGTGTGAACTTATATCCACTTCACAACAACCTGACTCTTCGCTGTAACTAGATAGGCGATTGAGCAATATCATTGGTTCACTATGAGGGACTACTTGCTCAATTTTATAGTGATTCATTTAGATGTCCTAGTACTACACTGACATTATTGCCACCAAAGGCAAACGAATTTGATAAACAGGTGTTAATTTCTGCCGTTTCTGGTTGTGTTATTAAACCAATTTCAGCCAATGATTCGTCTTTGATCACCTGATTACATACTAATTGATTAAACTCTGGGTAGGCCAAATAGAGCCAACATAATCCAGCTTCTAAGGCACCTGCAGCGCCTAGGGTATGGCCGGTCAAATGTTTAGAAGAGCTCACTTTAGTATCTTTGCCAAATACCTCACTGATTGCCAGAGATTCCATCGCATCATTTTGCGGTGTGGCTGTTCCATGGGCATTAATGTAGTCGATATCTGAAGGCGTTAAATTCGCGTCTTGCAATGCCATTGTCATCGCTGCGATTGCGCCAGAACCATCTGCAATCGGAGCTGAAATATGGTGGGCATCGGAGCTTTCACCACCACCTAAAAAAGCAATACTTTGTTTTGTGTGCTGCTCTTTACTCATAACAAATAACGCTGCGGCTTCACCAATATTGATGCCTGACCTGTCGCCGCTAAATGGCTTACAGATTTCATCGCTGATCGAAGATAACGAATCAAAGCCATTGATAGTGAGTTGGCACAAGCTATCTACCCCACCACAAATTACCACATCGGCTAAATCAGCACTGAGTAAGGCACGCGCACTAATAAGCGCCTTGGCACTTGAACTACACGCAGTTGAAATGCTGTAACTTGGCCCCTTCGCAGCGAGTTTTTTGGCAATATAATTGGCGGGTGCAACGAGCGCTTGGTCGTAATAATCAAATTCCTCTGGCCACTTTCCCTGCGCTGCATGGGCTTTTCGGCCTCTCTCACCTTCTTGAATTGCAGCAGTACTGGTACCAATCACCACCGCAATACGGCTACTCGGAATGTCTATGTTTGCTAATGTGCCAGCAATTTGCGCCAGCGCTAAATCGATTAGCTGATAAAATCGCATTGATGCTGTTAATGGCAGTTCATCAACCAAACCCACAAAGGTTGGGCGCTGCTCAAATGCAAGCGACGTCACCTCTGTGAGTGTTTGTTTAGGTTGCAAGCTGATACTTTGCATTGTTTGTTGATGACCAACCCCCAATGCACTAACAATACCTAAGTCGTTAAGCCAAAATGGCATAATCAATTAACCCTTTGAAATTTAATTTTGTAATCTCGCTGAAAGTTTACAAGTTCTGTTGCACCGTCTAAATAGCGAATTTCACTAATTAACTGCTCACCCTGATATAAGCGTCGCGTTGAGCCTTGTTCAACCAAGTTCAAGCCATAAAGCTGCGAGTTAAGCACAGTAACTGGCCAGTGTACAAGCATGATATCAGCAAGAATATAGCGAGGATCAACCGCACTGATAGGAAGCATTTTTTCGCTTTTAATTGGCCCTAGTGGCGCTTTTTCTAACTGAAAAATTGGCATACCTTGAGCTGTCATAACAGCCAAGTTAATACCCGTTTCACTGTTTAAACTCAGTTGCGCTAGTAATGTATGCTGCTCATCGCCATGGCGTACTTCAAGCACTTGCTGCCAATTATCGGCAACTAATGACGGCGGTGGATCAAGCAAATAAATCCCTGCATTTGGCGCTAAATCAACGCCCGTTTTTACTGCAAATTCACTGGCACAACTTGCCACTAATATGCTCAAAGATAAGAGCAAAGAGCGTGTTAGTCGCGACATAATTCAACCAACGTATTTAAGCGTTTGTTGCTTTGTTTTACAAATGGGTTTTGTAAGTCCCATGCATAACCGGCAAGAATAGCACTGATCATCTCGCGCACTTGTTGGTTTTTCTCACTGTAAAAAATCACGTCTTGAAAAGAGCCATCATACCAAGCACTGACGTAGGTTCTAAAGCAATTAACCCCTTGTTGCAAAGGCTCACTGTAATCGTTTTTGAAATCAACTTGCTCACCACGTAAGTAGCTATCAACTAAAGGAGCGACCAATGAGGCTGATTTTAATGCAATCGTCACCCCAGATGAAAATACCGGATCTAAAAACTCACCGGCATTACCAAGTAGTGCAAAATGTTCACCATACAAGCTCGACACATTAGCCGAATAGCCTTTGATAGCACGCGCTTCGCCAATTGCTTCACGATTGGCTAATAACTCACTTAAATAGCTATCTTGTTCAATAAATTCATTTAAACCAGCGAGTGGTTGTTTATCCTCAAGCTGCTCTGGTTTACCAACGACACCAATGCTTGCCGTACCATCACTAAATGGGATCAGCCAATACCAAATATCTTTATGCTCTGGGTGAACGTTAATTAAGATTTTTTCGCGGTCAAACTGTGTATCGCTAATATTATCTTTAAAATGGCTGAAAAAAGCCCAACGTACTGGGAAATTTGATGCTGACTCTAAATCAAGTAAGCGAGGTAATACCCTACCAAAACCACTGGCATCAAGTACAAAACGCCCTTTAATTTGATAGCGTTGCTGGTTTTCATCCGTAACATCAAGTAAAGCGCCATCCTCACAATCGGTGAACGCTAACACGCTATGTTGGTAACGTATTTCAGCCCCTTGCTGCATGGCACCATCGGCTAAGCATTTATCAAAGTCAGCGCGTTTAACCTGAAAAGTCGTGCCAGGGCCTTCGCTAAATTTCTCGGTAAAATCGATTGTTGTGTGGTCGCCCCGACGCTGAAACGCCGCACCATTTTTAAACTGAAAACCAAGCGATTGTGCCTGTGTTTGCACCGCTTGCTCAAGGCCTGCTTCTGCTAAAAAGCTCATGCACTGGGGTAATAAACTTTCACCAATCGAAAAACGCGGAAAGGTTTGCTGCTCTAACACCACCACATGCCAACCTTTTTTCACCAGTAAACTGGCAGCCACGGCACCTGAAGGACCCGCACCAATAATAACAACATCAGCCTGTTGAACTTGATTATTCACCTATTATTTTTCCTTATTTTTAGGTAATTCAATACTGAGCGGCGCAAAGATATAGATACATATTAGCCCCACTAATACCGTTAATCCGAAACTGAAAATGGCCGGCGTTTTCGAAACGGCCAACATGCCAAATACCCACATCGATGATGCCGCTGACAAACTAATTGCGAGTACATTGCTCGGGCTTAAATTATTAACCTGATAAAACACCAAGTAATCGATTGCCAACGCTAATATCAATAAACAGCCTAACAAATTAAAAATCGATAGCTGAGATTGCAGCGCACTGCATAGTAACAGTACAGCTGCGGTAGTTAGTACAAGTACTAACGTTTGCTTACACGCTGTTTTAAAACCAAATTTAACGCTAAAGAGTAATAACGCAAAGGTCATCGCAATGACCAGTGTCACCAGTAACGAATTTGAGTAATGACTTAAACCTTCGCTTATCATCGCGACTTTATCGTAAACAATTAAATCTGGATAAGCGTTAGCTAAATCCATCAGCTTGGATTTATTTACACCCGTTACCATAAACCAGCTTGCGGTTAGTGTATTATTTGAGATCACTTGATTAGCGATTAACGGCGCTAACGGAGAATTAAGTGCCGCGTTTAAATCAAGCATTGATGTTGAGAGCTCAACGGGCGTCCCTGTCATTTGGCTAACCACACTCATCGCTTGCTGGGCCGAATGCATTTGCTCATAGTTTTGCTGTTGCAATTGTTTACTAGGCACTAAGTCACTAAGCATCAAGACACGGCCATTAAGGCCGCGAATAGTTGCTTTTAATGTTTCTTGTTGTACTAATAACTGCTGCGCATTATCGGCAAATAAAATCATGATTTGGCCATTATCCTTACCTAATAAAGACATATGCAAAGCTTCGTTTTGCATTAAGTCAGCAGGACTTGCATTTAACAGCTTTACATCATCATTAATCACAGGGGGTTTTAGTAAGGCAAAAGCACTCAATAGCACTAACGTCAACATACTGAGTGTGACGCGATAATGCGTTAATCGTTTTAAATAACCACTTAACATGTTTGCTAACTGATGCGCAGCAATGTTAATGGTTAAACCAGCTTGCCAATAAGGCAATAAAATACGTGTGCAGAGCCAAGCTGTAACTAGCCCTGCAACAACGAACACGCCAACTTGACTGAGTAACTGCACCGGTGAGAAAAACAAACTCGCGTAACCGAGTGTGGTGGTTAGTAACGACAACAACAGTGCCAGTTTAAGCCCTTGACTAAAACCTTGCGGCTGCTCAGTTAAATCAAGCATGCCATGAAATGCATAATCAATGGCAATACCAATCAGTGTCACGGCAAACACCATGGTCAATACATGCACCTGACTAAAAATACTGATCAGCGCAATGGTGCCGCCAATAGCAGCGCTTATCACGGTTACAGAGGCCAACCACAATGCATTTATCGAGCGAAACACCCATACCACCATCACAATAAGCGCCAGCAAGCTCACCGAACCAAACAAGGTCATTTCAAATTTGGCTTGCTGCGCATTTGCTGCGGTGTGAAATAAAGCACCGGCATAGCGAATTTGTGTATCGGGATAGCGGCTTTCAAGCTCAGCGATATAGGCAACTATCTCATTGCTTAACGCTATTGATTGATTTATTGAAAAGGCATTGTCAGCACTTTGCACGAATAACATTAAATACTCATCACCTTGATAGTTAATGTTAATTCGGCCATCTTGCAGCTCAAATTGCTGCATGTGTGCCATAGCCTCAGATAAGAACCCCGCTGTGGCAAGCGTAGGGTCTTGGTTGATAGTACTTGAAACAAAAGGATCAGCGACTTTACTCAATTGGCTAAAGTAATACTGTTGAAAGCGATTAGCATCGCCAATCGCTTGCTTATATTCCTCGGAAACTAAATGCCCTGCGTACTGACCGTAAAATGCTGCCAACTGGGATATTTCTGGTAACTTAAAACGAGGCTCAATATGTTTACTCGCCAGCCACTGTTCTAAATTATCATAAGCTTTTACTGCATTTTCACCACGAAAAGAAAAGCTCAACTGCTGTTTATTAGCCGCAAAAAAGTGTTCTTCGACTTGCTGTAAACGCGGTTCTGACTTTGGTAACAAAGCCAAAATATCATTATTCAACGTAGGCTGTTTTAGAATAAAAACAACCACTAAGGCGCTAACTAATAGGCTCAGCCAAGCGAGCGTTAGGCCCCATGCTTTCACTGTTTTTGCTCTTTATGAGGATAAGCAAAGCGTAATACAGTAAAGTTACCATTTGCTTCTTGCAGACGCACACGGCTCACTTGCTCTGCTGCTACACATAATTCGAACTGACTAAATAGCTGCTTTAGCAAGTCATCTTTAGGCAATAAAGTCTGACAACCGGACTCTGCATGCTCTGCCATCGTAAATTGCTCAGCAAGTGCCAATTCATCATGCTTTAAAATTGCTTGCAGTAAATTAACGTAAGGCTCCGCGCCTTTTTGTAGCTGCGGCTCATCTTGGTCATTCAGGGTATATACTTGCCCTTGCTTGATTAATAGCGTGCTTTTAACCGGAGATTCAACCTGCCAAGTGAGGCCATCTTCAGCAAGTTCAAACGAACCTGTTGATATAAAAGGTTTACTAAATCCTTTAAAATGCTTCTCTTGGCTAAATGTGCCTTGCTCTGTCACCGCGCTTGATGCAAACACAGGGAAAAGAACTAGCACACTCAGTAACAACACGCTTAATCGCATTAAATCACCTTTTGAAGTTTTTCATGTAGTACAGGCGGCGAAACAAACTGCATTTCTTTATTCTCTATATCAACCGCAACTTGGATAGTCGTTGCTTTGGTTAACTTTTTACCTGTAGCACAATCAGTGATTACGTAATCAATACGTAATCGTGTTTCATATTCTTTTAAGTAGGCATCAACGCGGATTTTTTGTGTAAACAATGCAGAGCCGACGTACTTAATATGCATGTCAATAATCGGCCACGCATAGCCAGACTCTTGCATTTGCACATAATCATAATCAAACAAACGCAGTAATTCGCAGCGCGCGACTTCTAAATAGCGCGGGTAATTACCATGCCATACCACATTCATTGGATCGCAATCATGAAAAGGAATTTCAATCTCAACATGAGTGCTCAGCAACGAGCCACGACTATGCATATAAACTCCAACGTTTTGTTTGAATAGCGTCAACCGTAAAGCGAAGAACAGCCTCTAGAGGACGGTCTTCATCAAGCAGCGGGAAAAACTCGCTAATGTCTTGATACATACTTTGTACATCACTAGTTAAACTAGCGAATTCAAGCTCACCGCTATTAATACGTAAACGCAAACCTTGAATACTTGCAAGCAAGGTACTTGCAACCACTTGCTCAGTAAGCTGTAAGATACGTAAGCAATCTCGTGCAGCGATGGTTCCCATGCTCACTTTATCTTGGTTGTGACACTCGGTTGAACGAGAAAACACACTTGCTGGCATGGTTAGTTTTAATGCTTCAGCCGTGTATGCACTGGCACCAATTTGTACCGCTTTAAAACCATGGTTAATGTAACGACGTTCATCATTACTCGCCGATAGATTAGAAGGTAAACCATTGTTATAGCGCGTATCAACTAAGGATGCGATTTGTCTGTCTGCTAAGTCGGCTAAATTAGCAACAGCGGTTTTCATGCTATCCATAACCATTGCAATATGACCGCCATAGAAGTGACCACCATGCAATACGTGTTCACCTTCGCCATCGATAATTGGATTATCATTTGCCGAATTTAGTTCATTTTCAATCATTTGCCTAAACCACGGCAAACTATCTTGCAGCACACCAATAACATGTGGAGCACAGCGAATTGAATACCTATCTTGTAAGCGGTCAGCATTACGCGGGTGTTCTACATGGTTTAAGTCTCCACGGATCCATGCAGCTACTTGCTGCTGCCCTGGATGTGGCTTCACCGAAAACAAAATATCATCAAAGTGATGACTGTTACCTTTTAATGCAAGGCTTGCAAGGGCTGTTATACGGCTGGTCAGTTTGGCTAGATAATCAGCTCTATCATAAGCAAGACATGCCAAAGCTGTCATAACGGCCGTGCCATTCATGACTGCCAGCCCTTCTTTCGGGCGCAGCTTTAATGGCTTTAAGCCAAGTTCTTGCATCACCTCTAGACTTTTTTTAATTTCGCCTTTGTAATACACATCGCGCTCGCCAACCATAGCACCGGCTACATACGAAAGTGGCGTTAAATCACCACTGGCTCCCACTGACCCTTCTTGTGGGATCACCGGTACAATATTGTGATTTAAAAAGTCACGTAATAAATTCAACATCTCCCAGCTAACGCCAGAATACCCTTGCGAAAGCGAGGTTAAACGGGTCGCTAAAATAGCGCGCCCTTGGGCTTGATTAAACACATCGCCAAGACCACAACCATGAAATCGAGTAAGATGCAGTGGTAACTCATTGACTAAATCAAGTGGCACTTTTACGGTTACCGAGTCGCCATAACCTGTGGTAACGCCATATATCACGCCATCATCTTCAAGCAGCTTATCTAAAAACGCGACGGCGCTGTCTATTTTATTCGCAAATTGACGGTCTGATGTTAACGCTACAGCACCTTGCTCTAATGCAATATGAACAATATCTTCGATTGATAAACGCTGTTGGCCAAATACGGTAGTCGAGTGCTCTGACACCTTAGTTCTCCTTGTTTTGACTACGAGACACTTGCTCGTCATTTTGCCAAAAATCATAAAAATTAAACCATTGATACGGATAGGCCGCAGCATAAAAACTGAGCCTTTGCGCATAATCGCTAACAATTTGTTGTAATGTTTGTTGCCTCGTTTTACGCGGTAAAACGAGCCTGTCGGCGTATTTTTCAAAAATCACGTGGTAACATGTTTCGCCATTTGGCTTTTTATCTTTTAAACAAAACAGATGAAACACTGGGCAATCTAACAGCGCAGCTAAAATAAATGGCCCTTGTGAAAAAGGGGCTGGCTTACCTAAAAAGTCCGCTTCAATAACTCTTCCTGCGGTGGTGGTACTGGTTCTATCACCAACAATCACCACAATTTCACCCTGCTCAACTTTCTCTTTGAGCATAATTGCCATATCTGGGCCAAGATCGGTTACTTGAATGAGGTTTACCGCGACATCCGGATTAATACTTTTCAGTAATTTATTAAATTCAACAGCATGATGCGTAAACACCAATACATTAATCGTTTTACTGTTTCGGTGTTGGCTAAGGGCCCTACATACCTCTAGGTTGCCAAGGTGCGAGCCGATAAAAATAGCTCCTTGCTGTTGCTCATCAAGTTGTTTAAAAAGGGCTTCGTTAGTGTAAAGAATATTATGTTGATGAATTCGCCCAAGCCAGGCATCTATTTTGTCAAAAGCGCTGTCTGCAAAGCAGCGAAAATGACGAAAGCTATCGCGCCAAGTAACTGCTTTACAATTGCCATTCACCTTGCGCGCTTGGGTTAAGAATGCATGAGACGCTTGGCGGGCAGTTTTACCTGTTAAAAACAAATAAAACACCACCGGAAACAACACCAACCACAAGCCTTTTCGGCCAAATACCCGATAACACACGAGCAATATTTGCATGCCTAAGCGATTGCCACGTTCTTGCATTTTTGACCAGTGCTTTACAGCCATTAGCCAGCCACCTTACGCCAAAGTAGCTTAGGTGATCGTAGCAACATGCCAAAGAATAAACGCGTATGCAGCCACGAAATTCCCACGTTATCGTGTAAGGCACGAAAGTGAGATACACCATTTTCAGGGTAAATGACCTGGGTTGGCAAAAACGTGACCTTAACACCTTGCCAATAAAGCCTGACTAAAATTTCAATATCAAAGTCCATGCGCTTGCCAAGCGTTTGTCTTGTCATTAAATGCTCAACGGGTGCTAAGGGATAAACCCTAAAACCACACATTGAATCAACAATATCAAAGCTGAGCGTTTCTACCCAAACCCAAAAATGGGTGATGTAACGACTCAAATAACGATGCTTTGGCACGGAGCTATCATAAATAGGACAACCACTGATCACCTTGTTCGGTGATGCATTACTCAGTTCAATCAACTTACTAATATCTGCTAACGAATGCTGGCCGTCTGCATCAACCTGAATGGCATGGCTAAACCCTTGCTGATAGGCAGCCATCAACCCAGTTTGAACTGCCCCACCCTTACCTTGATTTTGAGCATGGCTTATCAAGGTTAAAAAATCGTACTGTGCGTTAAGCTCTGCAAATACTTGCTTGGCATCTGCGTCACTGCCATCATCAACCATGATTATCGGCAGCTTTAACGCTTTTAGCTCATCGAGTACTGCAGCGATAGCATGGGTGTGATTGTAATTAGGAATAACAATACAAAACTGGTTCATGGCTTAATCACAAAATACAATTCGACCGGATGCATGTTGGCCTTTGTCTGAGTGATAGCTAAACAAGCACTTGCCTTTTGCATTGCGTTCAAGGGTTAGGTTTACCGTCATATCAGGGGTTGTTACTACCTGAAACTTTAACACTTCTAAATCTTGTACTAGTTTGCCAAAACCCAAATATTGCTGAGCATATTTTACTGCCCAATCCAGCTGTACTACGCCTGCTAAAATTGGCGCATCAGGAAAGTGGCCTCGAAAATAATCTAAATCAGCCGCAATGGTTATTGCTAAACTCACGCTAGTTTCTGTTTGTGATAAAACGGCCACCTCTGGGGTCACGTTATTCAGGCTTGGCAAAATACTGCTCCAATGTTTTTAAACTTAATTTAGCTTGGCTGTTAAAAGGAAGTGCATCGATATAGCGCCATTTGCGTGGTAAGCAAATACGTTCAAAGCGGTTTGAGAGGTGCGCTTGTAAAGCGCGGTTAACTGCCAGTTTACCCTGCTGTTCAAGCTCTTTATTAGCCTCATCACTGAGTACAACCACCGCACCAATTTGCACGCGCTTAGCTGGAATAACCACTACTTTAACTTCTTTTACCCAGTCATGGCTTTGCAGATAACTCTCAAGCTCATCTAGATTCAAACGTTTTTCTTCAATTTTTATCGTTCTGTCTATACGGCCTAACAGTTTAAATTGACCATTTTTATGAACGAGTGCTCTATCATCTAAAGGGAAATTCGATTGCTCTAAAATCGCAGAATCTAGCATCAAGCGCCCTTCATGATTCAACGACAAATAATTACCATTAAACGGCTGCCATGGTACATCAACCGCTGCCTGTGTAACTTGTCGATAAGCAATACCGCCGGTTTCGGTACTACCAAATACTTGGGTAGCAGGGCGAGCTAACTGGTTAAATAAAGTTTCGGCATGCTCATTATTGAGTGGTCCACCAGAGGAAAAAATCCACTTAATTTTGTCGCGCTCAGGAATTAACACGTTATCAGCACACAAACGGCCGAGTTGTGCAGGGCTTGAAACGAGCGCTGCATAACGAATATTTTCTAGCCTTTGCGCAATATGTTCAGGATACTGAATTTGTTCACTATCAATAATATGACCTTTCGCCAACGGCCATAACAAGCGAAACAATAAACCATAGATATGCTGATGCGAAACGGTTGCTAAAAACGTAAATTGACGAGGTAAGTCAAATGACATTGATAATACTGCAAGCTCTCGGTTTAGTACCCGCCACGGTTTTACTATCGGTTTAGATTGTCCAGATGAGCCTGACGTATAAAAAATAACAGCTGTGTTTGTTGGCCATTGTAAACGGTTAGTTTGCAAAGGCGTGTGACCAAGACTGTGTTCAAGGTTGGTAAATAGCACATCGTCATCGATATTGGTCGCATCACCGGCAAAAAAAGCAGACTGAGCAAGCAATAAACTTAAGGTTTCGTGCTGACCATTAGGTGGCAGAATGACATTATGACCACTACACGCTAAAGCAAATAAGCGCACTGCAAATTGGTAAGTATCGGGGTGAAATAACACTACATGGCTGCCAGCTTTCAATGCTGTGAGTTTACTTTGATAAGCCGCAATATCAGCAAAAAACTGTGTATGTGTTATTGGCTGTCCTGCAACAACAAATGCAGCGTCTGGGTGAAATTTCAGGTTACTCGCTACCATTACTTTTAACCTTTTGTCTAACAAGCCATTCCACAAGGCCTAAGAGAGCTATCAGAATATAGGCTATTAATCCGTTATACAGTGTCCATGTCTGTAACGAAGTAAATAGGCTCGTGTATAACGCAATACTGCCATTAATAATAAAAAACGCGCACCAAATTTTAGTAACTTGGCGCGTGTAATTAACCCCTTTTTCATCAAGCTCGGGCTCTTTAATTCGAGCAAAGCTTTCGATGACTGTTGGGCCACTTTTCAGCGAATAAGCAAAGGTTACTGCCATTACCGTATTAATAATAACGGGGTAAAGTTTTAAACCCAGATCACTGTTAAAAAACTGCGTTGTTGCTAATGCGATAATAGCCAAAATAGAGGCTGGCTTTATCCATGGCATAGATGTGAGTAACTTTTTGCT
>Ga0208113_1000685_pt1 | contig 16568 bp, 16 predicted proteins | sample Knorr_S7_td_NADW_FD_185598 | JGI IMG/M metagenome (GOLD analysis project Ga0208113, IMG submission 185598) | Marine microbial communities from Southern Atlantic Ocean transect - Knorr_S7_td_NADW_ad_2505m_LV_A (SPAdes) (version 2) | ecosystem: Environmental > Aquatic > Marine > Oceanic | place...
AACTCGAATGTCGAATTTTAGCAGTCTTTCATTTTATATTCCGGAACTGATTATTATATCAGCCATATTACTGGTTATTATATTGGATATAATACCTGCTTGTAAGAAATATACTTTTTATCTATCTCTTGGTGCTATTCTATTAGCGGCTTTATTTCTTTGGCAGAGTTATGGCGAATCCCATGCCTTATTTATGGGAATGATCAGCATTGACCCATTCTCTCATTTTTTTAAAATGATATTTTTGCTCAGTACTTTTTCTATTATTCTAATTTCCCGCTATGAAAAACAGTTAGACAAAAGTTATTCTGCTGAATATAATGCACTTCTTTTAATAGTGTTGCTAGGCATGTTCCTAATGTCTTCCTCTATTAATTTGATCATGATTTATCTTTCCATTGAATTGGTCAGTATCCCATCTTATATACTTGCAGGAATTATGAAAAATGATAAAGAATCAAATGAAGCCTCATTAAAATATGTAATTTTTGGTTCTTTTGCTTCTGGTTTAATGTTGTTTGGATTAAGCATCCTTTATGGTCTCACAGGCTCAACTAATATTTCAGCAGTAAGTAGCGTACTACAAACCATTGATTATCCTTTAACAATTTATTTTCCACTTATTTTAATTCTGGTTGGATTTGGCTACAAAATATCAATGGTTCCTTTTCATTTCTGGACGCCCGATGTGTATGAAGGCGCACCTACTCCCATAACGGCATTTTTATCGGTAGCTCCGAAGGCTGCCGGATTTGCTATTTTAATTCGTGTATTCTATACCATGTTCACTTTGGATGGAATTGCACCTAACTCATTACCGCTTACAAATATAAATTGGCCTACACTTATAGCAGTAGGTTCAGCTATTACTATGACATTAGGCAACCTGCTTGCGGTGCAGCAAGAAGATGTAAAACGATTACTTGCTTACTCTACAATTTCACATGTTGGTTTTATGTTGATGGCATTTGCGATTATTAGCCCTGAGGCAATACGCGCAATTATGTTGTACCTTTTTATTTATCTTTTTATGAATCTTGCCGCTTTTTATATGGCAATATTTGCATCAAATAAACTAAATGCCCATCATATTAAAGATTGGAAAGGTATGGGTAAAATGAATCCTATACTTTCCTTTTTTATGACTTTAACTCTGTTGTCTCTAACAGGTTTGCCGCCAACGGCTGGTTTTGTTGGGAAAGTTTATGTGTTCGCAGAATTATTTAAACATCAGCAATTTTATTGGCTTGCTGTAGTTGCTATTTTAAATTCAGTTGTTTCACTTTACTATTATTTTAAAATAGTAAAAAGTATGTACCTAGATGATGTGGAAGGTGTCATTGATAAAATTACTGCTCATCCTGTTGTTAACTGGTCGATTATTATATTTTCTGCACAAAATATTCTTTTCTTCATATATTGGGAACCACTGGTTGGGTTTATTGACAAATCTATAAGTTTTTGATGGAGTTAATTTCTAAATGAAAAAAAAGACAGTAAAAAACACACATGTAATTATGCATGAATTAATCCTTCCCAATGATACCAATTTGTTAGGTAATGTGTTGGGCGGGAGGGTCATGCACTTAATGGATATGTGCGCAGCAATGTCTGCTTATAAGCATGCAAGAACAGCTGTAGTCACAGCAAGTGTAGATCGTCTTGATTTTTTGGCACCAGCTAAAATGGGGGAAATAATGATTTTGAAATCTTCAGTAAATTATACAGGTAAATCTTCCATGGAAGTAGGGGTGAGGATTGAATCTGAAAATCCAAAAACTGGAGATATATATCATACTTCTTCTGCCTACCTTACATTTGTTTCTTTAAATGAAAATGGCAAGCCCAAGCGAGTAGATAATATTAATCCGGAAAATGATAATGAGATTCGTCGATTTAATGAAGGTAAAATAAGACATGAAGAACGTAAAGAGCGATTGAGAAAAGATAGAAAATAGATTATGTTAACATATATATAATATGATTGAAAATTATCTTCCTATACTTGTAGTCTTTATTCTAGCTTCAGCTTTTGTGTGTATAAGTCTAGTTGCATCTCATTATTTTGGTCCAAAAGTGAAAAATAGTGTAAAAGATTTACCTTATGAATGTGGAGTTGATTTAATAGGGGAGACCCGAGTACGATTGTCCATTAAATATTTTCTCATAGCTTTGATGTTTATAATCTTTGATATAGAGATAGTATTTCTTTTTCCATGGGCGGTAGTTTTTAAGGATTTTCTACAATATGGAACATTTATCTTTTTCGAAATGGTTATATTTCTTGCCATCCTAACATTTGGATTCGTTTATGTATGGAAAAATGGAGTACTTGATTGGGAATAATTAACTTTAATTATAAAAATAATATTATCTGCTTATGAAACAAGACGATATTAAATCTAATATTTTAACTACAACTTTAGAAAGTGCTGTCAATTGGGGCAGAAAAAATTCACTATGGCCAATGCCCTTTGGAACTGCCTGTTGTGGGATTGAATTTATGGCGGTATTGGCTGCACGTACTGATTTAGCCAGGTTTGGCGCTGAAGCGATACGTTTTTCTCCCAGGCAATCTGATTTACTAATTGTAGCTGGCAGAATTTCATTAAAAATGATGCCGGTTCTGATCCGTATTTATGAGCAAATGCCAGAACCTAAATGGGTTATTTCAATGGGAGCTTGCGCATCAACTGGGGGTGTATTTGATACTTATAGTGTTATCCAAGGCGTTGACAAATTTATACCTGTTGATGTTTATGTTCCCGGTTGCCCCCCCAGACCTGAAGGTGTGGTTGATGGCTTAATTAAACTACAGGAATTAGTGGACAAAGAAAAATTTTCTGATTATTCGACTACTCTAAAAAAATAAATGCTCCTACCAGAAATTATCACCAAGATCGAGAATCAATTCTCAGATTCCACCCTTGATACAACAAAGTTTGCAGGGGAAGATGTCATTCATATTAAAGGGTCCAGTATTTTAGATATCTTAAAATTATTTAAGAATAATGGATTTAATTTCTTGGCTGATATGACCGCTATAGATAATTTGACACTTGGTGGTTTTGAACGCTTTTCTGTGGTTTACCACTTGCTATCACACGAGACTAAAGAAAGGGTAACCGTAAAAGCCTACGTGCCTGAAGATGAGCCCGAATTACCATCTGCAGAGTCTCTATGGAAAACTGCCGATTGGCAGGAAAGAGAAATATATGACCTTTTTGGAATTTCATTTAAAGGTCATCCAAATCTGATTCGTATAATGAACCCCGATGATTATAAGGGCCATCCATTGAGAAAAGATTATCCTCGTTTGGGAAGAAAAGAAAGGGATGATTTCCCAGTTATTGAACGAGGCATAAATAAAGATTCATCAAAAGAATGGTAAAAACAGCTCATAAAAAGATGGAAACTGAACGGATGGTTCTCAATTTTGGACCACAGCACCCATCAACTCATGGAACTCTGCGTATTGCTATGGAGCTGGAGGGAGAAACTATTATGAAGGGTACACCTGAAATTGGATATCTCCATTCTGGTTTTGAAAAACTGGGCGAATATCTTGATTATAACCAGTATATCACTATTACAGATCGGATGAATTATCTTTCACCACTCTGTAATAATGTTGCTTATGCCTTGGCAGCGGAAAAGTTGATTGGCCTTGAAGTATCAAAAAGAACTGAATATATTCGAGTCCTTATGTGTGAACTTAGTAGAATTGCTGATCATATACTAAATGTGGGAATGCTTGCTGTAGATTTGGGAGCAATGACTGCATTTCTCTATGGATTTAAACTTAGAGAAGATATTTATGATTTATTTGAATTAGCAACAGGTACCAGGCTTACTACCAGCTATACATTGGTTGGAGGCTTAATGAGGGACATTCCAGAAGATTATGATAAAGTTGTGCTAAAAGTCCTTGATGAAGTAGGTGCGGTTGCCAAAGACATTGAAACTTTATTAAATAAAAATCGTATTTGGCAAATTCGCACTAAAAATATAGGAATAATTACAAAAGACGATGCAATTTCCTACGGTATCTCAGGTCCTATGGCACGAGCCTCAGGAATTGATTGGGATATTCGTGTGAATGAGCCATATTCTCGTTACGACGAATTTGATTTTGATGTGGCAATTGCATTAAATGGAGATGTATTTGATAGATATTTAGTTAGAATGGAGGAAATACGTCAAAGTGTTAAAATATGTCGTCAAGCTTTAGATAAGATGCCTGAGGGTGATGTCATGGTAGATCCAGATTTAGGTTACAGTCTTCCTCCAAAAGATGAGGTTTATAATTCAATAGAAGGTTTGATATATCATTTTGAAATTACAATGAGAAATAGAGGTATGACGCCACCTGTTGGAGAGGCCTATGTACCAACAGAATCGCCCAATGGAGAACTCGGTTTTTACATTGTTTCCGATGGAGGCAGAGCACCTTACCGGGTTCGTACGCGGCCACCATCACTGATGAACTACTCAATCTTTCCAAAACTTATTGAGGGACATATGCTGTCTGATGCACCAGCAATTCTTGGGAGTATCAATATTATTGCGGGAGAATTAGACCGCTGAATTCTAAAAGCATAGCAAAAGAAATATTTGTTTTTAAAGACTCGAAAAAAGTTGAAAATATTCTTTCCAATTACCCTGATAAAAAGTCAGCAACATTACCTCTTTTGCATTTAGCACAATCACAGGAAGGATACATTCCAACTGCTGCAATTAATGCAATTTCTGATTTAGTAGATTGTCATCCAGCTATTGTAATGGATTGTGTTTCTTTTTATACAATGTTATATACTAAACCTCAGGGTCAATATAAAGTTCAAATATGCCAGACACTATCATGTAGTCTCAATGGTGCAGATAGCCTTGTGGATTATGTTGAAAGTAAATACAATATAAAACCGGGAGAAACTACAGAGGATAAAAAGTTTTCACTCTTTAAAGTAGAGTGTCTGGGCTCATGCGGGACAGCTCCAGTTGTACAGATTAATAATGATTATCATGAAGGGCTATCAAAAGAAAAATTTAATACATTATTGGAATCTCTTAAATGAGCATATTAAAACCAATTTTAACAAAACATATAAAAGATGAAAATTGTCATACTCTATCTTTTTATCAAAATGTAGGAGGTTATACTGCCCTAAAACAGGTTCTTAAAATGAACCCTGATGATGTTATTGGAGAAGTGAAGCTTTCTAATCTGCGTGGTAGGGGTGGCGCAGGATTTTCTGCTGGTGTTAAATGGAGTTTTATTCCAAAAGATACTACAAAGCCCAAATATCTGATTAATAATGCCGATGAAAGTGAGCCAGGCACTTTTAAGGATAGACTGCTAATAAATAAAGCACCTCATCAGATGTTAGAAGGAATGATTATTGCATCATACGCCATTAATTGTAATACAGCATTTATTTATATCCGCGGGGAATTTTATAAGGAATATCAACAACTAAAAAACACAATAACAGAGGCATATGAAGCGAATCTCTTAGGGAAGAGGATTTTAGGTTCAGATTATAACTTAGATGTTGTAATTCATCGAGGAGCAGGTGCCTATATATGTGGCGAGGAAACGGGTCTTATCGAATCTCTAGAAGGGAAGCGTGGATGGCCAAGACTAAAACCACCTTTCCCCGCAATTGAAGGATATCTTAGTTGTCCTACTATTGTCAACAATGTTGAGACACTATCTTGTATTCCACATATTATAAATCGTGGAGCAGAGTGGTTTAAATCAATTGGACCTGAAAAAGGTCCTGGTCCTAGACTATTTTGTGTATCAGGGCGTGTTAACAATCCTGGAGTATTTGAAGAAGAGATGGGAATTTCCCTTGAAGATTTGATTTTTAAGAGGGCAGAAGGTATACCAGATGGTAAGAAATTGAAAGCTGTTTTCCCAGGAGGATCATCATCTGCAATCTTGACTGCTGATGAGGCAATGGATGTAAAGATGGATTTTGAGGATCTAGTAGCTAAAAAAAGTATGCTGGGATCCGCTGGTGTTATTGTAATGGATGAAACCGTAGATATGATTCAAGCATGTCTTAACATCGCACGGTTTTACGCTCACGAATCATGTGGGCAATGTACCCCCTGTAGAGAAGGAACTGTGTGGCTTGTAAAAATACTTCAACGTTTAGTTGCTGGTGAAGGAAAAGACACTGATATTGATATGCTACTTGAAATTACGGACAATATTGGGGGGCTTATTGATTTTTCAAAGGGAAGTTTTGCAAAGACAATATGCCCGTTTGGAGAAGCAGTAGCATGGCCTGTTCGTAGTTTTGTAGAAAAATTTGAAACTGAATTTCGCAGTTGCATACAAGAAAAGCTGGTTCTAGCATAATGCCATTTATAAAAATTGATAAAACTGAATTTGAGGTAGCAAAGGATAAAACTGTACTTGAGATCGCTTTAGAAAATAATATTGAAATCCCACATTATTGTTATCATCCTGCATTAGAGATAGTTGGAAGTTGCCGTATGTGTCTTGTAGAGGTAGAAGGGATGCCTAAACTCCAAGTGTCATGTAATACTTTTATTGGGGAAGTCCCTCCAGATCGTAAAGTTGACGGAAAATATGATATGGTGGTGCATACAAAAAATGAACTTGTTACCAAAGAGAGAAAAAATATACTCGAGTTTCTTCTTTTAAATCATCCCCTTGATTGTCCAGTTTGTGATCAAGCTGGTGAGTGCGATCTTCAGGATTATTCATTTAAATTTGGGAATGCTCATAGCCGTTTTGATGAGGATAAAAGAGTACGTCCAAATGAGCATCTTGGTTCCAAGATTGTTATTAATCATAACCGATGTATTTTATGCAGTCGTTGTACTCGTTTTACTAGAGAAGTATCTGGAACAAGTGAATTATTTGTTGAACAGCGTGGCTACAACTCCAAAATAGCTATTATGGAAGATAATCCGCTTGATAATCTTTTAGCAGGTAATGTTACTGATATTTGTCCAGTTGGGGCACTTTTAAGTACTGACTATATCCATAAGGATCGTATTTGGAACTTAAAAAGACAACCTTCCATCTGCCAGGATTGTAGTGTTGGATGTAATATAGATGTATTTTCCCAAAAAGATAAGATTATTCGGTTAACACCAAGAGAGAATCATAAAGTAAATGGTTATTTCATGTGTGATATAGGTAGGTATGATTTTCATAAATATGAAAATATAGAGCGAATAACCTCTCCTTTGCATAAATCTAATGGTGCTTTTAGTAAAATAAGTTGGGATAGAGCTATTAACAAAATAGTCGATAAACTTAAAGCTAATGGCTCTAAGACTGCAGCAATTGCATCATCTTTTCATACAAATGAAACTAACTATATGCTTGGTCGATTATTCCAGGGACTTATTGGCACCATTCCCATTATGGAAAATAACGAAATAACTTATCCATCAGGTTTTCGCATTAGTGGTGATCGATCTCCAAATAAGCGAGGTATGAATGATCTTTGCCCACAGATTGTAAAAGATCTTCCTTCGGAAATTAAAAAACAGAATATCCGGGGAATATATATACTAGATAATGGAATTGATGCAGAATTAGATGATACTTGGAAGAAAATACTTGATAAAATGGATTTTGTTATTGTCCAAAGTTACGTCATGACGTCAATTGCAAAATCTGCAGACATCATTCTACCAGGACTTGCCCCATTTGAGAGTGAGGGAACAATAACCAATGATAGGGGGCATGTTCAGTGGTTGCGTCCTTCATTGCCAGTTAAAGGAGAAGGGCGTCCCGATTGGGAAATTCTAAATTTACTGGATGATACGGATAATCATTTTAATGACATAAGTGATCTTATGAAGGATATGGGGAAACAGTTTCCACCCTATTCTGATATATCATTTTTCAAGCTGGGGGATCGAGGCATTTCACTAAGCGAGAGAACTGAAGCATAATGGACTTTATTAGTTTTAGCATTATTTGTGTGAAGGTTTTAATCGTATTTGCTGTAACAATGCTCACCGTTCTTATCATGATTTATGCAGAGAGACGTGTATCTGCATTTATGCAGGGTAGATTAGGGCCAAATAGAGTAGGTCCACAAGGGCTATTACAGCCGATAGCCGATGGGATTAAATTTCTTATGAAAGAGGATATAATCCCTGCCGGGGTAGATAAACCCGTATATTTGCTTGCACCTGCAATGCTACTTATACCAGCCTTAATGACGTTTGCAGTTATCCCCTTTGGAGCTTCTATAACACTATTTGGAAGAAATATACCTTTACAAGTAGCAGATATAAATGTGGGTATTCTGTATATACTCGCACTGACTAGTATCGGTGTTTATGGTCTGGTACTGGCAGGGTGGTCATCTAATAGTAAATATCCCTTAATCGGAGGACTTCGATCATCTGCTCAACTTATTAGTTATGAACTAGCTATGGGTCTTGCAATTGTAAGTATCGTCCTATTAGCGGGTTCATTAAGACTAAATGATATTATTGCTAATCAACAGGGATATTTTTTCTCTTGGAATATTTGCAAACAACCCCTTGCATTTCTTATCTTTTTAATCGCAATCTATGCTGAAACCAATCGACTGCCCTTTGATTTAACTGAAGCTGAGCAGGAATTGGTCGGAGGGTATCACACTGAATATAGCAGTATGAAATTTGCAATGTTTTTCATGGCAGAATATGCTAATATGATTACTGGCGCAGCCTTAACAGTAACACTATTCTTTGGTGGATGGGATGTGCCTTTTATAAATGAATCCTCTATGGGAATCCCGGGAGTTATACTCTCTATTTTATCATTTGCATTTAAAACAGCATTTTTTTTATTTCTATATATCTGGGTTCGCTGGACTTTTCCAAGATTTCGATATGATCAGCTTATGAATATTGGATGGAAGGTTTTGCTTCCATTGGCGTTGATCAACATATTTATAACAGCCGGGTATCTTACTCTGGTTACATTAAATTAATGGCAACCATCATTAAATCGTATGAGCCTACTTTTTGGGACAAACTTTATTTTCCTGCCCTACTAAGAGGACTTTTAATTACGTTCAAGCATTTATTTAGAAAAAAAACAACCATTCAATACCCTGAAGAAAAGTTAATACCACCAGATGGATATCGCGGATTGCACCGTTTAAACAAAGATGCTAAGGGTCGTATTAAATGTGTAGCTTGTGATATGTGCTCGGCAGCCTGCCCTGCTGATTGTATAGATATTGTACCTGGAACATCTCCTTCGGACCTAGATAAGGAACGTTATCCAGTCAGCTTTGAGATTGATCTTTTAAAGTGTATCTTTTGTGGTTTTTGTGAAATGGCCTGTCCTGAAGAGGCGATCGAATTAACTGAGATCTATGATTTTTCAGATTATACTAGAGATAAACTGATAATTGATAAGGATGGACTTCTGGAAGTATTTGATAAAACTAAAGAAAATAATTATTACTCTGGTCCAGGCATTAACTCTAACTAATATAATATTGAGCTAATAATGACAGCCGCCCTTTTTTATTTTATAGCCTGCCTTACTATCATTTCTGCATTATTTGTTGTCTTAAACCGCAATCCAGTCTATAGTGCTGTGATGCTGGTATTTTGTTTTTTTTCGTTAGCAGCGCTATATGTTCTATTAGAAGCATATTTTGTAGCAGTTCTTGAAATTATAGTTTATGCAGGCGCTATAATGGTGTTGTTTCTTTTTGTTATCATGCTAATAAATGTAGGTAAGGAAATAGCAGCTACTTCGATTATAGTGAAGGCTAAAGTTCTTCCTTTTGTGCTTGTTGTATTATTTTCATTAAACATTATTTTATTAATATTATGGAGAAATGAAGGACTTCACCAGTCAAATACTATCAGTTCCGTTGGGAGTATAACAGCTATAGGACAAGCGCTCTTTACAAAATATTTATTGCCCTTTGAAATAGCCTCCCTGCTTCTCCTTGTGGCACTTATCGGAACTGTATATCTAGCTAAAAAGAGAGTATCGTGATTGTTCCTCTAGAACATGTAATTATACTTTCCATTATCATTTTTTCCATTGGCATTATGGGTGTTGTTTTTCGGAAAAATGTTATTATCATATTTATGTCAATAGAACTGATGCTGAATGCTGTAAATCTTAGTCTGGTAGGATTTTCCCGCTATTACAACAGTGTGGATGGTCAAGTATTTGTATTTCTAGTTATGACACTTGCAGCAGCAGAAGTGGCCGTAGGACTAGCTATTATTGTTTCGCTATTTAGAAATAAGCAAACGATTAATATAGATGAAATTAATATTTTGCGTGGATGAAATAGCATAACCATAGGATAGCGTATATGTATTTAAAATTTCAAAATATGGTTCAAAGAAACATCCTTCAAAACATAAACAGACAAGATTTATAGTGCAAAACTTATGGTAGACATTATATCCATAAAACCAGTGTTGGCTGTATTGATATCAGCTGTAGGCGCATTGTTTATCTTGTTTTACGGGAAAAAACCGAATATTAGAGAATCATGCTCTATTTTTGCAGGGGTAGTTAAATTGGCTATTGTACTTTCGATGATCCCTGATGTGGTATATGGAAAAAATACATTATCATATTCGCTTTTCACCCTGCTTCCTGGGATCGAGATTGGATTTAGAGTAGATGCTTTTGGTCTTCTTTTTGCAATGGGAGCTTCTTTGCTGTGGATTGCAACTTCAATATATTCAATTGGATATATGCGCTCTACTAATGAGCACTTTCAGACACGTTATTTTGCCTGTTTTGCTGTTGCACTTACATGCACATTGGGCGTGGCATTTTCCGCAAACCTTTTTACAATGTTTCTTTTTTATGAGGGACTTACAATCATAACATATCCACTGGTTGCCCACAAGGGAACAGAGGAAGCTAAAAATGGCGCCAGGAAATATGTGATATACCTGCTCGGTGCTGCAAAGGTATTTTTAGTAGCCGCCATTATTCTTACATATAATCTTGCAGGAACGCTTGAGTTTTCAAAATCTGGGATTTTCCCTGCAGACATTCAATCAGCTCATCCGGAGCTACTTTATATAATATTTGTGCTTTTCTTTTTTGGGTTTGCTAAATGCGCGATTATGCCATTTCATGGATGGTTACCTGCTGCAATGGTAGCTCCCACGCCTGTTAGTGCACTACTTCATGCTGTTGCTGTTGTTAAAACGGGTGTTTTTACTGTACTCCGTATAATAATCTTTGTTTTTGGATCTAACTTGATGATGGATATTGGAGTTGATATTTTTGTAATTACTTTTTCATCTTTCACCATAATCATAGCATCTCTTCTGGCTTTGAGCAGAGATAATCTCAAGGCACGATTGGCATTTTCTACCATTAGTCAGCTTTCTTATATTATTTTGGGTGTAGCACTGCTTGCGCCAAGTGCAATGATTGGGGGCATTATACATATTACAAATCATGCATTTTCAAAAATCACACTCTTTTTTTGTGCTGGTTCAATATATATTTCATCACATAAAACAAAAGTTAGCCAGTTAGATGGAATAGGAAAAAGAATGCCATGGACAATGGCTGCATTTGCTATTGCTACTTTGAGCATGATAGGTGTTCCTCCTGTCTCTGGTTTTATTACAAAGTGGTATCTAGTAATTGGCTCTTTAGAGAGACATAGTATCGCTGTTCTTGTTGTTCTTTTGGCAAGTTCTCTTCTCAATGCTGCGTATTTTATTCCGATTTTATATAGGGCATACTTTAAAGAGGAAACTTTAGAATCTGTAGATAATAATCATAATATAAACGATCATCATGATATTAAAGAAAATCCGTTTCTAGTCATTCCCCTTACTTTAACTGCCCTGGCAAGTATTATACTGGGCATCTATCCTGACTTCATAGTTCGTATAGCTAAAATGGTTATCTGATGAGTTTATTAAAAATTATAGAAGTTTTTCGTACCAAAACAATGAAGAGAATTGCTTATGCTGCGCTAATATTAATTTTTGTAATTGATTTTTTTATACCACGTTATGAAATTCATTTTTTTGGAGATGTAATACCTGGATTCTGGTCGTTATTCGGTTTTGTTGCATGTATACTGATTATTTTAATTTCAAAATGGATAGGTCGTCTTGGGATTATGCAGGATGAAAATTATTACAATGAGTGAGATGTTTATACATCCGTCTTTATTTTTTATTCTAGGTGGTCTGCTCATACCTTTTCTTAGGGGGAGAACCAAGCAAAGCTATATGGTAGCTATGGCCCTCTTAGCCTTTCTAGCGGTTGTAATTATGCCTCATGGTACCTATGGTATTTATGAGTTTTTAGAATGGCAGTTAACTTTTGGGAATGTAGATAAACTAAGTAAGGTCTTTGCATACATATTCTGCATTATGGGGATAATAGGTATAATCTATTCAATCCATGTAAAAAATGATGGCGAACTTTTGGCTGCATTTTACTATGTAGGGGGCGCGCTTGGAGTGACCCTGGCAGGTGATTTTCTTACACTATTTCTTTTCTGGGAAATAATGGCATTTTCATCTGTCTTTTTGATCTGGTATCGTAAATCAGAATTTTCGGTAAAAGTTGGATTTAGATATCTACTTTGGCATGTGACGGGTGGCTTGATTTTACTTGCAGGTATAATAATTAAATACAATTTAAGTGGTGATTTAACCATTAATCATTTTCCGTTCCATGGTTGGTGGCCTACAGATCTCCAGAGTTTGGCCTCATTTCTGATAATCTTAGGTTTTATTATTAATGCAGCTGTTCCGCCATTTGGTGCTTGGCTTCCTGATGCATATCCAGTAGCTACTGTAACAGGGGCTGTATTTATGAGCGCTTTCACCACTAAAACCGCAGTCTATGCACTGATCCGAGTTTGTGCGGGTTCCGAAATTTTGATTATACTGGGCGTTGTTATGGCTATTTACGGGGTAGTTTATGCCGTTTTAGAGAATGATGCTCGCAGACTTTTAGCATACCATATTATCAGCCAAGTGGGCTATATGGTTGCAGGTGTTGGACTTGGGACCCAAATGGCTATAAACGGTGTAGTGGCACATGCATTTTGTCATATCCTATACAAGTCTTTATTATTTATGGGTACCGGTTCTGTGTTATATATGGTAGGCACGACAAAGTTAACAGAACTTGGGGGCCTATATAAAACTATGCCTCGTACAATGATTTATACGATAATAGGGGGACTATCAATATCTGCGTTTCCACTTTTCAGCGGTTTTGTAAGTAAATCCATGACAGTAGCAGCATTTGGAGAAGAACATCTAATGTGGGCATTTCTATTACTCATGCTTGCCTCAGCTGGAACATTTTTACACACAGGATTAAAGATTCCTTATTTTATATGGTTTGGAAAGGATCGTGGTATAAAAGGTAAGGAGCCACCCTGGAACATGGAACTTGCAATGATAATTGGGTCTCTTTTTTGTATTGGACTTGGGGTATTTTATCAACCACTTTATTTATTACTTCCTTATCCTACTAATTTTAAGCCTTATACATTATATCATATCTCTGAAACCTTGCAGCTGTTACTATTTACACAGCTTGGTTTTTTCTTTCTTATTAAAAAGCTCTGGTGCGAAAATTCGATTAGTTTAGATACAGATTGGTTCCCAAGAAAATATGCTAAAGTATTGATGTGGTTTGCAAATAAACCTCTATCCAATCTGGAATATAATTATATTGGTGAGGTATATGAATTTATTATTCAAAAACCCATAATGAGAGTTGCATATTATTTCATGAAAATTGATACTGTTGTTGTTGATGGGGCAATCAACGGGGTAGGCAAGTTAGCTATGGTGTGCAGTCAAAAGATGCAAAAAGTTCAGAGTGGTCAGATTCAACACTATGCCATGATTATGCTTGCCGGAGTTATAATATTAATAATTATTGGAGTTGTACTACCTTAATTAGATATAAAGATGGAAAATATAATAAATAACAACATTAATTATCCAGTACTCTCCCTAATCACTTTTCTGCCACTCTTAGGGGCAGTATTTATATTAGTTATTCGTAATGAAGTACTAATCAAATGGTTTGCCCTTTCAACTACTTTTGGCACATTTATTGTATCGCTTCCCATCTATAAATATTTTGACAAAACTACCCATAAAATGCAGTTTGTAGAAAACTATCCGTGGATCACTACATGGAATATTAATTACAAAGTAGGGATAGATGGTATTAGTGTCTTATTTATTATTCTTGTAACGATTCTTTCAATTCTTTGTGTCACTGTATCTTGGAGGGTAGTACAGCACAGATTAAAAGAGTTCTTTGTATCTCTTTTGGTGCTAGAGACTGCAATGATTGGCATTTTTATCTCACTTAATGCCTTTCTATTTTATCTATTTTGGGAACTTACTCTCATACCAATGTTTCTCCTGATCGGTGTGTGGGGTGGGCAAAAAAGAATTTATTCAGCAGTTAAATTTGTTTTATTTATGTTAGCGGGAAGCGTTTTTATGTTAGTTGCTATCATAATGCTTTACCATGTTGGAGGTAAAACATTTGATATATTAGAATTAACTAAGGTGAATTATCCTGTAGGACTGCAACTATGGCTGTTTTCAGCTTTTTTTGCTGCTTTTGCAGTTAAGATGCCTATGTTTCCAATACATACATGGCTACCAGATGCGCATACTGAAGCACCTACAGCTGGGAGCGTTATTCTTGCGGGGATATTACTTAAGATGGGTGCGTATGGCTTTCTTAGGTTTTCTCTGCCAATGTTTCCGCTTGCAGTAAATATGCTATTTATTCCGCTACTTATCTTGTCCGTTACAGCTATAATCTATGGCGCTTATGTGACATTGATGCAGAACGACATAAAAAGGTTAATCGCTTATTCAAGTGTCAGTCATATGGGATTTGTAACACTCGGAATTTTTACTCTCAATCAGACCGGTATTGAGGGAGGTATACTACAGATGATAAATCACGGCATTATAACTGGAGGCCTTTTCCTCTGTATCGGAATGATTTATGAGAGGACTCATACAAGAATGATTGAAGATTATGGAGGACTTGCAAAAACCGTCCCTGTGTATATGATATTCTTTACGATTTTTACATTAGCTGCAATAGGTTTTCCCGGTTTAAATGCTTTTGTAGGGGAATTCCTTATCATTAGCGGTGCATTCAAAGCCAATATGATCATCGCTGCATTTTCTATCATTGGAATTGTACTTGGGACATCCTATATGGTTTGGTTGTATTATCGAGTTGCTCTTAATGAAATAAATGAAAACACAAAACCAAAGCTTTTTGATCTGGATCTCCGGGAAATAGCTACTCTTATGCCACTCGTTTTCCTTGTTTTTTTAATTGGTCTTCAACCAGAAATCCTATTGAGTTATATGCATGTTTCAGTAGAACATCTACTTGAACAAGTACATACTTCACCAATTATTGAAGACTATAATATTTCTGATTCAGTTAATTTAATGATACAAAACTTAAAAAAATATATTATCGGGGGATAGTGAATATGCATCAATTTATTACTTCAACCGATTTAGCTGGAATTACCCCTGAAATAATTTTAACATTAACAGCGATATGTGTTTTATCGCTTGAGATGATGCGATTTTCAAAACCAAGTTTTAGTTTGCTGATAGCAGTGCTTGGATTAGGAGTTGCTGGAATAGTTATCTTTCAAGGAGCAGGGTATGCAGGTCTCCTATTTGGAGGTATGTTAAAAATAAACCTGTTTACTACATTCTTTGATTTACTATACATAGCCATTGGCTTGGCAACATTATTATTTTCACCAGGATACCTGGAAAAAAAGGGGGTGGTGTTTCGCGGAGAATACCCTGTACTAATTATTTTTTCTGTTATCGGCATGATGTTGATGACACGTGCCAATGACTTACTCATTCTTTTCCTTGGATTAGAGCTGCTCTCTCTTTCATTATATGTATTGGTTGGTTTTCTCAAACATAATCTTCTTAGTAATGAAGCTGGATTAAAGTATCTGCTTCTAGGAGCATTTTCAACTGGTTTTTTTCTTTTTGGTGCAGCACTGACCTATGGTGCAACTGGTGCAACGAATTATAATGAAATTGCACTGGCAGTCTCATCTGGCTCTATACTTTCTAATATTTATCTATCTCTTGGTATTGGGTTGCTTCTAATAGGTTTTGCATTCAAGGTCGCGCTTGTTCCTTTTCATTTGTGGTCTCCCGATGTATATCAGGGAGCTCCTACATTAATCACAGGGTTTTTGTGTACAGCACCTAAAGCTGCTGGTTTTGGTGCACTTATAAAGCTTTTTGTCACTGCTTTTCCTGAAGTTTATCCTAATTGGGAAAATTTATTTTGGATTTTAGCAGCATTAACCATGACTGTAGGAAATATTTCAGCTCTTGTGCAATCAAACGTTAAAAGAATGCTTGCATTTTCTAGTGTATCCCATGCTGGATATTTAGTTTTAGGTGTGCTCGTTTATAATTGGGTTGGAATTTCAGCTGTACTTTTCTACTTTGTAGTATATTCAGCTATGAATCTTGGTGCGTTTTCAATTATTGCAATAGTT
>Ga0208113_1000687_pt1 | contig 16529 bp, 14 predicted proteins | sample Knorr_S7_td_NADW_FD_185598 | JGI IMG/M metagenome (GOLD analysis project Ga0208113, IMG submission 185598) | Marine microbial communities from Southern Atlantic Ocean transect - Knorr_S7_td_NADW_ad_2505m_LV_A (SPAdes) (version 2) | ecosystem: Environmental > Aquatic > Marine > Oceanic | place...
CATGTCCGCTGTGCCGTTCTGCTGGATGTTGATGAGCATCTCGATCCAGTCGTCGGGGTGCATCTCCAGGTAGAAGTCGGTATTTTCCAGGTCAGACCTCTGGATCACGCTGGCTTTCTCGCACTCGTAACCTGCGAAGTTGAGGAGAAACACCTGATCCTCAAAAATTATGCCGACGTCAGCATCGGCAATTCCTCCGCCTGCTGTCCTGTTGGCTTCGTCGGAGTTGAACGACCTGCTCACGGCGTCGAACCACTCCACTGATGGAAATACAGGCAAGACTATGCCTCCAGGTATCGGGACAATCCCTTGGGGAATGCCCGTCCGCGATGAATCCCGATCCAGTCCGTACTGGCTAGATAGCTCTTTACGAAATCGCCCATCATATGGTGGACCTCGCGCATGCCGGCTTTGGCGCCTTCGATGCCACCGCCGAAAATGACGGCAAGTGGCTCCAGGACGACAGGTTCCTGCAACTCACGGGCAAAGACCCGCTCTCCGATGTTCAACAGTTGTTGGAACACAAGAGCCTTGTCCTGCTTGTGGGTGACTGCATACCTCAAATGTTGGAGTCCGTAGGCCGTGTGTCTCGCCTTGTCCTGAAGTGCGCGCGCGAACATGACCTTTTCGGCTGGATTGTGGGCGAATCGTTCGCCGTAACGATATATCGTCTGTATGAACAGGCCACGCAGCAGGTGGAGCAGGAGGCTGGTTTCGGACCAACCGCCTTTGCTCTCAAGAATCATTCGGTTGATCTCGCCCTTGCTCTCGATGCCGAGGCCTCCGCCGTTGGCGAGGGCGCGCTTTCGGAACGCCTCGTGATGGCGTCCGGCGTCGAACATATTGGAGGCGAGGAACAGCTTGACCTCATGGTAACCGTAGGACATATGCTGGAGCCAGTAACCGATGGTCTCGAATTCGACGTTTGCGGCCTGGCTCAACTCAGTGCAGAGCTGGCACATTGCGGCTTCAACATCGTCGGGCAAGGGTTCCAGGGTGTTCCAGGGGATGTCCGAGGCTGGAATCCAACGACGCTGGATGGCTTCTTCGTACAGGTCAGCGGCGTTGTCGGCCCACACCTCGCGTTTCTCTCGCAAGGCAAAACCAATGGGAGGAATACCAGCCATCGGATAAGCGCCGCGAGGCATACGGGTCTGCTCGTCCCAGCGGTCGGGAACCTCGCCGTAAATGCCGACATTCAGGCCCTGCATCGTCATGCCTTTGGCTCCAGGCTTAACGCGTACGCCCCACTCCAGGGTTCGAGGCATCCAGGCATAACCGGGCTCCGGCACATCGACATCGTGATCGATTTTGAGATTCCGCCTGCGTCGAGGAGGCGATGTGGTTTTTGTGGGTTGCTTTTCTTCGGATTCAGCCATTAGTCATCACGCCTTGGCGTATTCCATCAGTTCGGGGTTGGCGCGACCGTTCTCGAACCGCTCACCGAATCCGGCGGACTTGATGCGTTGGATGTACTCTCTGGACTGCCGCTTGCGGATGGCGAGGAGTTTTTTGTAGCCCTCGTCATAGTGCTTCTGGCCGCCTCCAAGGAGCACTGCCAGAGCCTCGCTCTGGGCCGTGTCACGGGCGGCGGGATTCTGGTTGCCCGCGACCAGGGCGCGTTCACCCTCGTCGAGATAGGCGTGGACTTCTGCCTTGCGTTCCGGCTCAGTTTCAGCGAGGTAACGCATGTGCATAACGCCGAATGCGACGTGGCGAGACTCGTCCTGTCCGCAAAGACGGTACATGTACTTCTCGGCCTCGTTATAGGCCATAAGCTCGCCCATGCGGAATATGGTCAGCACCGCGCCCTCACCGGAAATATGGAGCCGGGAGGACATCTCAGTGAAGTCTTTGGAGAGGTCAATGCTTCCAACAACTCCGCTTGTTGTAACGTCGGGCCTCTGCATCAGGCCGCCGCCGTTAGCGAACGCCCGCTTTCGGAACACGTCCAGGTGTCGAGACTCGTCCATTATCTGGGTGATGAGGAACATCCGAGGCTCGAAATAGTCGGGGCTGGTCGCGGCCACCCACTTGCCAGGCACGTCCGCCGCCACGAACTCGACCTCTGTCAGGAACGTCGCCAACTGGCACTGCGCTCGCTCAACATCGTCGGGCAGCGGCTTGATGGTGTCCCAGGGGATGTCGGTTGCCGAACTCCACTGGCGCTGAAGGGCCTCTTCATAGAGCATGGCCGCGTTGGTCAGCCAGATATCGGACTTGGTGCGCACGGTGTAGCCCCCCGTGCGGTAGGCTCCCTCCCGTTGCGCCGCGCCGCGAAGTCGGCCCGTCATGTTGTCGGTGTGGTCGGGCACTTCGCCGTAGCTGCCGGTCTGGATGTCCTCAAGCGTGAGACCCTTGCGAGCGTCGGGCGTCGCCTTGATGCCCCACTCGCCCCGGGTGTCGAGCCAGTCCAGTTTGAGATCGTAATCGTCAGCGTAGTCCTTCACGGCCTCCAGGGATTGTTGTTGTGTGCTCATGATCGGGCCTCCTGTAATGTCATCGGGCTAAAACCAGGGCCAGTGATACCAGGATTCGATTCCGTGATTCTGTTGATTCTTTGCGCAAATAATATTATCCACTATAAAGGTTATACCTCTTCTAATCAACAACTGGAAGACGCTTCTGTAGTCGCGAATTGGACGTTATTTTGCGATTACGAAATATCCAGAGGTCTCGCAGCTAGCTTCAACTGCGCCAAATTTCCCAGTCGAACCAGAATTCGCCTTTGGCTGTTGTTATCGACACGACAATCACCAAAAGCTAAGTTGTCATGTTGAATTGAGTGAAGCATCTGGTCGCTGGTCGAGAGACTGTTGTCCAATCGGCGACTGGATTCTTGTGGCGCCAGCTTAGTCCAGCCTATAATGACGTCACCAAACGCTCGTTTTCCTAAGGACTCAAGAATGCCAAAATTCGCCGCCAACCTGACTATGATGTTCAACGAGGTCGAATTCCTCGACCGATTTGAAGCCGCCGCCAGCGCGGGTTTCAAAGGCGTGGAATACCTTTTCCCATACGACTATGATAAGGGCCAGTTGGTCGACCTACTGTCAAAGCATGGACTGGCTCAAGTCCTTCACAACCTGCCTGCTGGTGATTGGGACGCCGGCGAGCGCGGCATCGCGTGCCATCCTGACAGGGTAGGGGAGTTCCAGGATGGCGTTGGCAAGGCGGTAGAGTATGCCACTATGTTGAACTGTCCGATGGTTAACTGTCTTGCGGGCATTGCCCCCAAGTCCGTGGCCTCAGACAGGATTCACGCGACCCTACTGGACAACCTGAAATTCGCAGCCTCGAAGTTGGGTGAGGCAGGTGTCCAACTGCTCATCGAGCCAATCAACACAATCGACATTCCCGGCTTTTACATCACCGGAACCCAGCAAGGCAGGTCCATAATTAACGACACCGGGTCGTCAAATTTGTTTCTCCAGCAAGATATTTACCATATGCAGATTATGGAAGGCGACCTGGCCCGCACCATCGAGTCCAACCTGGACGTGATTCGACATATGCAATTGGCAGATAACCCTGGACGAAATGAACCAGGAACTGGCGAGATCAATTATCCTTTCCTGTTCGGTTTCATCGACAACATCGATTATGAGGGATGGATAGGCTGCGAGTATCGGCCTGCCGGAGACACCATCGAAGGCTTGGGTTGGATTGAACCGTACCTCGAATAGCGTCTCGAAACACCGAAAGGTCGGAGGGCATCATGGCTACTGAACCCACCTCGGAGCCTGACATTTTTATCGACAGAGACGACGTTCTGGAGGAGATTCAGGACCGGGTTCTGTGGATCGCAATGCAGTTGGTCCACCACGCAAACAACGTGCGCCAGAACCCCGATGGCTCGAAGGTTGGCGGGCATCAGTCCTCCAGCGCTTCAGTTGTCACAATGATGACTTCCCTGTACTTCGATTACATGAACGCAGGCGACAGGGTAGCCGTCAAACCCCACGCCTCGCCGGTGTATCATGCCATCCAGTATCTTTTGGGAAACCTGGATCCCAAGTATCTGACCGAAATGCGGGCCTTCCACGGCCTTCAGGCATACCCCAGCAGGACCAAAGACCCGGACAATGTCGACTTCTCCACAGGCTCCGTTGGACTGGGGCCTGTGGCTCCGAACTTCGCGGCCCTGGTGGACGAATACAACAGGACGCACCGGTTTTCGACTACTCCGCCGGGACGCCGTTATATATCAATAGTCGGGGACGCCGAGTTGGACGAAGGATCGGTCTGGGAGGCCATCGCAGAGCCGGTCATGCACGACCTCTCCAAAATCCTCTGGGTCGTTGATATGAACCGACAAAGCCTGGATCGTATCATCCCCGGAATCCGGGTTCGCGCATGGCGGGAGATGTTCGACGCCAACGGCTGGAATGTCATCGACGCCAAATACGGCAAGAAGCTTCAGGCAAGATTCGCCGAGCCAAATGGCGAACTTCTTCGCATGGCCATCGACGAGATGTCCAACGAGGTCTATCAACGGCTGCTCAGGGTCACCCCTACGCGGCTTCGGGAATGGCTCCCCAACACCAGCAATTATCCGCGGGACATGGCTCGCCTCATCGGCAGGTGGGACGATGACGAGCTTACAGAGGCGTTCCACAACCTCGGCGGCCACGACTTCGCAATGCTCAGGGAGGCGTTCCAAAGGGCTGACGCTCACGACGGCCCCAACGTCGTGTTTGCATACACGCTAAAAGGCTGGAGACTCCCCAGCGTCGGCGACCCTCAGAATCATTCGGTCACGCTGTCCGAGCGGCAAATGGATCAGTTGAGCGTCGAGCTTGGCAGGGACGGCGAAGACGTTTGGTCGCGATTCGCCGAGGACTCCGAGGCTGGCAAGCTGTGCATCAAGACCAACGAACATCTCGGTTTCGGAAACAGGCCTGAATACGTTATCCCGGAGATGAAGATTCCGAAGGATTTCGGCCAGGTGTACCAGGGATATATGGCTACTCAGCAGATTTTCGGGCTGGTTCTGACGGCCATCTCTCGCAACATTCCCGATGTCTCAGAGCGTGTCGTCTCGGTCAGCCCGGACGTCGCCAGCTCAACAAATCTCGGCGGGTGGATAAACAAGGTTGGCGTTTGGCACACAGAGGACGACAAGGAGCCAATGCCCAACGAGGAGATCATCCGCGCCCTGCGGTGGGAGGAGCATACACAGGGTCAGCACATCGAGCTTGGAATATCCGAAAACAACCTGTTCATGATGCTGGGTCAGTTGGGCCTGTCCTATGAGACCAGCGGCGAGATGCTGTTCCCGATCGGCACATTGTATGACCCCTTCGTCCGGCGAGGGTTGGACGCATTCGTTTACAGTGTATATTCGGGGGCCAAGTTCATCGTCGTTGGAACGCCGTCGGGCGTGTCGCTGTCTCCGGAGGGCGGAGCGCATCAGTCTCAGATTACGACGTCAATCGGCATGGAGATGGCCGACCTGGATTTCTACGAGCCGTGTTTCGGACACGAACTAGAGTGGATTCTGCTGGCTGCGATGGAGCAGCTTCGGGTTCGAGGCAGGTCGACGTATCTGCGCCTGACCAGCAAGCGGGTCGACCAGTCGCTGTTCAAACTGCCAGCTGATCTAACCGAGCGAGAAAGGCTGCGCCAGCAGGCTCTGAACGGCGCCTATATGCTCATCGACCGCAGTGCCCATTCCGATTATCAGCCCGGAGTGAATGTGGTCCACATCATGGCTAGCGGAGCAATGCTTCCAGAGGCTGTGGCCGCTTCTAATGCGTTGCTGGACGAGGGAGTGATAACCAACGTAGTCAACATAACTGGCCCCGGGCCCCTGTATCGAAGCTACCAACAGTGGGTGGCCGATGCCATGTCTGCCAGAGGCGTGGAGGAGAGATTCATGGCCGACACGATCCCCGCAGATTCCTGGTCCGCTCCTGTGGTGACGGTGATCGACGGCCATCCCCACTCGTTGGCGTGGATAGGCAGCGCCCTCAAGACAGCGACTTTGCCTTTGGGCGTCTCCGAGTTCGGCCAATCGGGAACCAGGGCCGAGCTTTATAAGGAATACAAGATCGACACAGACAGCATTATCGCCGCGTGCCTCGGCGCGCTGGAAATCTAGGCTGCCAAACACGACTGTGCCATTCTGAAACCGCAGTTGAAGAATCTGGCTTTGCGGCACAACTGTGGAATTGCTGCGACCACATACTTAGCGTCGCCCAGCATAACAGCCGAATTTTTGCCACACACATTTATGGAAGGATGCGAAATAATGACCAAGATTCTCATACTGCACGGCGCAGGCATGAACATGCGGGGCAAGTCCCAGATTTCGACATTCGGGACTCAGACGCTCGAAGACTACGACAAGCAGATCACCGAGTACGCCAACCAGCTTGGTGTTGAGATCGAGTTGTTCCACTCCAACATAGAAGGCGAAGTCGTCAACAAGCTCTACGAAGGCCACGAAGGCGACGTGGACGCCGCGCTGATAAACCCGGCGGGGTATAGCAATGGCTACCCGGCGCTGTTGGCCGCGATCGCTCAGGTGGAGTATCCGGTTTTCGAGATACACATATCCAACCCGGCGTCACGAGGCGGGACTTCTCAAGTCTCCGGGCCGTGCAAGGGCGTCATCGCTGGATTTGGTCTCTACGGATATTATCTGGGGATGTCCGGGGCGCTGGAGGCGCTGTGAGAAGCAGCTTCGTTTCTTAATTTTCGACGAGGGCCTATGCAATTTGAATTGATTCCAACCGCCGTCGCCGACTCCAAAGCGCCGCGACGTGCGCTTGGACTATGAGGGAATCAGAAAACCGGCCCGTTTACGCATCGATTCGACTGGGGAATAAAATATTGCCTAAGCGATTAATCAATGCGGCATGTCGAGATAGCGACGTGGTTTCTTACTACGCTTCTTGTCAGCGTGCGCCCACGCTAGACGTGATTGCGAGTTGATCGATGAAGTCGTTGATTGACGCGGCGTTTTGCCCTTTGATGCCATTTCTATTGCCATGGCAGCCACTTATCCTGCCTGCCGGCTCACTCATCGTGGTCTCACGAAGTCGATCAAAAACTGGGCCCGCTCCTCCACTTTTTGATCTTTCCCCCGGGTCAATCTTTCGATGATATCAACGCAGCCTTCTGCATCGTGGTCGATCTCCAATACTTCAGCTTCCAGTAGGTGACGGAAATGCGCCGTCTCCATCTGGCTTTTGTAACGCTCGGCGATCACAGTTACCCAAGGCTTGTTGTTGATGAGCTCATCCACCTGCCTGCAGTGTTCATCGCTCAACGGTTGGGTGCGCCTGTGCTGGCGGTGTAAGGCTCAGCGGCGCTGGCGACATTGGGGCACAACTTCTCGCCATTTCTCGGGTTCCGAGGAGGCAAAGGAGCCGCCACAGTCCTCGGTATTTCCGCTCTGATGCTGTGGCAATTCACCGCCATAACGGTGGTGTTTGGAGGGGCGCTTTATGTCTCAACTCGACGCGCTGTCTGGTCCATGACGGGCGTGCCCGTGCCGTTGAACGGGCTGACTGTCGTGACCTTCCAACCACTGGGCCAGATACTGCGTTGCCTGACGCTTTCCTTTGTGGTAGTTGGCACCCACTCCTGGAGGCAATACCCGCAGATCGCTCTGGCGGTGCGACAGAGACAGTGGCGAAAGTTCATGACAATCGAGTGAACCTGATTGGCCCGGACTGTCCGAACAAGACAGGTGTGGCGCGAGAGCAATAAAGACAGTAGAATATCTCCAGCCTGAAACATGGCTCTGAGGCGACACGGCACAGCCGACGCCGCAAAAACAAAATATTCAGGAAGGCGAAAAGCTCAGATGACACGTTGGAATATACGCTACGCCCTGGCCGCCGTGCTGATGATCCTCACAGTGGCCGCCCTCGCATGCGACTCGGACGAAGAATCCGCTCCCGCTCCCGCTCCAGCCGCGCCCGCATCAGCGCCAGCGGCTGCTCCGGCGCCCGCCCCATCTTCTGGCCCGAAGCAGTACGATGCCCCCCCGGCGTTGACTATTGACACCAGCAAGACCTACACGGCGTTCATCGAACTGGAGAAAGGCGGAGAGATCGAGATCGAGCTTCATGCCGATAAGGTTCCGAACACAGTCAATAACTTCGTGTTTTTGGCGAGAGAGGGATTTTACGATGGCGTGACTTTCCATCGGGTGCTCGAAAATTTCATGGCCCAGACCGGAGACCCGACGGGAACCGGCTCCGGCGGCCCCGGCTATCGCTTCGGCAACGAGTTCCATCCCGATCTTCGGCATACAGGCCCCGGCATCCTCTCGATGGCGAACGCCGGAATGAGGAACGGAGTGGGCACGAACGGGAGTCAGTTCTTTATTACGTTCATTCCAACTCCTCCTCTGGATGGACTGCTGCCCGACGGATCGCCAAAACCTTGCAGCGCTCCAGGCGTGTCCTGCCACTCCGTGTTTGGGCAGGTCACCAACGGCATGGATGTGGTGAACAACATCAGCCTCAGGGACCCTGGTAGCGCCAGAACACAGGGTGACGTCATAAAGACAATTCGCATCGAAGAGAGTTAAGCAACACTCTGCCGGAGCATATCCAAACGAAGCAAGTGGAAACCCCAATATGATGTGTCCACTTTTTATAGGGACGGTCGGCGGTTATAATGCGGACCGAGGGTGCACTCAGAATGTCAGTCCTCGGTCCGTGGCGCAGGTTTGGTCGAGAATTTGTAGAGCCTGCCGGACGTGCCGATCCATGTGCTGTCGTCGATGGCGCGTTCCTCAATTAGCGGCTGGTTGTTGACCCTGACTGTGGCCGGAGCGACTTGCATGCTGGACATGAACACGCCGGAGCCTCGGAATGTGAACGTCACGCCCTCTAGCCCAGGGATTCCGACCTCAACTCCTCGAACGACATTGCGGGAGATAAGGTTCGACATGGGAGAACGCACCAGACCGGCAAAGTCCACCACCACCTCGCCCTGATCGTTGTATAGGAAACCGTGCGGCGTCGGGCGGGACAGCCGGAATATCACCAGAATCACGATTATTCCGCCTACTACCGCTAACACGACGATCAGGATGATCGGCGGTTCGTCGTCTGTTATCACAGGGGCAGGAACGGGAGTTGGAAGCGGCGCCTGTGTCGGAACAGGCACGGCGGTCAGCAGGAATGGAGTTGGAAGAGGCGCAGGCACAGGCGTGGGCAGGTACGAAGACAGGATCAGCGTGTCGGTGGCGAAAGAATGTTGTCGCCCTGCGTACTCAAGGTTAAGGCGCATGATCACTGTGGTAAACGCCTCTGCCCCCGGAGTGTAGAAAAGATCGTACATAAAGGCTCGGCCCTGGGTGATGACGCTCTGTGGGACCAGCTCGAGGTTGCCCGCTTCGCCCGCGTTGGCCGCCAGTTCCAAAGTGATGTCCTCGACAAGCACGGAGAAAGGCTGGCCGTTGACGTTGGCGAATACCGTCGCGATCTTGGCCCGGTCTCCGGGAATCAGCAGTTCCGTTCGCTCCAGAGTGACAGAGAGGGCAGGGAACGTCTGAGCCTGGAAGGAGCCGCGGGAGTTTATCGTGTGTTCAAAACCGGGCCACGAAAGCTCCAGGTCCACACGATATTCGCCCTCAGCGGTCAGCGGTGGAATCGTCACCGCATAGTGACTGTCCTGGGCGACGGCGTCTCCATCGACACCGTCGTCATTGAGCTCATGGATAATCGACAACCCGTCCGGCGCGGTCACCTTCACCGACAGCCTGGCGCTTTCAACCGTAGTTCTTGTTCCGTCTTCAGTGATAAACGCGGTGATGGTCGTCGGCTCCCCGACTGGGACGGCTCCGAAATCCTGAAGGCCCAGCGTGTACTTGTTAGTGGAGATAACCCAGACTGAAATCTGACCCTGGTTGCCCCGGACCTCGATCTGCCACTTCCCTGCCATGGGGCCGACAAGCTCCCACATCACAAGATGGGGAAGCTCGACAAAGGATGAAGACGTTCGATCGCCGGTCGACGCCTCGAAGCCGTAGGGGTTCTTCAACCGAAAGTCTGTGACTTCGTTATCTTTGAAGAACATTAGCGTGGTCTTATCGGTGCCGGGGGCGATGTTCAGGCTAATCTCGATTACCGTGTCCGGGTCTAACACGGCGCTGTCCACCTCGGTCAATGATCCCTTGCTTTCCAAGCGAAGAGTCCTATCTGTAAAATCTCTGAAACCGTCTGGGGTGTCAAGAAAATATGACTCGCCGCCTGTTTTGTCCGAAACATCCTGCAGGACTCTCCCGAACCCAGGGTTCGTTCCTGGAAGCACGACGGTGAAAACGGGCCATCCAGCCTCAATATGAAGATTCAAAATAGGCTCAAGCCTGTCGAATCTGGCGTCTGGATTTGTGCCTGAATCTGACGCGGTGACGAAATATATGACGGATTCGGCGCCGGCGCTGAGACCGTTGAGCAGGTTGTACACTTCCGCAAGCGTGCCGGCCAGCCCGACGCTCGGCGTGCTGGTCGCCAACAACGCCTCGTCAAGTTGAGCGCGGACGCCGCTGAAGTCTTCGCGGTCAGTCTCTACCGGACCGAGGGGAATAGTCGGATCATCCAACTGGATGAACACAAAGGGCTGTCCCTCTTTCAGTTTGAAAAATAGGCCCAGAAATGAGTTAATTAGGTCGATGTTTTCCTGGCTGCCCTGAATCGACGCTCTGTCGATTATCAGCACAGTGAGCCGATCCGAAGGCGTTTGGGCCTGGACGGCAGGAACCGCGGAGGTGACGCCCCAGAGGGCGAATCCAACCATGAACAAAACTGATAAAAGTATAAAACGCATAGCAAAAATATCCTCGACACAACACTACGAAAATCCTCTCTGGACAGTCAATTTGTTTTATGTCCAGGTTTCTTCGGATAACCGATGATGGGCAAATTGGCGATGCTGATTTTGATGGTCATGATCGCGTTGTCGCTAGGCTGTGGTGGAGGGGGCACGGAGTCACCGTCGGCTGACGAACGCACCGTGCGTGGACGTTTGACTGACGTGAAGGCGGCCTCACTGTTGGAGGTCGAGTCCATCACAGTGGAGACCGAAACGGGAGAGTCCTTCCTTCTGGAAGCGGACAACCGGATTTTCTCAGGATTTACGCCCAGCCATCTGCGCGAGCATATGCTCCAGGGAAATCTTGTGACAGTGACGTTCCATCAGGAGGGCGAACGATTGGTGTTGAACGACGTTCTGGACTAGGCTATCGTCGCTCGTCGCCGCTGTGCCTTCTTGGCGCTGAATCCAACGTATACTGTGCCGCCTATGATCGCCACAGTCACCAACAAGAAAATCCATGTCCCCAACGGATTTTCTATGGGCGTGCCAGACCTCACGGTGAAAGGCGCCCTGAAGCTTGTCGATCCGAGGGTTGGGCTATCCAGGTCAACCCTCAGCGTATAGCGAGCCGGAAGTTCGAAGGTGAGGTTGCCCTCGTAGAAGTCCGGCGTAAGGGGAGTGTTCAACACTAGCGTTTGAATCGTGGGCGCGTCCTCTTCGTCGAAAACAACGATCAGAATACGGGCGTCGGTTACGATATTCGCCGTTGCCGCGTCCGACACCTTTACCGTGAAGTGGATCGGCCCGACGACAGGCGTTCTAGGGGAAACGTCAATCGTTACCTCGAAGGCATCAGATTGGCCCCGGAATATCTCGAAGCTGTCTCCGCCAACATGGGCCGAGACAGCCGCCGCTCGAAATCCGCCGCCGAATCCCAGGAATACCAAAGCAAGTAGCGTGAACACCGCTATTTTTGCGATCGTCATTTTTCCCGTCATCCACCTACGTTCGTTTCTTGTTTCAAATTATGGAGCCAATGAACTGTATCAATTCTTGCTGTTGGAGGCGTCTGGCGTCAACGTCATTTTTCGGATGGCCTGTGATATCGACAGACAAAAGCGAACATCTGGTCGCGCGCATAAACAGATTTGGACTACTGGCAAACAAGCCGTCCGTCTACGGGCTCAAGTTGGCTTGAATGGTTTCCAGGAAGCAGGCGACGCGCGGTGATCGCAAGCAGAAGTGAACAAGCCAAGGAGTGGGCCCGACAGGGTTCGAACCTGTGACCAATCGGTTATGAGCCGACCGCTCTACCACTGAGCTACAGGCCCACTTGGGGTGGCTGTTTAAGCGTAGCTAAAGCCTTTTGAGGTGTCAAGGCAGTGTTGACAGCCGTGAAGCCACGGGTTACATTCGCGGAGCCTCGCGCCGCGAGCGCGGGAGAGAAAAACCATCCGAGAGGGCGTCATGGCAGTATCCAATAAGGTCAAAGGCTCCATGGAGCAGGGGTCGTGGATTCGCAAGATGTTTGAGGAAGGGATATCCCTCAAACACCAGTTCGGCGAGGAGAACGTGTTCGATCTCTCGCTGGGAAACCCGATCATGGAGCCTCCGCAGGAGTTCTTTGACGAGCTTCGGCGGGTTGCCGAGAATCCAATTGCAGGGCTTCATCGCTACATGCCCAACGCCGGATTCGTCGAGACTCGGGATGCGGTGGCGGCCCAGCTTAGAGAGGAAACCGGCCAGGATTTCACGGCTAACGAGATCATCATGTGCTGTGGAGCCGGAGGGGCGCTGAACGTTATCCTCAAAACCCTTCTTGATCCCGGAGACGAGGTGGTGATCTTCGCTCCATACTTCGTAGAATACTTTTTCTATGCGGACAACCACGGCGGGGCCTGCAAGGTCGTGCCGCCGAACGATGATTTCCTGCCAGACCTGGACGCTTTTGAGAACGCCATCGTGGAGAATACGAAAATTGTCCTGTTGAACTCGCCGAACAACCCTTCCGGCGTTCTATACAGCGCGGAGCTTCTTGCTCAGTTGGGCGAGATCATACAGCGTAAAGAGAAGGAGTTCGGCAGCGAAATATTCCTGGTCAGCGACGAGCCGTACCGCAAGATTCTGTTCGATGGCCTGGAGTATCCTCATATCTTCGATCATCATGTGCGGAGCATCGTCGCGACTTCGCACTCGAAGGACCTGGCTCTGCCGGGGGAGCGCATAGGATTCGTCGCGGTTCACCCTGATTACGATGACAAGACGGAGTTGATGGACGGACTGGTCTTCTGCAACCGCACGCTGGGATTCGTGAACGCTCCGGCGCTGATCCAGCACATCGTCAAGAACCTGCAATCCGTGACCATTGACGTACAGCAGTACCAGGACAAGCGGGATTTCATGTACCAGAATCTGACGGAGATTGGCTACGAGATGCCGATGCCTCAGGGCGCGTTTTACATGTTCCCTAAATCACCCATTGAAGACGACGTGGAGTTCACCGCCGAACTTCAAAAGAGCAACGTGCTGGTCGTGCCAGGCAGGGGATTTGGCTCGCCGGGCCACTTCCGACTGTCTTACTGCGTGACTGACGAAACGCTAGCAGGTTCGTTGGAAGGATTCCGCATAGCATTTGAAGCCGTCGGCTAGTTCATAACCGAGAAACTGGAAAATGGAAATATCGCAGGACGACTTCATGCTGTTTGTTGACCGAGCCCTCGACGGGATGCTGGGCATTGTTGAGGGGCTTGGAGATGATCTGGCAAACCGAAACCCCGGTCTTCCCGGCGCCAACTCGCCCTTTGCGATTCTCTATCACAGTGTAGCCGTCTGCCACTACTGGATCGGCGTTCACCTGGCAGATCGCGATTTCAAGCGGGACCGGCCTTCCGAGTTTGTGGCTACGGGCAAAGTGACCGATCTTCGAGAGTCAGTGCTTGATTTGAAACGTCAGCTTCGTGAAGACATTAAGCATGTGCAAGGCGATCAGCCGCCTGTGACGGGCCCGAATCAGCAATACTTTCCACTAGGCTCCGAATACGAGGGCTGGACTCAGGGGGCAGCATTGATTCACACTCTTGAGGAACTGGCGCAGCACCGTGGGCAGATGGAGCTTACGCGCGACATTTTGTTGAAAGGGTGATCCGACGTTCGGTTGAGCATCCAGGTTCCATTCCGTCAACTGTGAAGGAACAGGCAGAATGGATGACCAGCCGGGTCAAGATAGGTTCACACATCGTCCTGGGGTTGAAAATCTGCCAGCACTGCGCCCGAAGCTACTACGTGTGCTTCAGCAGCATCGAGATCGTCGGTCTCGATGTCCAAGTGGAGCATCATCTGTTGATCGTCGGGGCCAGCGGGCCAGTTTGGTCGAATGTATGCCGCATTGGTCTGAAACGACAGGCCCGTCCCTCCGTCTGGAGGACTGAGTTTCACCCAGTCAGGGTAGTCCTGCTCAGTGGCCCACCCAAGTAGTTGACGATAGAATGCCGCTAGCTCTCGGGCGTCGGGCGAGTTGAGCACAATGCCCCACAGTGTCATTTTCGGCGCCTGGTTTATGTTGTTTCCTCGTTCAATCTTATGCAGGCGGGGCGTCTTTCAAGCCAAAACCGGTCACGGCCACTAACGCTCGATCTTCACGCGAGATGTGACCATGTTCAGCCAGTATTTGAAGCCCAGCGAACGCCGCCGCTGAAGTCGGTTCGCAGTAGATGCCTTCTTTGGATGCCATCGCCTTTTGCCACCATACGATAGAAGTGTCATCGACGGCGATGGATTGCCCTCTGCTGGCAGACAGGATATCCAGTACCTGTTGTTTCCGAGGGGGCGTCGCCACCGAGATGCCCCCAGCGATGGTCGGCCTGCTGTCTTCCAGAGTCCAGGGCTTCCCGGCGAAAGCCGCCGCGACCGGCATGACTCCGTCAGCCTGAATGGCGTGCATCTTGGGGGTTTTGTCGATTCGTCCTGCAGCCAGCAATTCTTGAAACCCTTTCCATGCTCCGATGAACAACGCTCCGTTGCCCACAGGAATTATCACGTGATCGGGAACGCCGGCCGGACTTGCCGCCAGTTCGTAGGCGAACGTCTTGGTGCCTTCCAGAAAATACGGGCTGAGGTTATGGGATGCGTAAACCAGGCCGCGCTGTTGATAGTAGTCGATTGCCGCCTGGGTCGTGGCCTCTCGTGGGCCTTCGATGGAGTGGGTTTGAGCGCCGTAAACCTTGATCTGCTGGAGTTTCGCTTCTGGCGCGTTGGCAGGCGCGAATACATGGGCTATTATTCCTGCCCTTCCGGCATAGGCGGACACCGAAGCTCCGGCGTTGCCGGACGAGTCCTCGACCACCTCAGTGACGCCGAGTTCCTTTGCCACCGACATCATGACCGCAGTTCCACGGTCTTTGAACGAACCGGTGGGGTTCATGTACTCTAGCTTGGCATCGACGTTCTGGATTCCGACCTCCCCAGCGACCCAGTTCACAGCCACTACCGGAGTGTTGCCTTCCCCTAATGTCACAGATTGGCCTGTCTGATGATATGGCATTGGGATCGGGACGCCCGCCCACGTGTGGTCTCCGGTCTGGCGATTAGGGCCGTAGCGGACGTCCACCGGCTCGCCGCAGTCGGGGCATTGGATCGTGTCCATGCTGGAATCGTGTAGATTGCCGCAGGCCGTGCACTTCAAACTGACGTGGGACATCGGAGGCTCCTGGGTCAAGGTAGAGGTTCGGTCACCGATATTACGTCGAGCGTGTTGGACTGTCAATGGCGGTGGTCGGGCGCGTTGACACTGGACGAATGCATCCATATCATCGGAGACAAACCTGAATCAGTGACCATGATCCAAAAAGAGAGGGATGGAATGAACGCGCCGGACACCCAGATACAAGAGGTCGAATCCGCCACGGCTAGCCAACGACAGCCAACTGATTCTGCAACTTCGGTTGTGTTCTCAGGCGACGGAGAACCGAAAACTCCAGACTCCATGCTCTCGCAACTCGTGGCAATTCAACAAAATGGCGGGATCGCCGCTGACACTTACACCCTCGGGGGCGTTGTGGAAGCCCTTGAGCAGCGAATGGCTCAGGAATTGGGCAAGGAAGCAGCGGTGTTCATGCCCACAGGCACCCTCGGCAATCACCTGGCGATACGTCGACTCTGCGGCCTGAACCCCAGAGCAATTGTGCAGGAACAGAGTCACTTGTACAACGACACGGGCGACTGCGTTCAGCAACTCAGCGGCATACACATGGTCCCGCTGGGACAGGGCGAGGCTTTCTTCACGATGTCTGAACTTGAGGCGGCGGTCACGCGCTCCGACACCGGAAGAGTTTCAAATTCTGTGGGCGCGATGATGATAGAGTCGCCGGTCCGAAGGCAGGGCGGGCAAGTTATGCCCCTCGCTGACATGAAAGTGATGACCGATTACTGCCGTGAGCATGACATCGGCACCCATCTGGATGGCGCAAGGCTGTACATGATGTGCGCGGCCAGCGGAGACAGCCAGAAGGAGTATTCTGAGCTGTTCGACACAGTGTACGTCTCGATGTACAAATACTTCGGCGCTCCCTTTGGCGCCATACTGGCTGGGACAGAGCAGTTCTGTGAAGGCCTTTATCACGACCGTCGAATGTTCGGCTCCGGGTTGTCGTCTTCAGCATTCGCGGCGGCTTTGGCTCTGGATGGAATCGACGGGTTCGAGGACCGGTTTGCGAAGGCAATGGCCCAGGGACAAGTCTTGTTAGACGAAT